>Ga0209541_10006418_pt1 | contig 20062 bp, 20 predicted proteins | sample RifCSPlowO2_01_FD_184027 | JGI IMG/M metagenome (GOLD analysis project Ga0209541, IMG submission 184027) | Groundwater microbial communities from Rifle, Colorado - Rifle CSP2_plank lowO2_0.1 (SPAdes) (version 2) | ecosystem: Environmental > Aquatic > Deep subsurface > Groundwater | place... | reverse complement strand
TTTTCTTGAGAGAGCCTTTAATAAATTCTACATCTTCTTTTACAATCGCCATGTCAACGATAAGTTTGCCAATCATTTCCGTATGAGAATTAAGTGCTTCCGTATGAGAATTAAGGGTTTGTTTTATATCACCAATATCTTTTTTGATGTCGCCATACTGTTCCGCTATTAACTTAACGCCATCATTAACATGTTCAATAAAAACACCAAGATGGCGAATTTCCGCCTTAACGTTTTGCGATTTACTTAATTTAAGTTTTGATTTTGACATTATTATAACTTTATATAGCGGCACAAACATTGTCAAATATATTTTTCCTTATTTGGTGGGATTATACAACTCTGCTCGAACATTCTTTGAACGGAACTGACCGCCTCCGCTTCCCGCCTGCGCCGAAGCTTCGGCGGTTCGCCGCCAATCCAATTATTTTATATCCTTTTCTATATCCTGTCTTTCAATATTGTACTTTTTATTTTTGAAGAATTTTGAAACAATGCTATTGATAACCCAAGTCATTATCATCAGCAAAGAAAAGTAGATTAGTCCTATTGATGTGAACCTTGGCAATGTATCTTTGCCAAGATAACCAAGAATCCCAGCAACAACGCCAATCGTTGTAATGAGTTGTAAAGACGAAATGGTATTCTTTGTACTCCTGGCTTGAAGCTCGGAAAAAATTTCAATAGCGGAAGTAAGGTAATTTTTAGTCATTCCCCAAAGATGTTTGATATACTCGTGGGTATCAAGTAGCGTCTCAAACTTAAACTGAAATAAGGGCTGTAGATAATCGTCAATTTTTTCTACGTCAGTAATTTTTTGCCGCGTCTTAACATAAGCAGGCATTTGATCAATCCTCGCTCCAATTAAGTTGATTGTTTTTTGATAAACGGACAATTCATTTCTTAACGAGTCTACCTCATTTCCTTTTATTTCTCCTCGCTCTTTAATGGTTCTGATTTTCTCCCACAATATTCTGTGAATTGCCAAGTATCTGTGGAGTTGGGATTTAAACTCTCTAAAAAATATTTGTGATTCAATAATCTCTCTCACTAACTTTTCGTCTTTTAGATTATTTATCAAAATTATTCCGGGCGCGCGATATACTTCTATATTTTTGGTAGTTAGTGTAGAATAAACATCCTCGGAAAAATCTTTGAAAATTTTGTCAGTTTCTTCTTTTGAGGCATCAGTAACGGTAACAATGTATGGCAGAATGGTTTTGATATTTGCCAGTTCCTTTGGAACGGGCGCGCCCCTACTAAAAATTAAAGAGAGGGCTTTTGAGAGTTTGTTATCATAATAATCTTTGATTGCCTCAAAATCATTCTTCAGAGAATTAAAATCTTTTTCCAAGCTTCATCAAGCTTTTCTTTTGGAAAATCCAAATTAGACTTCCCGCGATTAAGAAAGTCCCAAATTTCCGTCAGATGTAGAGTAGTTCTTTGAAACCATCCACCGATGTAAATTTTCTGTATTGTCATAAAAATAAGGTTAGTCTAATAATAGCACGATTTCAAAACTCTTTGATTTTTCCTACGTGGTGCCGCGGGAGAGAGTCGCCGCCCAACTTTATTTGGGCGAGCCTCGCCCATCACAAGGTGATGGGCGGGAACCCATTTTGGAAGTATTGTTTTAATTTTCTTCGACCACTACCATTTTTCCAATAAGGTTCTCTCTTTTTAACTTCACATAAATTTTCCATATTTTCAGTCATAAGTTCTTTTATCTTTTAAACTTTGTAAAATATAAATTTGGTACATAATGGGCATGGTGGGACTCGAACCCACACGGGATTACTCCCATAGGTTTTTGAGACCTACGCGTAAACCAATTCCGCCACATGCCCAAATTTATCATTGATTTTGCCACAATTTTTACTTATAGTAAAGATATGGCGCGGATTATAACAATTGCCAATCAAAAGGGCGGTGTCGGGAAAAGCACCACGGCTGTTAACCTTGGTGCCTATCTGGCAGCGTTCGGTAAATATGTTCTGCTTGTCGACTTAGACCCGCAAGCCAACGCTACCATCGGGCTTGGCGTTGATTCGCGAAAACTTGATAAACACATATATCATTGCCTGGCCAACTTCTTGGAGCCGGAAGCGATAATAAGAAAAACCGGTCTTTTCGGCTACGACCTTTTACCGGCCGCGCCGGCTTTGGCCGGCGCGGCCGTAGAATTGATAAATTTGGAGCGTCGCGAATGGCGGCTTTACGATTTATTAAGAAAAATAAGAACTAATTATGACTATATTATCGTGGATTGCCCGCCCTCACTCGGGCTTTTAACGTTAAACGGCCTGGTTGCCTCCGAAGAAATCGTCATTCCGGTCCAATGCGAATACTATGCCTTAGAAGGGCTGGGTCAGCTTCTTGAAACAATTGACTTAATACGCCATAATTTAGGTCGGGACTTGAAAATAAAAGGCGCGCTTTTAACAATGCATGATAGGAGACAGAAACTTAGCAATGAGGTGGTTAAAGAAGTTCGCCGGAATTTCCCCGGATACGTTTTTTCGGCGGTAATTCCTCGCTCGGTGTCGCTTGCCGAGGCGCCGAGTTTTGGCAAAACCATTCTTCAACATGAGCCGTTTTCTTCAGGCGGCCACGCTTATCGAGAATTAGCGCAGGAAATCGTCAATTTAGATAAAATTGAATTTTAAATAAAAATTTATGAAATTTTCCGGATTGGGCAAAGGTTTGGAGTCTTTAATTCCTAAAACTACGCCCATAACTCAAAAAGATATTTCGCAGGTTGATAACGGTCTTAAAACCAAAGAAAGTATTTTTTTAATTGAAGTTGACCGGATTAAAGAAAATCCGGAACAGCCACGCCGCGATTTTAACGAAGCCGAACTGAAATCGCTTGCCGATTCCATAAGGGAACACGGCATTCTCCAACCGCTTATCGTTACTAAAATTGAAGAAGAAATTCCCTCGGGTATCAAAGTTTCTTATGAACTTATCGCCGGCGAACGCCGACTCAAAGCCGCGAAAATAGCTGGATTAAATTTTATTCCGGCAATGATAAAGCCCAAAACGGCCGCCCGGAACAAACTGGAACTGGCTTTAATTGAAAATATTCAGAGAGCTGACTTGAATGCCGTGGAAAAAGCTCACGGCTACGAAAGATTGCAGAAAGAATTCGGTTTAACCCAGAAAGAAATTGCCGAAAGAGTCGGTCAGTCAAGGGAAGCCGTAGCTAACGCGTTAAGACTGCTCCAATTACCCATTGAGATTCAAAAGGCGATTGAATCGGAAAAAATTTCCGAAGGCCACGGTCGGGCAATTTTAGCGATTGAAGACAATAATCGGCGCTTGGCTTTTCTTAATGAAATTATTTCCAAAAATTTATCCGTAAGGGCGGCCGAGAGTTTAGGGCGGCAGGTTAAGGGGGTCTATAAAAAAGTAAAAGAAAGCACCCTTGATCCGGAATCAAAAGAGTTGGAATCGCGCCTTGAAGAATTTTTGGGAACCAGGGTAAAGCTTGCCAAGTCCGGCAGCCGCGGCAAAATTTTGATTGAATTTTATTCTCCCGAGGAACTTAACGCTATCTTAGACAAGATTTTAAAATCTTAAAAACAAAAATTTTCTAACAAATTATGATATATCATAATTTGTTAGATTACAAAAAAAGAAAAACAATACTAAATCAAATCTTATAACTGACTTCCTCCACCCCTTTGGTTTTTTTGATTGCCAGCATAAGCTTTTCCAAATTGCGTTTATTTTTTCCGCCGGAGGCGGATCCGCCTTTGGCGGAGATTTCAACCGCAAAATTTAAATAGTGGTACGGGTCTTTTCCACCTTCACTTTTTGCGGAAAGAATATTTATTTTTTCGGAAGAGATTGCGTTAGTTACGTCTTTTAAAATACCAATACGATCGCGCACCACCACTTTAACGACGGCAGCCGGCGGTGTTTTAATACGGCCCCCATCTAAATTTTTAATTTTAGATCTCACGGCACTTTTAATTCTGTCTTTGGCTAGATTGGTTTTTACAAAATTGAGCCAATCGGGCGACGGCTTCTTGTTTTTTTGGGTTAAAATTTCTACCAAATCGCCGGATTCCAATTTGGCGTCAAGCGGCGCGATTTTACCGTTAACTTTGGCGCCGACGCATTCGTGGCCGACGGTTGAATGGATGTTGTAAGCGAAATCAACCGGCGTCGCGCCTTCAGGCAAATCCAAAACATCACCTTTAGGCGTTAAAACAAAAATTCGGTCTTTGAAAAAATCAATCTTGAGTAAATCAAAAAATTCATCGCTGCCTCTTACAGCTTTTTGCCACTCTCTTATCTGTTCCACCCAAACCAATTCCTTAGAGTTGGTCTTTCTATAGCTAGAATCATTGTATTTTTGTTCCTTATAAGCCCAGTGGGCGGCGATGCCGTTTTCCGCTTTCTCATGCATATCTTTGGTCCTAATTTGAATTTCGGTGATTTTGCCGTCGGGTCCGAAAACCGAAGTATGTAAACTTTGGTAGCCGTTGGGCTTTGGCATGGCGATGTAGTCTTTTATCAGTCCCGGCGCCGGCTTCCAAGTTTGGTGGATGACTCCCAGCGCCAAGTAACAATCTTCCACGTTATTCAATATAATCCGAGCTGCTACTAAATCATGAATTTTGTCAAAATTCATCTGATAACGCAGGAGTTTTTTATACAAGCTGTACAGGTGTTTCGTCCGGGCGTTAATTTCCAAAGGAAAAATTTTTTCCTTTTTTAAAACTTCACACAGCAGAGGCTCCAGCTTTTCAATATATCTTTTGTGCGCTTCATATTTTTCTTCCACTTCATTTTTAAGGCGAGCGAATTCTTCCGGATTAAGATATTCAAAAGCCATGTCTTCTAATTGCCCTTTCAGTTCGCCCATTCCCAGGCGGTTGGCGATGGGAGCGTAAACTTCCAACGTTTCAAGCGCAATTCTTTTTCGGTCTTTTTCCTCTGGCTTATCGCCTAAAGTCTGCATATTGTGGTAGCGGTCGGCTAATTTAATTAGGACTACCCTGATGTCCTGTGCCATCGCCAAAAACATTTTCCTTAAATTTTCAACCCTCGTCTCAATGCCGCTGTATTGGATTTTATCCAGTTTTGTGACGCCGCTTACCAAAAAAGCGACGTTTTCTCCAAATTCTTCTTTTATATCATTAATGGTAAACTTGGTATCCTCAACTACGTCGTGAAGCAGGGCCGCGGCAACGGTTTCGGCGTCAAGATTCATCTTAGCAAGAGTTAGTGCGACGCTAAAAGGGTGCCCTATGTACGGCTCTCCGCCGGCTCTTTTTTGGCCGCGATGGGCGCCATGCGCCAAATCATAAGCCGATTTAATAAGCGTTTTTTCTTCAGGATTTTGAAAGTAATTAATAATTTTTTCAAGCATTTTCTTTGATCGGATTTTCCCAAGTGGCGTAATCGCATTTGGGCCATTTGGAACAGCCCCAAAAAGTTCGGCCTTTTTTAGTGCGCCGTTTAACGACTTGACCGGTTTCACATTTCGGGCATGGTCCCAGATTCTCCGGCACTTCTCTTTCCTTCGGTTCGAGCGGGGCAGTGTATTTACAAGAAGGAAATCCGGCGCAAGCGTAGAACTTTCCGTAACGTCCCATCCTTATTATTAAATCTTTGCCGCATTCCGGACACTTTAAATCGGTTTTTTCCATAGTAATTTCTTTTTTGCTTAATTCTAACATCTTTTTTCCCAAAGTTTCTTTAAAGGGTTCCCAAAATTCCTTTATCACCGGCTGCCATTTTTTATCGCCTTTGGCAATATCGTCCAAATTTTCTTCCATGCGGGCAGTAAACCCCAAGTCAACAATTTTTGGAAAATGTTTTACCAAAATATCACTTACTAAAACGCCAATATCGGTCGGCTTTAATCTTTTTTGGTCGTCTTTCACCACGTACCGGCGCACCTGAATCGTGTTCATGGTCGGCGCGTAAGTTGACGGCCGGCCGATCCCGTATTCTTCCAGAGTTTTGATTAAACTGGCTTCATTGTAACGCGGCGGACTTTCCGTAAAATGCTGTTCGGGTCTTAATTCTTTGATTATCAATCCCTCTTTTTCTTCAAGGACGGGCAAATTAACCTCCGTCGTTTTTTGGGGGTAAACTTTGAGAAATCCGTCAAATTTCACAACGCTACCGGAAGCATGGAACGTATAGTTTTTATCTGATTTGTCGGCCGCGATATCAATGGCCGTTGATTCCAGTATCGCGTTGGCCATTTGGGAGGCAGTGAACCTTTTCCAGATTAAACCGTACAATTTATGTTGCTGGGGAGACAGATTAATTTTTAGGGAATCAGGATCCTTGTCCGGTTCCGTCGGCCTTATGGCTTCGTGGGCTTCCTGGGCCAGTTTTGATTTTGTTTTATAAATTCGCGCTGATGGCGCGGCATAATGAATCCCAAAGTCATTTTTTATTTTTAAAATTGCTTTTTCAACGGACTCTTTTGACAGATTCACGGAATCGGTTCTCATGTAGGTAATGAGCCCTGTTTCATAAAGCCCTTGGGCCAGCATCATCGTCTGCTTGGCACTGAAACCAAAATGGCTAAAGGCCGTTTGCTGCAATGTTGAGGTAGTAAACGGCGGCAGCGGCTGTTTTTTTATTTCTTTTTTAGTTATCTTTTCTACTCTCCATAATGAACCCGGTAGATCTGAAACGATTTTTTTTGTTTCCTCAACAGTCTTGATTGAGAATTTTTCAAGTTTTTCATTTCCAATTTTTATTAAGTGTGCCCAAAATTCTGAACTTGGAGTTTCCGATTTTTGCAGTAATGCGGAAATCGTGTGGTATTCTTCCGGTTTAAAATTTTGAATTTCCTGCTCTCGCTCAACAACCAAACGTACCGCAACCGATTGGACGCGGCCAGCCGAAAGTCCTCTGGCTACTTTTTTCCACAAAAAAGGAGAAAGCTTGTAGCCTACCAGCCGGTCAAGAATCCGGCGCGCCTGCTGGGCGTCAACCAATTGCATATCAATATCGCGCGGATTTTTTAGTGCGTTTTCAATTGCCGATTTTGTAATTTCATGAAATACTATTCTTTCAACTTTATAATTTTCCAAGCCCAAGGCTTGGATGAGGTGCCAGGATATCGCTTCTCCTTCCCGGTCTTCATCGGTTGCTAGAATTACCTTTTCTGATTTTTTAGATTTATTTTTAAGCTCGGTTACTCGCTTTTTGGCTTTAGGGAGAATAACATATTGAGGCTCAAAATTATGTTCGGTATCGATGCCTAATTTCTTTTCCGGCAAATCGCGAACATGGCCGTATGAGGACAAAACTTTGTAATTTTTGTCTAAAAATTTTTGAATCGTATTCGATTTTGTAGGACTCTCAACTATTATGAGTTTCATGATATCGTTTAAGTATGTATTTACTATTTTGTCTTGTTTTTATATTTGCCTTTAGACATTTATGAGCTAAATAATATTTTCTATCTAAATATATTGCCGCTTCTTTATATAGATAGTTAATCAAAATTTTAGCAGAATTGGCCCTATAGCTTATTTGGTAAAGGTAATTTTTGACTTTTTTTGAATAAGATTGTTTGGTTAATGTTGAATATAACCTAAATTTATCAAAAAAATGATCACGAATAAAACTTAAAATATTTTCACCTCCCGCTATACTTAAAGTTGGATAATCTTTTCTGTCTTGCCAGATACTTCCATCGCCATCCACTACTCCTCTAATAAAATGTCTAATATTTTTTAATGGAATTTGAGGTACATTTTCATTTGAGCTTTTTCTATATGTTACGCCTAAGTTTTTTAAGCAGTTTATCATTATTTGACTAGAAATACTTAAATAAGCAGCATTCTTAACTATTGAAATAGCGTGGGCCGCCTTAAGTTGTGATTTTATTTTTTCTAATATGTCCCTGTCTTTTACGTGGACTCCAAGTTTTAAGGAATCGCTGTATCCTTTATATGTTCCTTGAATAATACATCCGTCAGCTATTATAAAGCCAAGTATATACGCCATATTTGGAGTCCATTTTTCAAAATAATTTTCATCAACTTTTAATTTTGGCTTTGCAGTTTCTCTTTTTAATCCCAATCTTTCACCTTTAGCTAAAATAGCCTTCCACGATCTTTTTGATAAAAGATACAGAAGCTTATCTTTACTAGATTTTTCAAAATAGTTCCTCAAAATGTGATTTTCTTTAGGATGCCATAGTTTAGCGGAGTACAGGTTAAGGCTTAAAGCTTTTACTACTATTGTTTCTTTGTTGCGTTTAGGAAGCCTTTTTAATAAAGTGTCCAATTTAACACAAGGATATAGTTTAGTTAATAAGTTTGTTTCTTTTCTCGACCAATATTGATATTTCTTCTTATTTTTCATCATTATTAAGTATAGCGCTATTCAGTCTGGGTTTCAACAATAACTATTTTCACTTTATTGCGGTAAATTTTCCGCCGATGTTTTTTATTATATCCTGAATTTCTAACACCGATATTATTGATAATATTTTGTTTACCGGCACTTTGGTGACTTCGCAAATTTTGTCAACATCGGACGGCTCTCTTTCTATGGCATTTAAAATTATTTTTTCTTCTTCGGTGAGTTCCTGTTTCACATTTTCAATTTTTTTGGTTTTTAGTTTTGTTAAATCCAATTCTTCAAGAATATCGTCAACGCCGGCTACTAATCTAGCGCCATTTTTGATTAGATAATTCGTTCCGGCGGAATTTTTAGAGAATATTGAACCGGGTACCGCGAAAACGTCGCGATTCTGTTCCAGTGCCAGGCGGGCCGTTATAAGGGCGCCGGATTTTTCCGGCGCTTCAACCACTAAAACGCCGCGGCTTAAACCGGAAACAATACGGTTTCGTTCGGGGAAATACCAAATTTCCGATTTTTCATCCGGGTTGTATTCACTTATCACCGCGCCGCCGGATGTGATTATTTTATGGGCTAGTTTTAAATTTTCACGCGGATATATTGATGAATCGCTTATACCCGAACCCAAAACGGCAATAGTTGCTCCTACCTGTCGGCAGGCAGGGCCCTTGGCGGCCAAAGCGCCCAAATGAGCTTGAGCATCAATCCCCAGCGCCATGCCGCTTATAATATTAAATCCCAATTCGGCAAGCTCTTTGGAGATATTGAAAGCCAGCATTTTTCCGTATTCGGAGGCTGCCCTGGTTCCGACGATGGCAAAATTTAAATCGTGATTTTTCGGTAAATTGCCGCGGATGTAAAGCTGTTTTGGCGGACCAGAAATTTCTTTAAGGATTTCCGGATAATCCTTTGACGATTTTTTTATGATTTTTATGTCACTCAATTCGGTAACCATGAAAGCCAATATAACATTATTATCTTATTATTCAAGTTTTAAATTCTTATTGACAGTTGTGTGGAGATATTATACTTTTACGGTAACTATCAAGTTGTTTGAAAAATTAAAGGGGTCGGAAAATGCGGAAAATAGTGAAATGCCTCAAAACGATTTTCACGATAATTTTGGCGGTTTTAATTCTAGTCACCATAGTCAATTTTAACGCGTGGCTCAATTTAAAAAGCAAAAAGACATCGCCCCAGCTTTACGAAGACGCTTTAAAATATACCGTTTCAATACTCGCCGGATTTATTAATAATCAAAACAACAATTTAGCCGAATTGGCCAATTCCGGCGCCGGTTTTGTCGTAAAAAAAAATGGAAAATACTATATCATATCGGTTGAACATATTATACCGCAGGAGTCCCAGCCGTTTTTTTACGCCAAATTTTTTAACGATAAAAAAAATTACCGGCTTAATCTTATCGGCTGGGATAAAATTTTTGATTTGGCCACTTTTGAGTTTGCAGAAAAAGAATTTAAACCGCCGGTGGCGGCAACACTGGGAAATTCAAACTTATTAAAAACCGGCGACAAGATTTTCACCCTGGGCAATCCTTTGGATTTTAAATTTCTGTGGTCAGAAGGAAATGTAATGAAGACCAGAGCTTATCTTTCCAGCCGAAAGACCGGATTTGTATTAACGGATGCCGTTTGCAATCCGGGAAATTCCGGCGGGCCGATTATTAATGGCAACGGCGAAGTCATCGGCGTTGCTAAACTAATAATCGGTACCAATCCAATTTGCGTAGGCATACCCGAGGCGGTGATTAATAAGTTATTTTATTACCTTATAAATGGAGAAATGAAACATGGCAATATTGGAGTCTTGGTAACTAATTCTTGGGATATTGTCCCGGAATTAAGAAAAGAACTCGGCTTGAGAGAATCGGGAGAGTCGGAGGGCGTAATGGTTTTGGACACAATTCCGGGTTTGCCGGCGGCTGAAAACGGCCTTAAAAGGGGAGACATACTTTTAAGCTACGGCGGAGATTTGGAGGGCATCAACAAGCCGATTAAAGACGCTTCGGAATTTTTGGAAGAACTCAATCTTTCTTTTTTTCTCGGCGATGAAATTACTATAAAATTTCGCCGAGAAAACGAATACCTGAAAAGAAAATTTAAACTTGAAGGCTTACCGTCTTCTGCCAGCTCTACTTCCGACGCTGACTTAAGCGTCAGTCCCCAAAATAGGCAGTAGCCAATTAACCCCGTATCGGGGTTTTGTTATCAAAATTTTTAATTGACAAAGTAACATATTTAATTTTTAATAGGAGCAATTGATAGTTTTTTGAAAATTTAAGATAGAATGAAAGGAAAATTTATGGGCGCTGAAAAAGAATTAGCCGAATACCGGAAAATAATCGAAGAACTGATCACCGCTATAAATACTTATATTGTGGGCCATGAAAGCGCCACCAGACAAATTGTCGCCGCGCTTTTGACTCGGGGTCATGTCCTTCTTGAGGGGCCGCCGGGAACGGGGAAAACCTTGTTTGCGCAAGTAGTCGCCAAGTTAATCGGCGGCGAATTTGTCCGTATCCAGTTTGTGCCGGACATGATGCCTTCGGACATTGTGGGAGGCTTTGACCCGGTTTCTAAACAAGTAAAATTAGGCCCGATTTCTAAAGCCAACATTGTTTTGCCCGATGAAATCAACCGGGCCGGCCCCAAGACCCAGGCGGCCATGCTGCAAATTATGGGAGAGGGGGCCATTTCTCTGGAAGGCGTTATTCATCCTTTACCGGACCCGTTTTTTGTTTTAGCAACGGAAAATCCCATTGAAGAAGAAGGAACATATGATCTTCCGGTGGCCCAGCTTGACCGATTTCTCTTAAAAATTTGGATGGGATTTCTGGACATTAAAGGATTGAAAAAACTTTGTTTAGACAGCCGCAATTACTACGAATTTCAAAAGCGGATTTTATCGGAAATTCATCCGGTAGTTAATCTTCGGACGATCTGTGAAATATACGATTTTGCAGGTTCGAATGTTTCCGTAACGGAGGAAATAGCCGACTATGTTGCCCATTTAATTTACGCCAGCCGGCCGCAAAATTTTAAAGAATGCGGCATTAGCGCGGAAGAATTTAAAGACGATGTTTGGATCGGCCTTTCCGACCGGGTAGCGCCTTTTACGATAGAAACGGCTAAGCGAATCGCTCTTCTCAAGGGACGCGATTGGATTAAACCTTCGGACATTAAAGAAATAGCCCATGGCGTTTTTGACCACCGGATTGTTTTGACGCTAAAGGGGCGGTCTAAAGGGAAAATTCGCGACCTGCCTCGGGAACGGGAATTTGTTAACGAACTTCTGGCCAAGATAATGCCGCAATGATTAACGCCAAAGGATTAAAGAAAATTCTTATATCGCTTACACCCGTACCTCTTAATATAAGCTGGAAAACCAGAACTCGCGCGAGCGGCGAAAGGCAATCGCCGTTTTTAGGAACTTCGGGTTTTGATTTTTCCGACATAAGGCCGTTTGAACAGTTTCCCGACGCCAGGCGTGTTAACTGGCGCCAGAGCGAAAGGGCCGGAACACTTCTGGTCAATGTTTTTGAGGAAACCAAAAAGGCTGACATCGTCGTTATCGCCGATGTCAGCCGCTCAATGCTTTTTGATGAAGACTCTCCTAAAAACCTGATGGCGGCTTCTTTAGCTGCGACCATTGCCTATTCGGCTTGGGGTAAAAAAGATCGTTTTGGATTCGCCGCTTTTAACGGTGGAATCCAATTTTTCCTAAGGCCGCAAATTTCGTCCCACCACCATGAATTTTTAGCCCGTTATCTTTTAGACACCGATAACTTCGGCAAAGGGCACAAAGGATTGAATGAGGCCCTTTGGCAAATTATGAGTCCGCGCGCTTTAGTATTTATCATTTCCGACTTCTTATATTTGGACGAGCTCCCCGGTTTTAAAAGCGACTTAGTTTCTCTTGGCTGCCGTCACGAAATAATCCCGCTCATTATAAGGCATCCTCTGGAAAAACAGCTGCCGGAAATAAGCCCGAGAACAATTTGGCGCGATTTAGAAACCGGTGAAAAAATAAAATTGGGATTAGACGCGCCAGCCCGCAAACGTTTTCAAGAAACAATGTCTTTGAATCTTGAATCTGTTATCGGTTTTTTAAAAGCCGCGGGTCTCTACCCTTTTGTTTTTTACGCCGATGAAGAACATTGGCAAGAAAAACTGATTGATGTTTTGGGTTCTCAAAGAATGGCCAATATTTAGTTCGTCCGGAAAGGAGAAAAAATGAAAAAGTTGTTTATTGCGGTTGTTTTTATTTTATTGGGCGTTCAAGGAGTTTTTAGCGGAGACGCCGGGCCGCCTCAAAATCTACCCTTTCCGATTGCCTATAGCCTAGTCAAACAAAGGGACTTTGGCTATCACATCGGCGATGCGGTGTCTTACAAGTTTTATTTAACCGTAAACAACCGGACTATAAAATTGGATTTTTCAAGATTTCCGGAACCCGGCGAAGAATTGGGTGTTTTTTTTGTTAGACAGTTTGAACTGAATAAAATTGATGATAAAACATATCTGATAAATTATGAACTGCAGGCTTTTGAACCGGCAAAAATGCTGCCCAGGCCTTTGGTTATTCCCGGTTTGGAATTACGATACGCTTATCCGATCAAGGGAAGCATTCCGCTTCACTATCAAAGTTTAATGTTGCCACCAAAATTAATCCTTTATTCGCCCACGGCCGTGGGCGATAAACTCTACGAAAAACTGCAGGGACCGTTCATTGAAAAGCGAGACAGTCTTATCAGTTTTCTTTTCGCGGCTGCCTTGTTAAGCTGGTTTTCGGGCATCACTCTCTTTGTTAGGATGGCTATAAAAAGAAAGCACACCCTAAACATTATAGCAGTTAGTCAAAGCTTTAAGAGTCTGAAAACCGGTTTGGAAATAATTCTCGACAATCCCGATTCGGTTCAGGAAATTATAAAACAAAATGCCCGGCTTTACCGGAAGGCTATGCGTTGTTTGGGCGTTTCTGGCCCGGAATTTGACGAGGTTATATACGGGAATGGAACGATTAGCTTGTCGGAAGGCAGGGAGCTTTTGGTGAAAATGCTCAACAGATTAAAGGAAAAGGCCGACTTATGAAATTTGGCGACCCCTATTTAATTTTAGCGGCCATCGCGGCTGCTATCATTGCAATTGGCTTGCGGCTGATTTTCCTGAAAAAGCGGTTTGATGTGATAGCTTACTCTGATCTCGGACTGGTAAAAGACATTAAAAATCGTCGCAATATCTGGCTTTGGCTTTCTTATTTTTGCTTAGGAAGCGGCCTCCTATTTCTGATTTTGGCGGCGGGGCAGCCGCTTCTCGCGCAGTCATTTTTAAAAACTGTCATTGAAGGACGGGATATCGTGATTATCATGGATTATTCTTACAGCATGGATTTTCCGACTCAAAAAAGACGCGGTGAGTTCTATGCAAAAGAAAATACAAAAAGTTGGGTGGCCGAACAGGCGGTTCTGCGGTTCATTAAAGAGCGGCCGGAAGGAGACAGGGTGTCTTTAATCATATTTGGCGACGAAGCTTATCACCTTAATCCTTTGAGCCGCGATAAAAAAAGCATTACTTTTTACTTAGAGGAACAATCGCAAAAAACAGACGGGAAATATCTCGGAGGGACCAATCTTTTTAAGCCTCTTGAGATGGGCATAAAAGACCTTCGAGAAATGGGGCAAGCAAAAGAAAAGGTTATTATTATGTTTTCGGATGGCGACGCATTTATTTCACTGGAACAGCAAACGGACTTAGTTTCCCAGATAATCAAGTTAAAAATCCGCTTTTATTTCATCGGCGTAGACATGAGCAATGCCGGAGACCTAACTTCGGTAGTGGAACAAAGCAACTCAAAATTGTTTTTGGTTGAAACTGAGGAATTAAGTAAGGCATTTTTAGAAATAAACCTCCTGGAAAAATCGGCCATTAAAACTGTAAATGCCGCAACTGACGTTAATGCCGTAAAGGATTTTTTAACTGCCGGGCTGATATTCTGGGCGCTTTGTTTTGTCCTGCTTTTCAAAGTATAGGGAGGACGCAATGAAAAGAACAAGAACTTGGCTAATAGCTGTTTTTCTGATAACTCTGGGGGGCGGATTTTTCAACCAGTATTACCTGCAAAAGGAATACGTTGAACTCATTAAGCAGGACTCAAGGGCAATTATGCGGGGAGATGCCAATAACTTAAATTTTTATCAGGCCTGCAGCAAAAAGTTTTCCTGGGTTTATTTTTCAAGTCAAGACATTTGCCTTGTGAATTATGGCCTCCGCCAATACGTTTTTGGTAACTACCGGAGAGCGTTAACGGCCCTAACCGAGGCCGGGAATTTAATAGCCGACCCAAAGTTAAAGTCCAAAGTTTTTTACGATCTCGGCTGGGCAAATATCAAGCTTTTTGAAAAACTTGACGATAAAAACAGCAGCGCGGCCAAACGGCTGGCGTTGGGAGCTTATGAAAATTGGAAAGACGCGCTTAGATTTGATCCTCAAAATTACTGGGCGAAGTACAATTTAGAGATTATTATCAATTTTCGGGAACCGCGACGGTCCCAAGAAGTCGGCGAAGCTATAAAAGGGCGGAGATCGGAAGGCCGTGGCGAAGCCGGAAAGGAATCGGGAAGTGCTCAAGGCGAAGTCGGTCCTGGCATTTAGGCTGCTCGCTTTAATCTTGATAGGAGTGGCTATTTATAAGCCTTATATTAAAACACAGGTTGCCGCTCCGGCCAGAGATTATCTTTTTATCGTAGATGTTTCTAAAAGCATGGCTGCCGAAGACAGCGGCCAAGATTCACGGTTAGAAACCGCCAAAAAAGCGATTACCGAAGTTTCTAAAAATGCTCGCGGCAAACTGGCGCTTATACTTTACGCCAAAGAAGCGCTCACGCCGTCAGTTTTTACCGATGACTACCCGGCTTTCAGCTGGATAATTAAAAATTGGGTTAATATTGAGTCGGCCCCCGGCGGCGGAACCGATATTTATCCGCCGCTCAAGTTGGTTCTTAGTCTAATCGAAAATACCAGAAAAAACTTAGGGCAAAAAAACTGGAAACCTCTGACTATTTTATTTAGCGATGGCGGGGGATTTTATCAAGAAGACGACGAAGTTAAAAAAATAGTTAAAGCAATCAACAAAAACCAGATGCCTATTTTGACAGTAGGATTAGGCGACTTAACGGGCGCGCCGATACCCATTGAAAAAAGGGGTGACGAAACGAGATTTTTGGAGCATAACGGTAATCTGGTGATTACAGCTTTAGACGAAATAGCTCTACGGGAATTCACCGATTCGGTAAAAGGGAGTTATTTACGGTTGGTCGCTGGCCAAGAAAAACGCCTTTTGAAAGAAATTAGGGCGCCGGAATTAAATGTCCCGGTTGAAAAAGATGTTCCTATTTACTACGCGCCGCTTTTACTCTCTATAATGCTCTTTCTTGTTAAATTTTAACTACGTTTACTTTAAATAGCCGTTCCAATTCGGAAATGGCTTTTTTTATTGTTTGGTTTAGAGTTTTTATTTCTGCCGGAGTAAACTTTTTTAAAATAATTTTATCCGCTGAAGTATGCCTTTTTACGGTAGGTTGGATGCCGATTCTCAACCGCCAAAAATTTTTAGTCTTAAGCGCTTTAATTATTGATTCAACGCCTTGATGCCCGGCTGAAGAACGGCCGAAAGAAAATTTATATCGGCCCCATAAAATGTCAATGTCGTCATGAATGACCAATATATTTTCCGACTTTGCTTTATAGTATTTAGATAAAGCCGAAACGGCAGTTCCCGACTTGTTCATAAAAGTTTGAGGCTTCGCCAGCCGAAGTCCGACTTCGGATACATTCAAATATTCGGCTAAAACGTCAATAAAAATAAAGCCGATATTATGGCGGGTATTTTCATATTCATTTCCCGGGTTACCGAGGCCGACAACTAATTTTATTTGGCCAACTTGCATATTAGTGATTTTTATTATAAAATAAGAACAAATCAAACACAAATGACCAATTTTTTAAGATCATTTTTTAAATTTTTCTGGGATATCGCCAAAGTGGCTGTGGTGGCTTTAGTTTTGGCCGGACTGGTCCGTTACTTTATCTTTCAGCCGTTTTTCGTTAAAGGCGCCTCAATGGAGCCGAATTTTGAAGACGGCGAGTATCTTATTATTGATGAAATAAGCTATTTTTTTAAAAAGCCGATTAGGGGCGAAGTGGTGGTTTTTTATTATCCGCTGGATCCGTCCAGATATTATATCAAAAGGGTGATCGGGCTTCCCGAGGAAACAGTAGAAATTAAAAACGGCAATATTGTCATATATAATGGCGAGCACCCGGAAGGCCTGACAATTAAAGAAAACTATCTTCCTCAAAATCTTATTACCGGCGGCGATATTAAGAAAAAAATCTCAAATGGCGAGTACTTTGTTTTGGGAGATAACCGGCCCAACTCATCTGATTCGCGCATTTGGGGCGTTTTGCCGGAAAAAGATATTGTCGGGCGCGTTTTATTGCGAGCCTGGCCATTCGGCCGCGCCAGTATTTTAAAACCGCCAATATATTAAATATGTCTCGCCGACCTAAAACTAAATTATTTCAGGCGCCGAAAGGCATGAATGATGTTTTGCCAAGCGTCCAAAAATATTGGGACAAGTTTTTTAAAGTTGCTAAAGAATCAGCTGCCTTTTATGGTTTTGAAACTATTGAAACACCGATTTTGGAAAACGTTGAACTTTTCATAAAAGGGACCGGACTTAACACCGATGTTATTGAACATGAAATGTATTCACTGAAAACCAGGGGCGGAGATTCGTTAGCGCTCCGGCCGGAACTCACTCCCGGCGTTGTGAGAGCCTATCTTGAAAATGGGTTCAGTAATCAACCGCAGCCGGTAAAATTTTTTCATTACGGTCCGGCATTTCGCCACGAAGCTCCTCAAGCCGGCCGATACCGTCAGTTTCATACGGCGGACTTCGATGTTTTTGGCGAAGCCGATCCGGTAGTGGATGCCCAAGTTATCCAACTAATTTATTCAATTTTAACAGAATTGGGGCTCAAGAATCTCAGCGTTCACATTAACAGCATCGGCGATAAAAATTGCTGGTCAAAATATCGCGATGAAATTAAAATGTATTATCGGAATAAAACCGCCCGCCTCTGCCGGAATTGCAAAAAAAGAATAAAAGAAAATCCGTTGCGGATGCTTGATTGCAAAGAAGTGGAATGCGTGGAACTTAAAGCATCGGCGCCGAATTCGGTTGATTATCTTGATAAGGCTTGCCACGACCACTTTAAAATGGTTTTGGAATTTCTTGACGAGTTAAACATTCCTTACGCGCTGGATCCCTATTTGGTGCGTGGCCTTGATTATTACACCCGGACGGTTTTTGAAATTAAACCTGAAGAAATTTCCGGCTCACAAACAACAATCGCGGCCGGGGGACGTTATGATTATTTAGTAAGCCAATTAGGTGGGAAGCCGGCGCCGGCCATGGGCGGGTCAATCGGCATTGAACGGGCGGTAAATGAAATGCGCCGGCAAGATATTAAAGTTGGTTTAGCCAAGCCGTATGCAAGGGTTTTTATTGCCCAGCTTGGCGGTTTAGCAAAAAAGAAAGGACTGAAACTTTTTGAGGAATTTCGGAAAAACAATATCCGTGTTTCCGAATCTTTTGGGCGCGATTCTATAAAAGCCCAACTTAGGGTTGCCGATCGGATGGGCGCCGATATTGCTTTAGTCATCGGCCAAAAAGAGGCAATTGATGACACGGTTATTTTCCGTGAAATGCAGACCGGCGTTCAGGAAACAATTCCGCTTGAAAAGGTAGCAAACGAAATCAAAAAAAGACTTAAGAAAATAACGCCGCGCGGACCGGTTTCTCAAATTGGGTTGACCGATGATGAAAAATAATGTAAAAATCTATGGACTGCATATTTTGTAAAATTATCAATAAGGAAATTACCTCCGACATTGTTCTAGAAGATGAACATTTTTTGACGTTTAAAGACGTTAATCCAAAAGCGCCGATTCACCTTTTGATTATTCCGAAAAGCCACATTGGCCCGGTTAGCTCCTTTAGCGAATCCGACAAGAAAATTGCTGGCGAACTCATATTGGAAGCTAAGAAAATTGCTGAGCAAACCGGGGTTTCCAAAAACGGCTACCGTTTGATTTTTAATGTCGGGAAGAACGCGGGGATGGAAGTTGACCATCTGCACTTACACCTGCTAGCTGGAAAACCCCTTAAATTTGAAACATGCCCGTTGAAGTAAGAAAAAAAGAAAGGGAAACAACTCAGAGCCTATTGAGGCGTTTTACCAGGCGCATTCAGCAGAGCGGCGTTTTAGTGCGGGCAAGGCGCGGCCGATTTTACGCGTCTCCTTTAACAAAAAGGCAGAAAAAACTGGCCGCCTTGCGCCGGAAAGAACTTCAAAAAGAACGGGAAAAACTTTATAAATTGGGGAAACTGCCTCCGGAAAAGAAATTCAGACGGTAGGCCATTAACGAATAACGAATCTAATACGAATAAACAAATATGACGCTGAAGGAGAAAATAAACGAGGATTTAAAAAACGCTCTTAAAAGCGGCGCGGCCGATGCCACCTCGGCTTTGCGATTTTTAATGAGCGTCATAAAAAATAAGGAGCTAGAAAAAAGAACTAAACTTTCTAAGGAATCCGCCAACCGGCGGACAACGGAAGAATTAGAAAAATTATCGGAGCTTTCCGATGATGAAGCGATGTCCGCAATATCGGGAGAAATTAAAAAGCGCAAAGAGTCAATTTTACAATATGAAAAAGGCGGCCGCCGAGATTTGGCCGGAAAAGAAGCCGTTGAGCTAGAGATTCTTAAAAAATACATTCCGGAAGAAATATCTGAAGAAGAATTAAGTGCTACAATTAAGAAAAAAATAGGAGAAATGGGAGAAGTCGCAATGAAGGATTTTGGTAAAATCATGGGGGCCGTGATGGCGGAAGTGAAAGGGCGGGCGGGCGGCGATATGGTTAAAAGAATAATTGAGGAAGAAATGAAATCACGGAATATGTAACACAAAACATGAGACACGAAATCCTAATTTATAACCGGATTCGCCGCAAAATTCCAAGAAAACTCATTACCGAAATAATCTTGAAAATTCTAAAATCTCTTAAATCAAAACAGCCCGTTGAGTTGGCTGTTTTGATTGTTGATAAGTACGAAATAAAAAGGTTGAATAAAGTTTGGCGCAATAAAAATTATATTCCCGATGAACTTTCTTTTGGCTTAAATAGCCGAAAATCAGAGACGTTTGCCAAAAACAAAAGTAACGTGTTAAGATTAGGGGAGATAGTGATCAACGGCGATAAAATTTCAGACAAAAAATATTTAACAATCATTTTAATTCATGGTCTGCTTCATTTGCTGGGATACGGCCACGAACAATCGGCTGTTCAAGCCAAAAAAATGGAGAAGATTGAAAAAAAATTATTAAAACATTTATGTCGCGAGAAGATTTAATAATAGGTTTGGATATCGGCACTACATCAATTCAAGTTGTAGTAGCATCTAAAAAGAGAACCCAAGAAACACCCCAGATTATCGGCTGGGGGGAGGCGCCGTCCCAAGGTATTAGACGGGGAGTTATTGTTGACATTGAAAGCGCGGCCGCGGCTATTCGGGAGGCGTTTCAAAAAGCAATTAATCATGCCGGCATTAAATATGGTGA
>Ga0209541_10006416_pt1 | contig 20065 bp, 25 predicted proteins | sample RifCSPlowO2_01_FD_184027 | JGI IMG/M metagenome (GOLD analysis project Ga0209541, IMG submission 184027) | Groundwater microbial communities from Rifle, Colorado - Rifle CSP2_plank lowO2_0.1 (SPAdes) (version 2) | ecosystem: Environmental > Aquatic > Deep subsurface > Groundwater | place... | reverse complement strand
ATTACAATTTTTCTCATTATATAAATTTCATCAACAATTTTAGAATTAAAAAGCAGAGCAACTTGAAGAGCAACTTTTAATGCTTCTTTATTTAATTCATTTGGTGGCTCTTCGTCTAATTCAACAAAACAAGAAGTGTCTTTATTCACTTCATAAATAAATGTTTTATTTTTTAATTCTTCATATTTAGCAGCTATATCTATTTTTCCCAATTCACTTAATGAGGATTTTAATTTTCTTTTTATTTTATAATCTACTTTGTCAGTATTTGTAATAGATGGACAATTACAAAAAAGCTTGTGTGTTTCTAATTGCTGATGGCATTCGAGGCCAATTTTTAGACCTAGTTCTTCGTAATCCATTTTATTATTAAAGAAATACTTGTTTTTTTAAATTTATCTTATATTAAACTCTTGATTTCATTTATCTTGTTTTTTAATTCATCTGATTTTTCATCTACCTTAAAAGAAATTGCAAAAAATGGCAATATAGAAATGAGTAAAGAAAATATGACATTACTAGTCACATTGTAAATGACGTCCTCCGAGCCATAAATGGAGCGGTTTCCAACAGAAGCAGTCAAGTACCGTTTCTGAATATAGTTCCTGTTTCATTGACACGTGCCTTAATATTTTTTCCGTTTTCTTTTCCGAAGTTTTCTTTTTTAAAGAAAAGCTCAGGTCTTACAGTATCTCCAACAGGCGTAGAGATTCGGACAAGTCCTGCCCTATCATAATGATTAATACTTGCATTTAAGTCACGATCACAAGTAAATCCACATTTTAGGCATTTAAATATTCTTTCACTTAAAGGCATTTCCTGAATATTGTCACAATTACTACATATTTTACTTGTGTTTCTTGGGTCTACTTTTATTAACTGTCCACCGCAATCTACTGCTTTGTAAGACAGCATCTGAATAAAAGAGTTCCATGAAGCATCATTTATATGCTTTGCAAGTTTATGATTTTTAACCATGTTCTTTATTTTTAAGTCTTCAACAGCTATTTTACTGTATTCATTTGCAATTTTTCTGCTTTCTTTATGAAGAAAATCATTTCTTTGATTAGTTACCTTGACATATTGTCTTGATAAAAGAATCTTTGCTTTAAATCTGTTTTTTGAGCCTTTCTTTGTTCTGCTTAATTTTTTATGTAATTTTTTTAATTTGTTTTCAGACTTGATTAAAAACCTTGGATTATTAATTACTTTGCCATCTGACAAAACAGCAAGGCTTTTTATTCCAACATCAATGCCAACATTAGTTTTACTCTTATAAATTTCTTCCATAATGGATTTTATAAGAAGAACTTGTTTATTTAAGTTTCTGTCAATTTTTCGGAAATTTTTCAAGAATAGATGTTAAAAATTGCAGACTATTTTCTTTTCCACATTATTATTCCTTTATTTCTTATTTCCCTTAATCTGTGCAATGGTATTTTGGTTATTTTTAAGCCTTCTCTTACTAAAATATAATTATCATCAATTTTTATGTCTTTATATTTTATTCCAATGTTCTTGTTTTTTATTCTGTCAAAATAAAATAAGATTATATTTTCTGGCTCAAATTTATTTGACCACTTGATTTTATCAAGCATTTCCTTGGCAGTAAGCATTTTACAAGAAAATTATCATTCTTCAGTTCTTTTTGTTATTTCTCCACGAAGATTTTCATGGAATAATTCTTTTGTTTTATTTTTAGGATAATTGCTTAATAACCAGGCTATTTTTACAAATGCTGTTTCTGTTAAAATATCCAGATAATTTCCAATAACACCTGCTTCTTGCAATAATCTGCCTGTTGAATAAACGTTCATGTTAATTCTACCGTAAATTGTCTGAGAAGTAGATATTAAAGGAATTTTTTTTGCTAATTTTTTTATTTCACTGTAAATTTTTTTATTTTCTTTCGTATATTTATCAATTTCATTTATTGGAAAATTGCCAGCAAGACCATAACCTTCCAATATTAAGGCATTAAAATCTGAATAATTTGAAACTTCCTTTGCTATCATGTTTGGGTGTGCTTTTAAGATCCCAATTTTTAATTTTGGATTTATTAATTTTAATTTAAGGGATTTATTTTCTTTTTTATGGTGTGCTTTTAAAAAGTTTACATGGCCTTCAAAAGAAATTTCTGCAATAGGAAATTCATTTATTAATTTAAAGGCATCTCTGCTTGAAGAATGAAACTTTCTAGACCTTACTGGAGAGATAATTAAACATTTATCATCATTTTTCGAATTATGCATACAGATTGCAATATCTTGAAAATCTGTTTTTGCTATGAAATTTGCTGCAGAGATTAAATTTAATTTTGCATCAGTACTACCTCTGTCAGAGCTTCTCTGGGCACCAACCAAGATTACTGGAGTATTAATATCTTCCAATATAAAAGACAAAGCAGCTGATGTAATTGCTAATGTATCTGTTCCATGAGTAATTATAACACCATCAACCCCATCTTTAATTTCTTTTTCAATTTCTTTTGCTAGTATATTATAATGATTAAAATTCATGTCTTCTGAAAACATATTACTAATTAATCTTGATTTTATATTTGCTATTTTTTGCAATTCTGGAAACATTGAAATTATTTCTTCTGGAGTAAATCTTGAGATTACCCCACCAGTTTCATAAGAAATACTACTTGAAATTGTCCCCCCTGTATGAAGAATTGAAATTGTTTTTAGTTCTTGGTTGTATTTTAGTTTTGGCAAAAGTTCTTCTTTTTCCTTAAATTTCTCAATTATTTTTATTTCTTTTATTTCATTTTTATTTATACCAATATTATATCCTGAAGATAGTTTAATTGTAAATGTATCTTTATTTAAAGATGGCAAATAAATGCCTTCAAGCTCTTCAGAATTAGTTAGGATTTTTATTTTGTCACCATTACTTATTTTAACCATTAATAACAACCTCAGTTATATTTATTTTTTATTTAATATATAAAGATTTATGCTATCTCTTTTTGTAAACTTTCATTAATTTGTCTATTAATCAGGCCTGCTTCTTCATATCTTTCATTTATTATATGGCCTATTTTTATAAAGTATAAATCTATTAATATTTTTGTGCGATTCAATAAATCTTTATCTTCAATAGGCTGGCCATTAAAACAAAATCTTATTAAATTCCCTAAGAGCTTAACATCTTCTTTAAATGGAACATTTTCAGTTAAATATTCTAAATCTTTTATGGTGCTTAATTGGAAACTATTACATTTAAACTCGCCTAAAGCCATACAATATACTTTTAATAGTATATCTGAGAATTGAAATTTATTTAATCTGCTTGGTTTATCAAATTTAGAATTATATTTATTTTGTTTTATTTTTCTGAGTTCTTGCTGTGCTTTATATGAAATATGATATATACTTCCTACACTTGTTAGCAATAAATATGCTTCAGACAGAGAACTAACTTGGTGGGTTTGTATAATATCAAAGCCAGAAATACCATCATCTTGAAGATAACCTGGATAAATAACTAAATCTTCATGTGATGATGTGTTTGGGTTTTTATTATCTATTATAAGCTTACAAGCAGGATAAAATGAACCAATTCTCTCTCTAAAAAATGGACCATCATCTATATCTGGAGCAAATACAACTAATCTTCCTTCTAAATCATCTTTGTTTCCTTTAATAAAAGTGAACATTTTAGAAAGAAATTATATAATCCTTTATATATTTTGTTATTTATATATTAGATTTTAAGAATATTTATAAACTTTAAATTATAATATAGAATTAGTAAATATTTAATGTGTTCATTTCATTGATTTGATTTTAATTGGCGTTAAAATCAATTGGCATTTGAAATGTAATCAAATTATGTGTTCTGAATTAATTAAATTTATATTTTCTTTAAAGAGTTTAAATCATTTATCATTAAACTCAAAATTTAATTCTAAAATGAATATATACGAACTATAATATAAAGTTTGTTGTTGTTCAGTATATATATCAAGATCATTTAAAAAAATAAGAGGGGAGGAAGATTATCATGATGGAAAGTTTTGTAAATGAGGCACTTAAAAAAACAAAAGAATTTGGTATGGATGGTGTACAAGTTGGTGTTGCAAATATTAAAGTTGTGGGTTGTGGTGGTGGAGGAAGCAATACTGTAACTTGGCTACATAAAAAAGGAATAAAAGGGGCAGAAGTTGTTGCTCTTAATACTGATAAACAGCATCTTGAGATTTCAAGTGCTGATTATAAGGTTTTAATTGGAAAAGAACTAACAAGAGGATTAGGTTGCGGCGGATTTCCTGATAAAGGAAGAGAAGCTGCAAGAGAAAGTTTGCATGATTTAAAAGAAGTATTAAAAGGCTCTGACATGGTATTTGTTTGTGCTGGTTTAGGAGGAGGTACAGGGAGTGGAAGTGCACCTGTTATAGCTCAACTTGCAAGAGAGCAAGGGGCTATAGTTATTGGTACTGTAACAATGCCATTTGATATTGAAAGAGCTAGAATTGATAAAGCTGAATTTGCTTTGCAACAATTAAGAGAAGTAAGTGATACTGTAATTGTGATTGATAATAACAGATTAACAAGTATTGCTGGAAACTTACCTATACAACAAGCATTTGCTGTTGCTAATGAATTAATATCTACTATGATTAAAGGCATTGTTGAAACTATTGCTATACCATCATTAGTAAACTTGGATTATGCAGATGTAAAAGCAATAATGTCTAATGGTGATGTTTCTGTTGTAGGTATAGGGGAAAGTGATACAGATTCTAGAGTAGAAGAAGCTACAAGAAGGGCCCTAACAAACCCATTATTAGATGTTAATTATGAAGGGGCTACTGGTGCTTTAATACATATAACTGGTGGTGAAGACTTAACTTTGGATGAAGTTAGTAGAACTGGTGAATTAATTACAGAAAGCCTAGACACTGATGCTAATGTAATTCTTGGAGCAAGAATTGATCCAGAAATGAGAGGAAAGATTAGAGTAATGAGTATTATAACTGGAGTAAATTCACCATACATACTTGGGAAAGTTGACAAAAAGAAATTTGTTAGCCAAGGTGTAAAAATCAATCAAGATTTAGGGATTGATATGGTTGCAACCACAACAAGAAGATATTAATTGTCAAAAGGGCATATTTTCCCCCATGCCCTATATTAGTTCTTGCTAGTGCTTATACAAGCACTAGCTACTTTTTATTTTTTAGGAAGTCTTTTAGAGCTTTTCTTTGAGCCTTTTTTAGAAAAAGCCTTCATGGAAAAACTACGAGAATCATTTTAAGAAAATATTTTATCAAACAAGACTTAGTAAAATTTATATATGTGTAAATACATTTATACACATAATGGGAAATATTACTTTAATGGTTCCAGAAGAACTACAATATAAAATGAGAAAACATAGTGAAATAAGATGGAGTGAGGTTATTAGAAAAGCAATAGAAAAAAAGATAAATGATTTAGAGATGTTAGAAGAATTAACCTCAAAAAGCATGCTTACAAAAGAAGATGTTTTAGAAATAAGTAGAAAAATAGACTCTAGTGTATCAAGAAAATTAGGGTTTTTATGAAAATTGTATTAGACACAAATATCCTTATATCTGCATTAATAAAAGATTCATTTACAAGAAAGATAATTATAGAATCTGGATTTGAATTATTTTATCCTGAGATTTCTTTTAAAGAAATCATTAAATATAAAGAATATATATTAGAAAAAAGTAACTACAATAATAAAGAACAATTTTGGAAAATTCTTAATAAACTTCTTGAATATATTAATTTAGTTCCGATTGAACTTATTCAATCTAAGATTAAAGAAGCACCTAATATTATAAAACATATTGACATAAAAGATATTATATTTATAGCAACAGCCTTATCAATTAATAATTTTTATATTTGGTCTGAAGATAAAGATTTTGAAAAACAAACAGTTATAAAAATCTTAAAAACCGAAGATTTAATTAAAATATTTCAAAAAAAATAAATAAATGGTTTTTCTAGATCCCATTCATATTCTTACTTGATCTTGTTAATTACTTTATCAGCAGGTTCTAGTTCTTTCCAGCATGTTTCAAACATAGAATCTAATGCATTTGCAAAATATGGTGTATTAATCCATATACCAAGATCATAACTTGGATGTACAACTTCGTCATCTAATGCCATAAACATTAGTTCTTTTCCATCTATAATAACAAACCTTGCATTTATATTGTTGTTTCTTATTTCTGCAATATTTGCAATGTCTTGTACAACATTTAGATTTTCTTTTGTAACAGGAGCAGCAATTCTTATTTTTACCCCTTTTCTTGCAAGTCTTTCTAATTCTGGTTTTAGAGCTTCTACTTTTCTTAAAAAGCCTTTAGCAGTAGTCATCATAGTTACATTTTTTTTGGCATTTTTTATCATTAATTCCAGATGAGTATAAAGATTATGTCTGCCCCTAATAGCACCTGACAAATCTGCAGCTTCTATAAATTCAATGCCTTGTTTGTGAAGTGTATTTAATTCATTTAAAACATCACTACCTTTTAATTCATCTAATTTTTTTATTTTATTTTCAGAGTTTTGCCTAACTAACTTTTTTACTCTTATAACTACTTCTTGTGGTTCAACAGCCAGATATTTTATTGGTTTTCCTAATTTCATAACAACAAAACCTTTTTTTTCCAGGCTCTCCAGAACATCATATGCCCTTGATCTAGGTACATTACCAATATCACTTAATTCACCAGCAGTAGAAACACCACGAGAAAGAAGAGCTGTCCATGTTCTTACTTCATAAAGATTCAGCCCAAAATATTGTCTTAATCTATTTAAAAAATCCTCTTTAACTATCATAATTAAACCCTCCTAGGTATCACCTGCTTTTTTTTCTCTTTTTTAACTACTGATTTAGTATACAAGTGTTTCTTTACTTAAATATACAATACTTACTATGATGTAATACCAGACCTAGTATATAAATATTATTATCTTAAAAATATCATTTGATTTATTATAGATTATCTGAAATAGAAAATATAAAATAGAAATTTTACAAAAATAATACTTGTAAATTTTCAGAAATTATTTTTTTCCGCGCTGAGTTTTATAAATTCTTTCAATATCTTTTAATGTATTAATTTCAGATAAAGGTTTGTCCTGACGAAGCCTTAAAAATCTCGGGAACCTTAAACTATAACCAGAACTGCTTGTCGGGCTTTTTTGAATTTCTTCATACCCTATTTCAATAATAATTTTAGGCTCTACAATTACTTGTTTTCCTTTTTCTTCTTTTATTAATATCTTAAGAATTTTTGTCATTTCTTTGTAAGTTATTCCTTTTTCACTTTCTTTTTCTTTTAATCCTGTACTTACATCACCTATATTAAGAAATTTATCTCTAGATTTACATGCTACAGTAAAACTTGTCAACCACCCTGCTCTTTTTCCTTCCCCATAAAGACATTTAGTAATAACTAGATCCAATGGTTCTAATTCATTTTTTAGTTTGCACCATCCATTTACATATCTTCCAGGAATATATTTAGAATCTAAATTTTTTAGCATTAATCCTTCGTTTCCAGATTTTAGAGATTCTTTATAAAAATTCATAATCTCATTTTCATTATCACTTACTAGTTTTTTAGTTAAAACAACTTTCCCTTTTTTTTCTGCCACAATTCCTTCTAAAATTTCCCTCCTATATTTTAATGAAAAGTTCATTAAATTTTTATTATTCAAACAGATCACATCAAAAACATTTAATTCAACAGGATATTCATTTGCAGTTTTTTCTATATTATATTTTCTTTTTATTCTTTGAGATATTTTTTGAAAAGGCAGATATTTTCCTGTTTTTTTGTCTATACCAACAGCTTCGCAGTCTATAATAAAATTTGTTCCTTTAATATGCTCTTTTACAACATCAACAATATCAGGAAACTGCCTTGTTACATCTTCCATCCTTCTTGTAAACAAATTAATTTTATTATTTTCCTTATGTATAGATATACGAAATCCGTCTAATTTGAATTCGCTTTGCAATGGTTTTCCTACAGATTCAAAACCTTCTTTAATATCTTTAACAAGAATGGCAAGCATTAATTTTATTGGTCTACCAACCTTAATTTTAACATGCTTTAATTCATTTTTTTTAGCTAGCTCTGCAACTTCCCCATAATCAACAGTTAAGTTAAATGCATATTCCACATCTTTAACATCAGAATCAAATGCCTTACTTATACTATCTCTAATTACTCCTTCTTTAACCCCGACTCTTAATTCTTCCAAAATTGTCCTTACAATAAATTTTGCTTCTTCTGGCTTTGCATTGCTTAATACTTCAGAAATAAGCTGTATTTTTTTATTTACAGTTCCTTCTCCTTCTAGTTCAGACAATTTTCTTATATTATTAAATACTTTTTCACAAATTAACTTATTTGCATATAAAGTAGTCTGTTTTTTGTTTTTTATTAATTCTTCTGCAACTATACCTAGATCTCCTTTTTTCTTCCATAATTTTTCAACATTGTCCTGATTTATACCTATAATGTTACTAAGTGCTTTTAATATTAACCTTGAACTAAACCCTATTTTTCTTTCATCACACTCAGGAAAAACTTTTCCTTGAACTAAATATACAATAAAACTTAATTCATTTAAAGAACAGCTTTTGAATAATCTTGATAAAATCTCTATTTTTTCCAGTCTTTTTGTTGTGTTTTCAAGTTCTTCGTAATATTTTACTAATTCAATATAATCCATAGAAAGAATTAAATATTTAAAATAATTTAAAGCTTTGGTATATGGAACTTGATGATATTATAAAAGAAAGAGTTAGTGTAAGAAAATATCAAGATAAAGATGTTACAATAGAAAAGATAGGCCTTATTTTAGAAGCAGGAAGACATGCTCCAACATCTGGAAATTTGCAGGATTTTAGATTTGTTATTGTAAAAGAAAAAGACATAAAAAACAAGATTGCTGAAGCATCTTTAAAACAATACTGGATGAACTCAGCACCAATATTTATAGTAATATGCAGTGATTTAGGAAAATTGAAAACATTTTATAAAGAAAATGCTGAAAATTATTCATTACAAAATTCAGCAGCATCTGCAATGTTAATTTCTTTAAAAGCAGTAGACTTAGGATTATCATCTTGCTGGGTTAATATATTTGATCAAAAGGCAGTTTCTAGAATTTTAAGATTACCAGATAGCATAATATCACAAATAATTTTAACAATTGGCTATCAAGAGGAAAAACCAATGAAAAAGCTATCTAAAATTCCATTGCAAAGAATAACTTTTTTTAATAAATATGGAACAAGAGTTATAAATTTAAAAACCTGGCCAAAAGAAAAATATATAAACATAAAGGAAATAATTAAAAAGAAATTAAAATAATTTAGTAAAATGGCAGCTATTATTTATGAAGTTAGTAAAGAATTGAAAGAATTACAAAGAGAAATTAATACTTTTTTAGCTTTTTATTCAGCTTTGTTTGTTGATAGAAAACCTACACAAACAATAATAAAAAAAGTGAGAGAGGATACTTTAAAATTAATCTCACAATTAGAATTAATAAAAATTAGAATTAATAAGCTAGGAGAAACCACTGTATTTAGTAAATCCTTAATACAAAAGGCAATTGATGAACAAAAAACAGCACTTAATAATATTCCAAAAGGATAACTTATAATTCCCTTATGACTTTTTTCTTCTTAAGATAATAAATAAAGATACAGCTAATATTATAATTATAAAGCCAAATAAAATATAGTATACTAAATTATTTCTGCAGTCTGAATCTTCTTTTTCTCTGCAGTCTGGATCACATCTTCTGTCTTTTAATCTGTCACAATAATTATCTTCTAAACCAGACAAGCAATCCTGGATGCAATTACCATAATTCTCCCCAGACTCACATACAAAATTGTAATTACATACAAGTTTCTTGTCAGAACTAACAAATACTTCCATGTCATTAGAAAAAAACTGATTGTTTTTATTCTCCATAAAATTTGTTTAATTCAGTAGAATTAAATTTTGTTTTGGGACGACCCCGTGTCAGCGAGCATTTGACATCTTTTTGGTTTAAAATAAAACTGCATAAACCTTAAAAAGTCAATGTATACTCAGTTTAGAAAATGTGCGGAATAGCAGGGTTTAATTTTGAAGATAAAGATTTAATTAAAAAGATGTGTGATAGCATTGAGCACAGGGGTCCTGATGATTATGGTTATTATACAGATAAATTTGCAAGCATAGGAAATAGAAGACTAAGCATTATTGACTTAAACAAAGGTAAACAACCAATACATAATGAAGATAAAACTATTTGGGTTGTATTTAATGGGGAGATTTATAATTTTTTAGACATAAAAGATGAATTGGAAAAAAGGGGACATAATTTCTATACTAATACTGATACAGAAGTCATTGTTCATGCTTATGAAGAATATAAAGAAGATTGTGTAAAACTTTTTAGAGGGATGTTTGCTTTTTGCGTTTATGATTTAAACGAAAGAAAATTGTTTTTAGCAAGAGATAGAATAGGAAAAAAGCCATTATATTATACTAATGATATTGAGAGATTTTTATTTGCTTCTGAATTAAAAGCAATTTTGTGCGATGAAGAATTTAAAAAAGAAATTAATTTAGAAGCATTGCATCATTATTTAACTTTTGGTTATATACCAACACCATTAAGTATTTTACATGGGATAAAAAAATTAGAGCCTGGACATTATTTAGTTTTTAAAGATAAGGAAATAAGCATAGAAAAATATTGGGATGTTAGTTTTAATGAAATTAGAAGTGATGAAAATTATTTTGCAAGCAGATTATTTGAGACTTTAAAAGACAGTGTAAAATCAAGGCTAATTAGTGATGTTCCTTTAGGTGCATTATTATCGGGTGGTATTGATTCAAGCATAATTGTTGGGCTAATGAGCAAATTAAATAATAATGTAAAGACTTTTTCTATTGGATTTAATGAAAAAGATTTTGATGAATTAAAATATGCAAGAATAATTAGTGAGAAATTTAATACAGACCATAAAGAGTTAAATGTTAGTGTTGATTTAATTAGAGATTTGCCTGGAATTGTAAAACAACTTGATGAGCCTTTTGTTGATCCTTCTGCTTTGCCTACTTATTATGTATGCAAATTAGCAAGAAAATATGTAAAAGTTGTTTTAAGCGGGGATGGGGGGGATGAATTATTTGCTGGATATACAAGATATAATACTTGGATTCAAGATAAAATTGTACCTTATTATAAAATTATACCTTGGTTTTTAAGAAATGGACTTAGCAATATTTCTGGAATGATTTATGAAAAAACAGACAATTCTTTTTTTAGGAAATTCAAAAAAATTAATGATTTAAGCCAATTAAACAAAGAAGAAAGATGGATGGCAAAATTAAATTTATTTAATGAAGAAGAAAAGAAGAGCCTTTTTAAGAAAAAGCCCCTGGAAAAAACCACTAGAAATTTTTTGGAGAAAGACTTTGGAAAAAACAATGAATTCCCAGATTCTTTTAATGTTTTAAATTATTATTTTAGAAATTGCAATTCTAAAATATTTTTAAATAAAATGCTTTATGCTGACATGAAAACTTTTCTTTTAGATGATGGCTTGTTTAAGGTTGACAGAATGAGCATGTATAATTCTTTAGAAGTAAGAAATCCATTTTTAGACACTTATGTTATTGATTTAGCAACAAGTATTCCTTCATATATGAAAATCAAGAATGGAGTTAACAAATATATTTTAAAGAGGGCCTTTTCAAATTTATTACCTAAAGAGATTTTAGAAAGAGGAAAACAAGGGTTTGATGTACCAATAAAATACTGGATTAATAATGAATTAAATGACTTAATAAATACTAATTTAATTAGTGATATTAAAGAAAGGGGATTTTTTAATAGTGAATATGTAAAGAAAATAATTGAGGAGCATAATAAAGATTTAAGAGACAATTCAAGAAGAATATGGGCATTATTAATGTTTGAATTATGGAACAAGATTTATATTGATAATATTGATGTAAATAAGATTAGGATTTAGTCTAAATCTATATTCTTAAATCTTTTAACTATATCTTCTATTGCTCTTTTTTCTATTTCTGTTAGTTCTTTTTCTCTCTGTTTTTCTGTTTGTTTTCTTTTTTCTTCTGGTGTTAATATTTTTCTGGTTTCTATTACTATTTCTTGATTTGCAACTCTAGCTTGCTAATAACTTGGTTCATCTTTTAATGCTTTCTCCAAAATTTTCGCGACACGTACCCCGATGAAGGCATCCGAGAACAAAGGATCCCAATCGCAGTCCAGGTTAGCCCCGTCAGCATCAGCATAGAACCAAGCGACTTTATTTTCTACTGGTTTCCAGAAATATAAAATTCCATTCTGAACATTTGACTTCGGCAATCCTTGTGGATTTGGATTATTTACCCAATCATCTAAGCTTATTTCTAGTGTTTTATTTGTTAGCAAAGTATCTGGGTCTAATCGTTCAGTAACTTTAATTAATTTTCCTGAAGAATCAAACTTATGATAGGTTACATAAAGTTTAGAATATTTTTTAGAAAATAAATAACCTAATCTTTCTGATCTCAAAGGACTTCTTCCTTCTGTTATGTCACCTAAAACTCTTCTTTTTAATGAAGAATTTATTGGATTTCCATTGCCATTATATAATTGTTCATCTGAACTTAATTTTCTTAAAAATTCTGAAAATTCAAAAGACAATATAAAAGAATTTTGTTTTCTTAATTTTTTTGTGTTTGAGGATGATTTAAATTAAATAATGTTCTCTCTATTGGAACTATTAAATCTGGATGTCTATCTGTTTCTTCTAATAAGATGTATTGTGATAAATTTAGGCTCATTTTGGAAATTCTTTTTCTATTATTTCTATTAATTTTCTTGGGGTAAATTCTGATTTCTCAAAACGATAATTAGGTGCTATTCTGTCCCATAATCCCAAATTTTCTTCACTTCCAGAAAGTGCAATTACTACTGGGTTTTGACCAAGGCTTTTAGCTTTTTCAACTATTCTTGGACCATATGGGCAATTAAATGAGTCCATTGTATCTGAAATTATTAAATCAAATTTATTACTTTTTACAAGGTCATAACCTTCTATTTCAGATTTTGCTAGTTTATATTTTATAAGGTCTGCAACTTTAAGCCACTTTTCATATACTCTAATTAAAATATCTTCATCTTCTATAATTAAAGTGCTTATTTCTTTTCTTGTCATCTTTGTTATTATTTAATGGTAGTATTTAAATTTTTCTTTTTAAAAAAACTATATTCTTAACTATAGTAAAGTATAAAAATATAAGAGTAAGATAAATATATTTCTTAAATAAAATGGTAAAAATAGGAAAAGAAATAATGGATTTTGAATTAGATGCTTTTCATAATGAAGAAACTAAAAAAATAAAATTATCTAATTATAAAGGAAAATGGTTAGTGTTAATATTTTATCCTGCTGATTTTACATTTATATGCCCAACTGAATTAGAAGATGCTGCAAATTATTATGAAGAATTCAAAAAATTAAATGCAGAAGTAATGAGTGTTAGCACTGATACTGTTTTTGTACATAAAGCATGGCATGACCAATCTAATGCTATTAAAAAAATTAATTTTCCAATGATAGCTGATCCAACTGGAAGATTATGCAAGGAATTTGGAACTTATATTGAGGAAGAAGGGTTATCTTTAAGGGGAAGTTTTATTATAGATCCAGAAGGTATTTTAAAAGCTTATGAACTTCATGATAATAGTATAGGGAGAAGTGCAAAAGAGCTTTTAAGAAAATTACAAGCTGCTAAATTTGTAAAAGAAAACAAAGGCCAAGTTTGCCCAGCTAATTGGGAGCCTGGAAAAAAGACACTTAAGCCTGGTTTGGATTTAGTTGGAAAAATATAAGGAGAAAAAATGGTATATGAATCAAAAAATTTTGATAATTTATTAGGGACAGAGGGATTTAGTGATCAATTATTAAAAAATCATTTTATTTTATATCAAGGTTATGTAACAAATACAAATAAATTAATTGATGCTTTAAAATTAATTGTTAAAGATGGAAAAATAGGGACTACTGAATTTGCTGAATTAAAAAGAAGACTTGGGTGGGAATTTAATGGTATGAGATTACATGAATATTATTTTGGAAATATGAAAAAGAATAGTGTACAATTAAATAAAAATTCCAAATTATTTAGAGATTTATTAAATGAATTTGGTTCTTATGAAGATTGGGAAAAAGACTTTAAAAGTACTGGCGGAATGAGAGGACTTGGGTGGGTTATACTTTATTTTGATCCTTTAAATAAAAAATTATTTAATGTATGGATAAATGAACATGATGTAGGACATTTGTCAGGATGTGTGCCTTTATTAGTAATGGATGTTTTTGAACATGCTTACATGATTGATTATGGATTAAAAAAGGCTGATTATATTAACTCTTTTTTCAAAGCAATTGACTGGGAAATTGTTGAAGAAAGATTCGAAAAAATAATGTAGATAAATTTATTAATAATTTTAATTTTAATTATTTTAATGAATAAATTAAATATTTTAATTTCAGGAAGGAATAAAAAAAGTGTCTCTTTTGTAAATGATTTAATTAAAAAATATCCAAATTTGAAAAGAAGCAACAAGCCAGAAGTAATATTAAGTTTAGGTGGAGATGGTACTTATTTTTTTAATGAAAGAAAATATCCTGGTGTGCCTAAAATTTTAGTAAGAGACAAGAGCATTTGCAAGTTGTGTTCTATTTATAATATAACTAACATAAAACAAATTTTAAAGGAATTAAATGAAAGAAATTTTAAGATTTTAGAAAGTATAAAATTAGAATGCAATTTTAAAAATAGAAAATTAACTGGTGTTAATGACATTATTATAAGAAACAAGAACCAATATGAAGCAATAAGATTTAGTTTAAGAATTAACAATAAAGAAAGTGACACTAACTTAATTGGAGATGGCATTATAGTTAGTACTGTTTTTGGAAGTACTGGTTATTTTAACAGTATAACTAAGGCTGGCTTTACTAAAGGAATTGGTTTAGCTTTTAACAATGTAAGTGAAAAAGAATACTTAATTTTAGATGAAAATGAAGAAATTGAATTTGTTTTATTGAGGGGTCAAGCGACAGTTTCTGCTGACAATAATAAAAAATTAATTAATTTAATAAAAGACGACATAATAAAAATAAGAAAAAGCAAGGAAAAAGCCTATACTGTTATTATCTGTTAAAATGATATATGAGCCAAGTGATGATAGTTTCTTAATTCAAGAAGAAGTTAGAAAATATGCTAAAGGAAATGTCTTAGATATGTGCACAGGGTTAGGCATATTAGCAAAGACTGCCCTAGAAAAAACTGAAAATGTTTTAGCTGTTGATATAAATAATGAAGCAGTAAGTCATTGCAAAAAAATAGGGATTAAGGCAATAAAATCTGATTTATTTGAAAAAGTAAATGGAAAATTTGACTTAATTATTTTTAATCCACCATATTTACCAGAAGATGGATATAAATTAAAAGATGATATTAATTATATAGGCGGAAAAAAAGGCAATGAAATTATTGAAAAGTTTTTTTCCAGTGTTAAAAAATATTTAAATAAAAATGGGGAAATATTGGTTGTATTTAGCAGCTTAACTCCTGATGTAAACAAAATAATAAGAAAATATGAATTTAGATTTAAAAGATTAAAAGAAAAGAAACTGTTTTTTGAAAAATTATTTGTTTACCTAGTTTATCAGTAAACTTTAATTTACTAAATCATCTATTGTTTTGTATTGTACTTCTAAAGCTTTAAATAATTTTTCCATTAATTCTTTTTTTGGAACATATACTCCTTGTGCATACCGTGAAACAATTTGCTTTGAAGTTCCTATTTCTTCAGCTAACCAACTTTGATTTTTCCCAAGTTCTTTTAATCTTTGTTTTATTAATTTACTCAATTTTTTATTTTCTTGTTTTTCTTGTCTTTCCTTAGCTAAATGTTCTTGATATTTATTTAATGATGCAAACCCTCTTTCCTTAGCTAAATGTTCTTGATATTCAGTATAAGATGCAAACCCTCTTTCCTTAACTAAATGTTCTCGATATTCAGTATAAGATGCAAACCCTTTTTCCTTAGCTAAATGTTCTTGATATTCAGTATAAGATGCAAACCCTTTTTCCTTAGCTAAATGTTCTTGATATTCAGTATAAGATGCAAACCCTCTTTCCTTAACTAAATGTTCTTGATATTTATTTAATGATGCAAACCCCTTTAATGCAGCATAATATTCATTATTAATACTAAGGTATTTTTTATGATATTCTTCTTGACTTAAATTTTGTTTAGATAGATTTTCTAATTCTTTCTTTAATTTTTCTTCCAATTTACTTTTTTGCATAGATTTCAAAAAACAAGTTTCTTTTTAAATTTTTCTATTGTTATTACTTTTAAATAGTATTTATTATTTGAAAAGTTTTATAAACTAATATTTTAATAAAAAAATAACCCATTATTACTACTAGAAGCCTTTTAGAAAAAGCCTTCAGAGAAAAACAGAGCTTTTTAAGAGAACTGGTAGGAGGGAGAAATTGGATAAAAATCAAGTAATACAATCTATAAAATTAGCAAGAGAAGTTTCTAAACAAAGAAATTTTAAACAAAGTTTTGATTTAGTTATAAATTTACGAGGCTTAAACCCAAAAAAAGCAGAAGATAATATTGATTTATTTGTACAGTTAAATAATTCTACTGGGAGAAAAGTAAAATTTTGTGCTTTTGTTGATTATGATTTAGAAAAACAAGCTAAAGAAACTTGCGATTTAGTAATATTAAAAGACCATTTTCAGAAATATGAAGGAAAGAAAAAAGAACTTAGAAAAATAGCAAGAAATTATGATTATTTTATAGCACAGGCAAACATTATGCCACAAGTAGCTACTTTGGTTGGAAAGGTTTTAGGGCCTTTAGAAAAAATGCCCAATCCAAAAGCTGGGTGTGTTGTACCTGGAAATTTACCTAGTTTAAAACCATTAATTGAGAAATTAAAAAATACAATAAGATTAAGAACAAAAAAAGAATTATCTATCAAAGCGCTTGTTGGAATAGAGGATATGAAAGATGAGGAAGTTGCAAATAATGTATTTACAATTTATAATAATTTAATACAGAATTTACCGCAAGAAAGACATAATGTGAAAAGTATGCTGATTAAATTAACAATGGGAAGCCCTATATTTGTTGGCAAGGAATATAAAAAAGATGAAATAGATATCTTAGTGCAAAAAACAAAAGATAAAGATTCTGAAAAAAGCCCTGATAAAAATAAAAAAGTACAAGAAGAATAAAAATGGAAACAAAATTAGCACATGTAAATGAAAAGAAAAAAGTAGAAGTAGAAAATATTAAAAAATTAATTAGAGAGAATCCTGTTTTAGCTGTAATTGATTTAGAATGTTTACCTGCTGCACATTTTCTAAAAATAAGATATAAATTAAGAGATAAAATATTTATTAAAACAACAAAAAAAAGGTTAATAAAAATAGCTTTTGACCAGTTAGAAAAAGAAAAGCCTGAAATTACAAAATTAAAAGACATGTTAAAAGGAATACCTGCCTTATTATTTTCTAAAGAAGATGAATTTAAATTACAAAAATTATTGAATAAGAACAAAACAGCAGCTTTTGCAAAAGCAGGACAAGTTGCAAAAGATGATATTTATGTAAAAGCAGGGCCTACTAATTTCGGACCAGGGCCTATGATTGGAGAATTTGGTCAATTAGGGATAAAAACACAGGTCTTAGAAAATAAGATTAATATTAGAGAAGACAGATTGTTAGTCAAAGAGGGAGAAGTAATTAATGAAAAGGTTGCAAATATTTTAAGCAAACTAGGCATTGAACCTATGGATATAGGATTAAATTTAATTTTTACATATAAAAATGGGGAGATATTTGTTAGAAAGGATTTGGATGTAAATGAAGATGAATATTTAAACAATTTAAGACAGTGCAGTGCAGAGGCATTAAACTTAGCAGTAGGCGTTGATTATATTACTAAAGATATTATTGAGATTTTATTGAAAAAGGCACAAATAAATAGCATTGCTTTAAATAATAAAGTTGGGGACTTAGACAGTGTTTCTGCTGGAGAGCCTTTTTTGGAAAAAGCCTCAGAAAAAAACGAAGAGAAAGAAACTGTTTTAGAAAAAAACCTGAATAAAAATGAAGAACAAACTTCTGAGAAAAATTCTGTTGAAAATACTGAGAATATAGGACAAGAGCTAAAACAAGATATTTTATTACAAGAACTTAATAAAACAAAAGAAAAAGATATAAACATTGAAGTAAAAAGTGTTAAAACTGATAAAGATGAAATGAAAAAAGCAGCAGATATATTAAAGGAATTGACTGATAAAAAAATTAGGGGGGAAATATAATTTCGGAGGTTCAATATGGAGTATATATATTCAGCTTTGTTGATTCATAAATTAGGTACAGAATTATCTAATGACAGAGTGAAAAAAGTAATAGAAGCTGCAGGCGGAAAATCTGATGATATAAAAGTTCGAGCATTATTATCAGCTTTGGATGGAGTAAATATAGAAGAGGTTGTAAAACAAGCAGCAATGCCTGTTGCAGTACAAGCAACTGAAGTGAAAACAGAAGCAAAACAAGACAAGAAGAAATCAGAAGAAGAAGAGAAGAAATCAGAAGAAGCAGCTACAGCTGGATTAGGTTCATTATTTGGTTAATTTTTTATTTTTTTAAAATTATGAATAAGGAAGAAACAATTAAATTAAAGAAAGAGATTAATTTACTTACTAGAAGATTAACCCAGATAAACAAAGACAAAGAACAAAGAATTAATGAACTTGAAAAAATAAGAAAAGATATAAGAGAATTATTTAAAAATTTAAAAGATGTTAAAGAAGGAAATTCTAATTTTAAACAAGAATTAAACAAAATCAAAGAACAGAGAGAATTTCATAATAAAAATGTAAAAGACCTAATTTTTCAATTAAAAGAGCTGAATGACAAAAAAAATGAAATAGTAAAAAAGTATAAATTAGGTATTAATCCACTTGAAATAAAAAATAAAATAAATTCTTTAGAAAATAAGATTGAAATGGAAGTTATGTCTTTTGAAAAAGAAAAAAAATTAATGGCTGAAATAAAAAAACTAAAAGATTTATTTAAAAGATGTGGGGATGTATTTGCTATAAATGAGCAAGCAGAAAAAATTTCCAAAAATATTAAAGAAGAAAGAAAAATGGCTGATGATTTTCATAATAAGTTTAAGGAATTAGTAAAAACAAACAAAGAGAAAAACAAGAATTTTAGAGATATTTTTAAAAAACTTGACTGTTTAAGAGAAAATGAGGAAATTAAAAACAAGGAATTTTTTGAATTAAAATATAATATTAATAATCTTAATAATGACCTTAATAATAAATTAAAACAAATTGGGGAGAGTAACTTAGCTTTTACTAATGAAAGAGAAAAGAGAATTAGAATAAAAATTGAGAATGAGGAAAGGATAATTGAAGAAAAAACAAGATTAGTTGAGGATAAATTAAAAAACAAGATGAAATTAACTACTGCTGATTTCTTGGTATATCAAAGCAAGATCAAACATGAATAGAATTTTATTAATATCAATTTTATTAAGTATTTTGCCAATTTCTGAGATTAGGGGTGCTATCCCATTTGCTTTAAAAAATAATATAAATGTAATAAATGCATTTTTTATACTTAGTTTTTTTAATATCTTAATTGTGCCTTTTGTTTTCTTTTTTTTAGATAATTTACACAAGCATTTTCTTAAAATCAAAATTTATGAAAAATTGTTTAACAAATACATAGAAAGAATACAAAGAAAATTTGAATATAAAATTGGGATTTCTGGTTATATTGCTTTATTTTTTTTCGTTTTAATGCCATTACCAGCAACTGGCGCTTATACAGGGACTTTAATTGCCTGGTTTTTTAAGATGAACAGGAAATATTCTTTTATATCAATTAGCCTTGGGGTGTTTAGTGCTGGATTAATTG
>Ga0209541_10006415_pt1 | contig 20065 bp, 17 predicted proteins | sample RifCSPlowO2_01_FD_184027 | JGI IMG/M metagenome (GOLD analysis project Ga0209541, IMG submission 184027) | Groundwater microbial communities from Rifle, Colorado - Rifle CSP2_plank lowO2_0.1 (SPAdes) (version 2) | ecosystem: Environmental > Aquatic > Deep subsurface > Groundwater | place... | reverse complement strand
TAACCTTATTATTAGATGCTATTTTACCAAGCAATGCATTACTACAATCGAATGATATTTGGCTTACCCACATATAGATAAGATATATATCGTGTTTAAAAACTATCGCTTAGAACTAGAATACCGCATCTTCTTACACTCAACAATTTCAATAATCTTCTCAGGATCAACTTCATCAGGCACTTTTTCAACCATTCGTGTGTCCTATCTCACGTACTTAAAATTATTGTCAAATGTGAATGTATCTGTTGAGATGAATCATTAGATAGAAAGATTTATATATCAACTGATAGTATTATCAATATATACTATGGAAGCTCAAGAATTAAAGAAAATGAGATTTAACCTAAATAAAATTATCTCAAGAAGTCCTAGACTAGACACTGTAATTGTTGTAGAACATTTTATTAAAGAGCATAGTGGAAAATACAAGAAAACAGAATTGTTCAACAAACTCCCTAAAAAAACAATGTGGGGTACCTTTAATGTTATTTTACAATATTTATGGGATAACAATAAAATTGGAATGGATAAAAATGATTATGTTGTTTATATCTGGAATCCTGAGTTAGTAGAGAGACTTAAAAATAGAAAAGCATATTAAAATTTATGTTGGTTAAACCTGCTAAAGAGGTTAAATTTATAGAGCAGTATGTAGAAGATGATTTTCTTTCCCTACCAGATAATAGCATTATAAAAAAGGGAATTCAAAGAGCGATTATCAAGCTAAAAGAAAATATCTTTGCAGGAGAAAATATTCGTAAAGAACTAATCCCAAAAGAATATATTCAAAAATATTTGATAGATAATTTATGGTGGTATCCTTTGCCAGATGCTTGGAGATTAATCTACTCAATCGCAACTGATAAATCAGAAGTCTTAGCAATAATTATAGAGTATTTTGATCATAAAAATTACGCAAAGAGATTTGGGTACAAGACATAGTATTACAATGTGCAGGAATTAGAAATGTTTGTTTTGTCGTCGACAAAATCATGCGCGGGCCGTAGCCTGCACCATTATGCGATTTGTCTAGGTACAGTTTAGTTAAATGTTTAATATAACTTAAATTACTAAGACTTAAAGGATTTATAAAGTTTGTAGACCACTGCTGTGTGACTCATATCTTTATTAATCTCTAAAAACATAACTTCTGTTTTGTTCGTAAGCTATTTCTCCATTAAATGGTTCACCTGCACCGTACAAAGGTGATTGGTATGCTTGATTAAGAACGGATGCTACTTCATCAGCAGTTTCTCTATTTGTTTTGTTAGGTAAAGATGCTTTAAGCATATAGTTTATTCCACTCTGTTTAGCTTCTAGAGCTAGACTTCTAAGTCTATCATTGTCTCTAACATTATCCATTCCTTCAGTTAAAGATAACTCTAGTTCAGATGGAGTACCTACTACTTTTCTGATAAGAGGGATTTCCCTTTCAATTGCTTGTTTTGAAGCTCCACAATAAAAGAATGCGTATGCTTCACCTGCTTTATTTGTCATAAAATATATATGAATAGTAAGTATTTAAACTTTACTAAATAGTAGTTACAAATAGTAAGATTTATAAATCGGCTATCTTTAGATAAATTAAGATGAAATTACGTGAAAAGATAAAAAATGGTATGGTTCGCTTATTGGGAAATAGGGTAACTCTAGGAAGTGCTTTAGCACTAACTTTAGGTTTAGTTACTCCAAGTATGTTAGAAAGGGATAACATTGTGAAAGATTTACTTATGCCTCTTAGTATTGCTACAGCAATTGTAGGTGTAAGTGGAATAGCTTCTACAAAAGCAGGTTCTTCAACATATGAACTATACAGGAGAACAAAGGAACATATACAAGAAAGAGGTTATTTAGATGAAAGATTTGTAGAAAGGGTAATTAAAAAATCTGGAAATGAAACCTTTACGGGATATTGTCAGCAACAAGGAGCTTATCTAGCAGCTCGTGAAGTAGGGCAGGAGAATGTATTTCATGAAGCTAGAAGAAAATATTCTAATGTTTGTATTCCTTTTATTTAAAAAATTAACCTAATAATTTTGCTTTTAGAAAATTGGGGGCGCATAAGTCCATTCCGAGGAGGTTCAATGCGAGGGAATTAGAAATGTTTGTTTTGTCGTCGACAAAATCATGCGCTGGCCGAAGTCTGCACCGTCATACGACTTTTTAGGGTATATGTTAGTTCGAGGTTTAGGTGCTAAATTATTTAATACTAACTTGTTTATATATTTTGTCTAGGCTCTAGCTTGATTCCAAAGTATCTTAAAATATTCTTTAAATGTATCAGCTACCTCTTTACTTGAGATTTTAAAGAGTATAGGCTGTTTTGCTACAAAAACTCCTATTATTGTCGTTTTTTTATGAATATTGATAGCAACTAAAGATGCATAAGGAAGATATCTGACATTTGAAAGTTTAGACTTTCTTAAGTAATCAAAAGATCCTCTAGCATTCTCCCCTAATAAAAAATTACTAATCAGCCCTTTCTTGTCTCTTTTTTCCTGTATATGTCTGAAAAAATTTGCAACAGTTTCTCCATATTCTTCAATATGAGTCACGCCAATAACATAATGGTTTTCTCCTTTATTTAGATCTCTTAATTGTTCATTAAATAAAGTTTCTAACCCTTCGACACCATAATAGACTTCCGCTTCATGTTCGCTCTCTGACTCTTTCTTATAAGATATTAACTTAGGAATTAAATCTTCGATCTCTTTTTTTCTCCTGTTAATCTCTTCAGATTGTCTTTTAACAAATTCTAAAATCTTTTCTGGAGAAGCGGCAGTGAAGTACTTAACCTTGTTTTTAAAAACATGGCTTACTAACCCTTTTTGCTCTAACCTTTCTAATATCTTATAGGATTTGGATGTTGTTACACCTGCCAGTCGTACAATAGGCCCTGTGGTAGAAGAACCTACTTTTAACAGGGCCAAATATACTTTACTTTCCCCTTGTGTTAGACCTATTTGATTAAGCAATGTTGTATCCATATACAGTTTTAACAACCTAATTATATAAAGTTTCCCCTAGGGGGAACATCAAACTTATATATAGATTATTTTTATGTTTTTCATGGAACAAGAAAGAATATCTCAAAGAATGAAACCAAACAAGTTAGTCGTAGCTACAATCTTAGGATTAGCCTATGTAGGTTATGTGGGTAATAACATAAGAGAATTGGGGGATCTAAGAGAACAGTTAGGAAGCTCGACTGTAAGAAGAACAGAAATTGAAAGAGATAGAACATATCTTCAAAGAATTTATGACTTTTTGAAAGAAAATCCTACTACAAAACCAATTCCTTCTACTTATGGGGGAACATTTTTTGTAGGATTTCAAGATCATATAGAGGGAGAAGTTCCTATGTATGGAGCTCAGCAAGGAAGTTCTTCATTAAAGATGTTTATAGAACAGACAGACCTCCAGCTAAGAGAGACTGATGAAGAGATTAATAGAATGAAAAGAAGAATAAAAGAATCTAAGGTTTTCTCATTATTCTAATCATTTTTTTATGCCTTTGAAAATTATATGTGCTAAAAGAATTACAAGATTCTAAGTTTATAATAGTTGCCGACTACGGGGTTGTGACGGATTTAACCCTCTAATCGTTAAAATAAAAGTAACCCTTACAATTAGCAGGTGTTTGTTTTGTTCTTTGAAATACTTGAGTTTGATCAATAGATTCTCCCCCAATCCAAAGAGCGTCAGTATCGATGGGCATTGAATCATAATCTGAATCAATTCCTAAATAGTCTGTTACTTTTCCAGGTCCATCGACAAGACCTTCTGGAGTATATATTCCAGCAATTGTTATACATGAAGGTCTGCCTTGATAACCAGTTCCTACATCAAGCAAGAGATGTCCAAATCTTTTACTAATTCCTACTATTCCTGGATGATATCTTAAAGTTTTAGCACTATCCTTATTATCTCCCTGCCAAGCTGCAACTTCTCTTATTACCCCTATCTTTTCCTCTAAGTTAGGTGCTCTCTTAACAATAGTTCTTCCTATTAATGATCTTGCAACATTAGTTGCACTATCTTGAAAGAAACTTAATCCAAGTCTTGTTCTATTGTTTGGCCTTACTATTTCTATTGTCATGTTTAATCTAATCCTCTCCAATCTGTATTTAACCAACCATCAAAGTCATCAAAACTATCAATTGCCATCTGTACATTATCTATATTTCTCCAATGTTCTGGTGGCGTAGTGGAAGGAGTAATTTTATTATCATATAAGAGGTAATCTAATTGTTCTGTTGAGGACATGGGACCAATGGTTCTTACTGCTGCATACAATGTAGATCTAACCTTTTCAAAGCCTTTCCACTGAGGTGTTGGATTATTTTCTTCCATATTATAGTTTGTTACTCCTTAATAATCATAATGAGTAAGGTTTATAAAGATTTCCATAGAGGTATTTTAATGGTAGAAAGGGCAAAATACGCATCATTCCAAGAAGTATGTGAAACGAGTAGTGAGAACGATTATGCTAGAAAATTTCTAAAAGCTGGAAAAATTCCTTTAAATTTAGCTCTTGAACGTGCAAGAGCACTTGGAGTTCCAGAAGAGAGGATTAGAGCTGCAGAAACAAGAGGGATGATTGATGGAAGTATAACTATGACTTATGAAGGAGCAGAGAGGGTATACGAAGGTGTAAGAGCTACTCTTAACAGAGAAGAAGGCAAAATTCTAGACTCTTTTGACTTAGTGAGAGATGCAGACTTAATTGCAAACTATCTGTTCACAATAAATCCAGAAGTAAGAAGTAAAGTAGCTAGTGCTGAAAATATGTATAAAGTAGTTTTAAGAGTTGGATCAGGAAGAAGAAAAAGTTCTGCAATTGCAGAAAAAGAAGATCAAAAAGTAAGGCCTTATCAGGGAACAACTGGAACACAACAAGATGTTATTTCAAGCCAACTTAAAGATCTTATATCTCAAATCCCAAGAGAAGAATTTAAAGATAATCAGGAATACCAAAGACGTCTAAGAGTTTTGTTAAGAAAAAAAGCCGAACGTGAAGCCTTCCCCTTATTTAAGAAAAATGAGAAAGAAGCATTTGAACTATTAGAAAGAAGATCTAAAGAAACAGATAACGAAAATGTCAGAGATGTTTATGGAGAAGTAAGATCTATTTATCAAGAATATAAAAGAATGAAAACGGTAGGAGTTAATCCTGATTTTAGAGACCCTAATACTGGAGAAAGAGGAGTCTTACCTTCCCTTCACCAAAAGATAGCATTATATCACATTTTGGGAGAAAAGAGATTCGGAGTTTTTGACGGATGTGGAACTGGAAAGACTGCTATTGCAATATTAGCTCAGCCCCTTATAGAAGAACAAATAAGAGATGATTTAGAAGTAAGGGTAAAAAAAGGACAGCCAGATTTTGCTAGAACGGTGGTAGTTTGCCCAAACCCTGCGAAAAAAGCTTGGAAAAAAGGTTTGATAGGGAAAAGACAAGAAAGATATCTGTCAAGTCTAGATAATGGAGATGTAATAGTAATAAATGGAGGTGTTAAAGATAAAGATTTCATAGAAAGATTAAGAGATAAAAGGTGGATTGTATTAAATTATGAGCAATTATCTACAAAAGTAAATGGAACTGGCAGATTATTAGTTGATGCTCTTAAAGAATTAGGTGTAGACTATGTTATTTCAGATGAAAGTCATCAGATTAAAGGTCTCAGTACTAAAACTAAAATGGGAAGGCCTACACATAGTGCTGCTTTTAGAGATTTAGCAAGTTCCGCAAAATATCTAACCTTGCTTACTGGTTCCCCAATACCTGATAACATGAGAGACTATGGAGTCCTCTTTCATTTGCTCCATCCAGATAAATTAGCTGATCCTCAAGAGTTTGTAAGATTATATCAAGAAAACCCCAGAATCCTGTACACTTTATTTAATGAAAAAACAATAAGAAGAACAGCAGAAGATATCAATGATACTTTAAGTTTTGCGGATCCTGTAAACGAGGTAGTCGATTTAACTCCTGAACAAAGAAAGATTTACGAGCATATTTTAGAATGGCAACCCAAAAGCTGGTTGACTCAGGCAAGAAAAGCAATTTTAGATCCGAGATTAGTTGATCCAGAAATATTACAACGTGTTGGACTTCTAGGAAAAGTTGGTTACCAACATTCTTCTAAATATAAAAGACTTGAAGAAATAATTACAAGCGATAATGGTCCTGTAGCCAGAGGAGACAGGTTTGTAGTATTCTCTAGCATGTTCCAAGAAGGTGTTACAAGACCAGGAAATGAAAGTCTAAGAAGAAAATATTTAGAAGCAGGATTAAGAGAAGAATTTGGGCCAAGAGATGACTTAGAAAGAAAAGTATTAACTGCTGTAATTGAAGGAGCAAATTCTTTAGGAAAACTTAGTCAAAAAATTGGTGGTAATGAAGACTTAGAAGTTGAATTAGGATATGCACTTGGAGAGCTAGAACAAAGAGAGTATATAACTGTAGATGGAGATCAAGTGACTGTTAAATTGGGTAAAAATGGGGCAGTAAAAAGAAATTTAGATTATTTTGATGGATTAGGATTTAGTTTCTCCCTTCCTCAAAGACTAGAAAAGGCTCTAGAAAAAAGATTTGGTAAAAAATGCCGTCTTGGAGTTATTGATGGAAAGGAAATAGATATTGAGCAAAGAGAAAGAATAGTAGATGATCTTGAAGATGATTTAGAAGGAATTGTATGCACTACAGATACGGGTGGAGAAAGTTTGGACTTCACTAGGGCTAATCATGCTTATTTCTTAGATAGAGACTACAAACCTAAAACAGAAGAGCAAGCAATAGCAAGACAATTAAGAAAAGGGCAAGCTAAACAAGTTCACGTTACTAGACTTTTAGCAGATGAATTAGATGAGGCTTTAGAAGATTATGTTGAAAAGAAAAGGATTATTATAAGAACGGCAGTGGACGGTTATCACTTGACTGATGATGAAATAAACTTTTTAGAAGATATAGAAGGAAAACAATTTTCAGAAATGTTGAAGAGGGGTTTAGGTGGAAAATCAATTAACACCTTAGAAGCAAAAGTAGATACGTTAGATTCATTTACTGTAAAGAGAAGAGGAAGAGGAGTTACAAGAGTTTCTACGAATCATAAACCAGATGAGTCAACAAATACTGATGCTCAAAGATTAATGCAACTTATAGGAAGAGATCCGGTTAACTGCTGGCAAGATCCAGAAGTAGCCTATCTTTACATGAAAGCTTTACCAACATTGAGTGTTCCAGTAACTCACCTGGCAAAAATTGCTGATTTAGCTTCAAGAGCTAAGAGAAAGGAGATAGTATTTCCTTCTACAGTTCTAAGTGAAGGCTCTGGACCGTCCTTACTTTATGATTCATATCAAAGAATGAGAGAATTATTGGAAAGAGAAGGTCTTGAAATACCAGAAATAACTGACAGAGACATTTCTAAAATCATGCTAAAATTAGGAAAAAATTCTAACCAAGTTCTTGGAAATATGACTGGAAAAGGAAGTAAATTTAAAAATGGGCAATTTGAAATGGTGGATAATGCTTCTATCTCATTATTACAAAACTCTGCTGAAGTAAAAAAAACACTTTTAGAAGCTAGCAGAGTATTAAAGAAAGGAAATGGGCTGCTAGAACTAACCGTGGATGGAAGAGCTTTCCATGATGGTTCAGGTCAGTCCGAAGAAGAAGTAGGGGGTAAAAAAGTAAGAAGAGATTTCTATCTAGGTTTAGAGCAATTAGGTTTCGAGGTATTGTCTGGAAAAAATGAGGGATTTAGTTTAAGCAGGCAATATCTTGACAAATTAAAGAAAACTCATGGATCACATTATGCTCAATCATTCGAGAATAAACTTGCACATACAAGATTTGTTCTAGCTCAAAAAATAGACAATCCACAAGAAGATGTAGATCAGGCTAACTTCTGGTTCATGAGACCCACAGCAATTGAAGCAGAAGATAAAGATTCTCCTATAGTTCTCACTTCAAGCATGCCTAAATTTATGGGCAGAAAGAAAAGAAGGGGCAGAAGACCGAAATCCGTAGAGCAACATACAGTAGATACAAAAGAAGGAAGACAGATTACTGTTGGAAAAGATGGAGTAGTCACAAGCGTGAAGAAAACTGGTGATGAAGATGAGTGATAGAAAAGAATTAGAAGCAAAAGTGCTTGGAGGGCTTTTAGAATCTTATATAAATGGTGGACCCTCAGGAGAAAAAACCGAAGAATTTGTTGGTAGAAGACCAGACGGTTATTGGAAAGATTGGAAAAATGTCAGCAAAGAATTACTTGCATTAATTGAAAGATTAGGGCATTTTCCAACTCAAAAAGAAATTAAGGAAAATAGGTTGAGTAGTCTTGGGGCAGCCATTCATATTTACCATGGAGGAATTTATGAATCAGCTAGAATGTTAGGGTATGAAACACGAGAAAGACCAAAAGGATATTGGAAAGATTGGAAGAACATTGAGAGGGAATTAACAGTATTAGGCGAAAAGTTAGGGCACGATCCTTCTGAATCGGAAATTAGAGACTATGATACCTCTCTTAATGCTGCAATCAGAAAATATCACAGAGGAATAACTGTAGTCAGAGAAAGAATGGGAGTTACCCAAAGAAGAAACAAATACGGATCTTGGAAAGATCTTGGAAAGATTATTTCAGAGTTAAGTCCAATAATTCAAGAGATAGGCCACTTTCCTTCAGGATCAGAACTAAAGAGATTAGGAAGAGGTGATTTGGAAAGAGCGATACAAAGACATCATAGTATTAATGCTGTTAGAAAGGCAATGGGATACAACCCCTTAAGAATAACTAAAGTTCAAGATGATGATGTTGACAAAAATAAACCGACCCCAAGAGATTATTGGGCAGAATTTAACAATCTAGTAAATGAAATTAATGCAATTATTGAAGAGAATGGTGGAAAATTCCCTACAGAAAGCACTTTACAGGAAAAAAATAGGAAAGATATAATTAATGGATTTAGGAGACACGGTGGATTCCCAGAAGTAAGGAAACGTATGGGTTATAATAGATCTTCAAGCGAAAGAATGCTACCTAGAGATTCAGAACAGCTTACTGATTGGAATTGGTTTTCTTCTGAATTGTTACAAGTTATAGAACAAAATGGTGATAAATTTCCTTCAAGTAACGAGCTAAATAAAATTGGAAGGGGTGATTTATTAAGAGCAATCAATAAATATCACGGAAAAACTGCAAATGTTAGAGCAAGACTCGGTTATGATGAAGGAATGAAACCTAAAGGTTATTGGAGAAATGCATGGAACGTTCTTTATGAATTAACAACATTTATGTTAAAAAACGGACTAGAATCTTTTCCAACTAGAAAAGAAGCCAAGAAATATAATGGTAAACAAATAATGCAGGCAATAACTATGTATTTTCCTGGTAAAACAGAGGGTATTTGTAATTTCTTAGATATTAAACGCAGTGATAGAAAGCCAAATAAATATTGGCATGATTTTAATAACTTAAGAAGTGAACTAGAGAAAACTATCGGAGAAATAGGCAGATTTCCTAAACTTAGAGATTTGAGTAAAATAAAATATCACGCGCTTGCACATGCGATTCAATTTCATGGTGGCTTTAGTGTCGTTCGTTCAAAACTAGAAGATACTAATGGGAGAACAGAAGAGCAAAGATTGACTTCTCTACTTGAAGAATATGCTTTAGGAGGACAAAATGAGTAGAAGAAAAGAATTGGAAGCGAAAGCTCTTGGAAATCTTTTAGATTCATATGTCAGTGGGGAAACGCCTAGAGTAGAGGATATTGGATTCTCATCCCCGAAACCTTGGGGATTTTATAGAAATATAGAAAATATACTTAATGAGGCAAGAAAGATAATGGAAAGAGAAAATTGGGTAAATTTACCTGGAGGAAATGTTTTAAGAGAAAGAGGATATCACTCACTTGTTAACGGAATAAACAAATATTCAAGTTATCCTGAAGTTAGAAGAATTCTTGGGTTGGAACAATCTAGAGATGTTTCTGGAAATTGGTCTAATCAAGATTTTATAATTAAAGAAGCTAGAAAGATAATGGAAAGAGAAGGATACAAAACATTACCAAGCAAACACGAGTTAAGGAAAAAAGGTTATAAGATATTTGTTTCTAGAATCCATAATAATTTCGGATTTAGAAAATTTAGAGAATTGCTTGGTGAAGAACAGAGGAAAATTGCCAATGGATTTTATGAAGATGTTGATAATGCATTAGCTGAAGCTAGAAGAATTATGGAGAAAGAATGTTGGGATGAGCTTCCTGGAGGAAACATATTAAGAAAAAAAGGTTATTCGAGTTTATCGAACGGAATAACTAATAATTATGGATTTAGAAAATTTAGAAGATTGCTAGGAGGCAAACAAAAAAATATAGAGTGGAGTAATGAAGAAGTTGCTTTTGGTGAGACTGAAAGAATTTTAAAAACTGAAGGTTGGGAAGAACTTCCAACTAGAGATATTCTCGCAAAAAGAGGATACTTTGCGTTAATTGCTGGAATCAAAAGAAATTATGGATTTTTACAATTTAGGCAAATGCTCAAACAAAGAATAACTGAAAGATCTGAAACACAGCAATTAAGCTCACTCTTAGAGACTTATGTACAAGGAGAAAAAGACAATGAGTAAAGATAGGAAAAGAGAAGAAGCTAGAGTTTTAACAGATCTTTTAGATTCATATGTCAGTGGGGAAAGAATAGCTGAAGAAAAAATTGGAATTGGAATCAGACCCAATGGATATTGGACAATATGGGAAAATATTGAAAAAGAACTGAAGGAAGAAATAGAAAATAATAACGGAGAATTTCCAGGTCAACGTTATTTAACAAAGGCTGGAAAGTCCTCAGTTAGTAGGGCAATTTCAATCTATCACGGTGGCTTTAGAGAAGTAAGAAAAAAGATGGGCTATAGTATAGGAACACAAGACCCTAAGCTTATATCTGATTTTTCTTGGTTAAGACAACAGTTACAAGACATTATTGATAAAGACAATGGAGAATTTCCTAATGATCAGAGAATAGTTGAGCTAGGCAGACGTGACCTCCGCTGGGGAATTTGGAAATATCACGGAGGTTATCCTGCGGTCCGCAAGAAAATGGGTTATGAATCTAAAAGTTCATCAGTGCCAGTCAAAGATTGGAAAGTAGTTAGAAAAGAGTTAGAAAAAATAATAGCTCAAAACAAAGGAGAATTTCCATCATCAAAAAATTTAGTTAGAAGAGGAAGAAAAGACTTACTTGAAAGTATTCAACAATATTATGGTGGAATAGGAGAGGTTCAAAGGAGAATGGGATATGAACCTAAATTAACAAAATATGAGAAATTAAGGGATTGGGAATATATTAAAGGAGAATTAGAAGCCATTATGGGAAAAAATAATGGCGTATTTCCATCTCAAAAACATTTGAATAAAATAGGAAGATCTGGTTTATGGGCAGTTATTCAAGAACATCATGGAGGAATGAATATTGTTAGAGCTAAACTTGGAAAATCGTTGAAAACGAAACCAAAAGAGTTATTGATGGACTGGAGTTGGCTTAAAGGAGAGTTAGAAGCTATTATAGAAGAAAATGCAGGTGAATTCCCACCGCAACTCTGTCTTCAAGAAATAGGAAGAACTGATATATCCAACGCTATCAAAAAATATCACGGAGGGTTTCCAGCGGTTCGTAAAAAGATGGGTCATCAATTAGTCCAAAACGAATATGGATTAGTAAGTGATTGGAAATGGGTTTCAAAACAATTAAAACAAATTATTGATGGAGAGGGTAAGTTCCCATCTACTCCACGCTTAATAGAATTAGACAGAGGAGATTTAATAGGAGCTATTGCTAGACACCATGGTGGAATCAATGCAGTTAGAAAAAGATTAGGATACGAGCCTGCGAAAAAATCTAAAGAACAACTTTCAGATTGGAATTGGGTGCAAAGAGAATTTGAAAAAATAATTAGAGAGGATAACGGTAAGTTTCCTACACAAAGAAGATTAGGAGAGTTAAGAAAAACTCATCTGCAAAATGCAGTAACTTTATATCATGGTGGAATAAACGCAGCACGCCAAAGAATGGGCTATAGTTTACCCAGCCGACCGAAAGGTTACTTAACTAATTGGGAAAATTTAGAATCAGAATTACTAAGAATCTCTAAAGAATTAGGACATTTTCCCAGCAAAATTGAATTAGTAAAATTAAGGGAGAGTAGCATAGCAGCAGCAATCACTCTCTACCATGGCGGTTTTAAAAAAGTGAGAGAGTTAATACAACGAAAAATAGGTGTAAGACCAGAGTCAGAACACTTAGGCTCATTACTTGAGACATATGTTAACGGAGATCAAAATGAGTAAAAGAAAAGGCCCAGGTTACTGGCAAGGTATTGAAAATGCGCGTAAGGCACTTAGGGGACTTGAAAGCAAATTAGGGCATTTTCCTACACAAAAAGAAATTGCCGTAGAATTTTCAGGGTTAGCAGGCGCACTAACAAGATATTATGGAGGGTTGACTAAATTCAAAAAAGATCTTGGCAAATCTCTGCACCGGAGAGAAAATGGTTACTGGACACTTCAAAGAACAAAACAATATTGTACCGATTTTATCGCAGAGCATGGAAAATTTCCTACGCAAAAAGATTTAAGCAATAGAGAAGACCGATACAGAGGACTTAACTCTGGAATAGACAGAAATGGGGGTATTCTAAGAATAAGAAGACTTTTGGGAGTAGAGATAGGTAGAAAACCGGTGGGATATTGGAAAGAGAGTCAACATATAATTGAAGAGATAGAAAGAGTTATGGGGAAAGAGGGATGGCAAGAACTACCCAGTCCTGATGTTTTAAGAAATAAAAACTATGGGAGATTGGTAGGTGAAATACAAAACTATGGTGGAATGAGAAAAGTTAGAAGAAAACTTGGTCTAGAGGTAGTTAAGGTTGAAGATGGATTCTGGACTGAAGAAAGAATTTTAGCTGAAGCAAAAAAGGTTGTTGCTAAACAAGGAGATTTACCGGCACAAGACAGTCTTAAGAAATTGGGACTTGGAGCACTCGCGGGACAAATAGGAAAAAATGGGGGTTACCCTTACTTTAGGGAAAAATTAGGTTTGGTCTCTAGACGTAAACCACATCGATTCTGGGATAGGGAAAATACCTATACAGAAGCCGATAGACTATACAGGGAATATGGAGACTTACCACTAGGCTCCAAATTAAGAGAGTTAGGTATGGGAACGTTGCCCGGAGTTGCATCAGAACATTATGGAGGGCTTGTAAAACTAAGAGCAATGCTTAGGAAAGCCCATGGAGATGATACTGAAGAAAATGAAGAAAAAATGCGCAATCTTTCTTATATAAGTGAAGAAATTCAAAAGCTTCAAAAGAAACATGGACTAGCGAAATTTCCAGGACGAGGAACTCTAAAAAAACTCGGGAGAAGCGATCTTGTATCTGCTATCCAAAGATACCATGGTGGAATGAACAATGTTAGAAGAGATCTCGGAGAAAAATCTGTTTCCCCAAAAGGAACATGGGATAATCCAGATTATGTTCTTAAAGAAGCACAGCGACTTATGAATGAGCAAAGATGGGAAACATGGCCATCAGAATCGGTTGTTGGAAAAACAGGAAACATAATGATACCAAATGCCATAAGAAAAGCATTTGGGAGTATGAATGCATTTAGAAAAATTCTTGGAGAAGAAAGACCCATGGTGGAACCTGGACAATGGAGAGATTTAGAATACACTGTTTCACAAGCTTTACAAGCATTTGAAGATCTAAAAGTCACAGAGCTACCACCACAGAAATATCTTAGTCGAAATGGATATAGTGGTTTATCAACAGCAATAACTAAATATCATGGCGGTTTCCCTCAATTTAGAGAATTATTGAGGCAGAGAATTACTGGTAGAACGGAAAAGGAACAATTAGGTTCTTTACTAGAACAATATGTAAGTGGAGGAAGTCAAAATGAATAAAAGAAGAAGCCCAGGTTACTGGAGAAGCCTCAAAAATTGTATTTATGAAGCACGAACTCTAGTTTCAGAAAATGGTTTGGATAGATTGCCTGGACATCTAGCTTTGACCGAAATGGGCCATAATTCATTAGCAGGAGCCATTCAAAAATATCATGGCGGATATCATACATTCAGAAGTTCACTAGGAGAAGGACCTGCCCAAAGTGTCTCAGGGTCAGCTTTATCAGGCACTTCTCAACCATTCGTGTCTGCGATCTCGCGTACTTAAAAGCACTGTCAAATGTGAATGTATCTGTTGAGATGAACCAATACAACAGATAATAATCTTAATAAAAAGAAAATTAAATTATTATGTTTGAGGGGGAAAAAGCCTTATACAATTAATTAGATTTGACTAATTAATAAGCCATATTCTCTTCTAAGTGCTCTTAATATTGCCTCTTTTTTTCTTTCATTTCTTTCTTCATCCATTATTCCTTCTTTTAATTCTCTCAATTCATCTAGCTTTTCCATAGTAGTCCCGTTTACTATTTCTTGTAAGCCTTCAAAAGCTTTTCTTGCAAATCTAGCTTCAGCTACTTCAACACCTAGGCCACTTATGCCTAAAATTGGGAAATTGATTCCGTTTGGACTAACATTTGCCCTCTTATTATATGCTTCCACTAATATGGGAATATATCTATCATCACCGCGCATTCTAGATTCGTTTTCAGCTTGGAGATATGTTTCAACTTCTAAAATATCATCTTGTGAATCAATAAAAAAAGTAGGTGTAAGATTAATCCTTTTATCTTTGGACAAATCTAAATTTAATTGAGGCCCTCTTAATTGTAAATTTATACCTACATAAAAAACCGTTGGTGCGTAAGATTCAAAGCCTTGAGGCAAGAATAATTGAGCAATTATGGGATTTAGAGCTCTTGAAGATTCCTGGACCATAGTACTACTTTTTTTAGAGTCTATATCATTTGGAGCACAACCATTACCATATGCTGCTGAAAGGTCTCTTGTTGCACTAAATCTTGCAATATACACTAAATCCTCTGCAGATAGAGAATATGTGCTAACCAATCTCTCTCCAAATTTAGAGGGCCTTTCTTTTCTTTCTATTTTTAATAACTCCATAAATTTTGTGGTCAAAGTTGATTTATAATCATTATTGTAGTAAAGTTCCTTTAAGTAGAGGTTCAATGCGGGGGAATTAGAAATGTTTGTTTTGTCGTCGACAAAATCATGCGCGGGCCGGGAATTGAACCCGGGCCACAACGTCTTTGCTTTTCTCTTCTTCTAAAGCGAAGAGTTGGAAATTCTCTAACTTCCAAATTGGCAACGTCGTATACTAACCACTATACTACCCGCGCTTATTTACAAAGTAACAGAAAGGTTTTATAAAGGTTTATTTTATTCTCCATATAAGAGTTTTCATCCTCTCTTGCTCGACCCTTCTCAACAGGCTCGAAGACTCGCTACGGAGTATGAAAAGGCCCCATAGTCTAAGGGTTTAAACGACTCGTTTACACCGAGTAATTCGCAGTTCGAGTCTGCGTGGGGCCATTCCAAGAAAGGGTGCTTGCATTTACTAAAAAATGGGAAAAAGCTTATGGCTTTTGCACCCCCATACTTTGAAAACAAAACCTTCATAAACGCTCTTTTCTAATCTGGCCTATGAAAGACATAATCATTAGAGGAGCAAGAGAACACAACCTAAAGAACTTTGATTTGACCTTGCCTCGAGATAAATTCATTGTAATTACTGGGCTTAGTGGGAGTGGGAAGTCAACTTTAGCATTTGATACTCTTTATGCAGAAGGGCAAAGAAGATATGTTGAAAGTCTATCTTCATATGCCAGGCAATTTCTTGGATTAATGAACAAGCCAGATGTAGACAGCATAGATGGATTAAGTCCAGCGATTTCAATTGAGCAAAAAACCACAAGTAAGAATCCTAGGAGTACAGTTGGAACGGTCACTGAAATATATGATTATATTAGATTATTATTTGCTCGTGTGGGCACTCCTCATTGTCCAAATCATGGAATTGAAATAGAATCTCAGTCTCCAGAAAGAATAGCAATGAAAATTTCTGAGAAGCATAATGGAGAGATTATGATTCTTGCTCCTATTATAAGACAGAAAAAGGGAACATATGAACAGTTAGTGAAAGATATTAGAGAAGATGGATATAGCAAAGTCAGAATTAATGGAGAAATAAAGAGAACTGATGAAGTAACAAAACTAGAAAGGTACAAAAAACAAGATATAGAAATTGTAATTGACAGAGTTGAGGTAGGCGATACATCAAGATTGACTGAAGCTGTTGAACAAGCATTAAAAAAGGGAGATAAATTATTGATTGTTGTTGATGATAAAAATAAAGAAGAACTATACTCTTCAAGCATGGCCTGTCCAAAATGCGGAATTGCATTCGAAGAATTACAACCAAGAATGTTCTCATTTAATTCTCCTTTTGGTGCTTGTGAAGATTGTAAAGGTCTTGGAATTAAAACTGAGTTTGATCCTAATTTAATCATTCCAGACAAAAGCAAGAGCATAATGGATGGAGCCATAGAAGTATATGGGAAGATGGATTTTTCTTGGAGGGCTCAACAACTTAACGCGGTTGCAAAAAAATTTAAATTTGATTTATTTACCCCTATAGATAAACTATCTAAGAAGCAATTTGATGTTTTAATGTATGGTAATGGAGAACCTCTTAATGCAAAATGGTCTACAGGGGCAAGTATGAATTTTAAGGATGGATGGGAAGGGCTTGTTCCTCAGTCTGATAGACTTTATGCTCAAACAGAATCTAATTATCGAAAAAATAATTTTGAAAAATTTATGATTAGCCATAAATGTTCAACATGTAATGGAAAGAGACTTAAGAAAAAAGTATTGGCTGTAACTATTAACGGAAAAAATATTCATGAAACTACGGAGTTGTCTGTTAAACGAAGTTTAGAATTTTTTGAGTCTATAGATATTAGTGTTAAAAAAATGGAGATAGCTAATTTAATATTGAAAGAAATTGATACGCGATTGAAATTTTTATATAATGTTGGATTAGGATATCTAACTTTATCTCGCTCTGCAGGAACATTGTCTGGTGGTGAGGCACAGCGAATTAGACTTGCAACACAGATTGGAACAAAGCTTATGGGCGTTCTATATATTTTGGATGAACCCTCTATTGGATTACACCAAAGAGATAATAATAAGTTAATAGAGACTTTGCGCACTTTGAGAGACATAGGGAATACGTTGATAGTAGTTGAACATGATGAAGAGACTATACGTCAGGCAGATTATGTTGTTGACATGGGACCAGGAGCAGGAGTTTATGGAGGGGAAATTGTTGCAATAGGAACTCCAAAGGAGATTGAATTAAAGAAGGAATCCTTGACCGGACAGTATTTATCTGGAAAATTAAAGATAGAGACTCCAAAAAAAAGACGAAGTCCTAATGGATGGATAAATATCTTAGGTTGTCAAGAAAATAACTTAAAGAATATTGACATTAGTATTCCTCTTGGCGTATTATCTTGTATTACAGGGGTATCTGGAAGTGGTAAGTCCACATTAATTGAGGAAATATTACATAAAGAGATGAGAAGAAGATTTTCAGATCCAAAAGTTATTCCTGGAAAACATAAGAAATTTGAGATTGATGGAGAGATAGATAAAGTAATTGTGATTGATCAAAGCCCTATTGGAAGGACTCCAAGGAGTAATCCTGCAACATACATAAAAGCGTTTGATGAAATAAGGAAATTATTTTCTATGACAAAAGATGCACAAAGTAAGGGGTTTAATCAAGGTAGGTTTTCATTTAATGTTCCAGGTGGAAGATGTGAGAAATGTCAAGGGGATGGAACCATTAAAATAGAAATGAACTTTTTACCAGATGTATATGTTGAATGTGAAGACTGTAAGGGAAAAAGATTCAATAATGAAACATTATCTGTACTATTTAAGGGAAAATCTATATCAGATGTACTTGATATGTCAATAGAAGAAGCTTTTGAGCTATTTAAAAATATCCCTAGCATTGAACATAAATTGCAAACACTTGTTGATGTAGGGTTAGAATATATTAAAGTTGGGCAGAGTGCAACGACTCTTTCTGGTGGAGAGGCTCAGAGAATAAAACTAACAAGGGAATTGGCTAAGCGAGGAACAGGAAAGACATTATATCTTTTAGATGAGCCAACTACTGGGCTTCATTTTCATGATACCAAAAAACTAATCGACGTCTTAAATAATTTAGTTTCAAAAGGAAATTCAATGGTCATAATAGAGCATAATTTAGATGTGGTAAAAAGTGCAGATTATATTATTGATTTGGGTCCAGAAGGTGGTGAAGGTGGTGGGGAAATTGTTGCCGTTGGGACTCCTGAGAAAGTAGTTAACGAAAGCAAGAGTTATACTGGTCAATTTTTAAAAAAAGTGTTATAGAAAATTTTATCAATAACCTGCAAGTAATATAATTATGAAAGATTTAATACAAAAAATTAGAAGACTTCCAACCCAGCCAGGCTGCTATTTATTTAAAGATAGGGATGGGACTATACTTTATGTTGGCAAAGCAAAAAATCTGAAAAAGAGGATCTCTAATTATTTTCAGAAGAGAGATCATGATTCTAAGACAATGACTCTTGTATCTAGAATACATGATTTTGATTTTTTTATAACTAGAACTGAAGTGGAAGCATTGATTCTTGAAAATAATCTGATAAAGAAACATTATCCTAGATTTAATATTGATTTGAAAGATTCTCGTAGATATGCTTATTTAAAACTTCATAAGGAAGAAGATTATCCTTGGCTTGAAACAGTTAGGAAACGTGAGGGTGTTGGAGAATATTATGGACCTTTTGTGTCTGGGACAATGCGCAAATATATAGTTGATGTTTTGAGAAGGAATTTTAAGATTCTTATGGGTAAACCTTCTCTAGCCTTCAAAAAAATTATAGATAAGAAAGATTATGGCTTGCGAGTAATACAGGCTAGGAAAATTTTAGGCGGGCAAGTTGATGAGGTAGTTAGAGAACTTACAATAGAAATGAAAAAAAGTTCAGATATTAAATTCTTTGAGCATGCAATCACCAGAAGGAATCAGATAGATTCACTAAAAAGCTTGAAAGAAAAGCAAGTGATGGAATTGAAACGACAAGTTGATGCACATATTATGAATTATATTGTCTCTGAAGATATGATGTATTTACTTGTTTTTAATATTAGGAAAGGCATTTTAGAAGGGAAGCAAAAATTTTCCTTACATTACAGAGAAGGAGTGTTTAATGAATTTATAACGCAGTTTTATACGACAACCAATGTACCTCAGCTCTTAATTGTTCCAGAAAGAATAGATAATGTTATCGTAACTTATTTAGAGAAATTAAGAGGTAGTAAAGTTAATGTCGTAGTCCCAACACGTGGAGAAAATGCAGGACTTCTTAATTTAGTATTAAAAAATATTGAAGCAACTTTCTTTTCAGGGTTAGAAAGTGTTATTGATCTTAAAAAGCATTTGGGGCTAGAGGTTATTCCTAAACACATAGAATGTTTTGATATTTCTCATTTGAGTGGGACAGACACGGTTGCGAGCATGGTAACTTTTATTGATGGCAATGCCGATAAGTCAATGTATAGGAAGTTCAAAATTAGAAGCGTTATTGGTCCAGATGATTTTTTATCTATGGAAGAAGTGATTAATCGCAGATATGGTAAATCTCTTGCATCAAGTATGCGATTGCCAGATTTAATTGTAATAGATGGGGGCAAGGGTCAGCTTTCTTCCACAGTAAAGATTTTGAAGAAATTGAATGTGAAAGTCGAAGTTATATCTCTAGCTAAAAGACTTGAAGAAGTATTTATTCCTGGGAAGAATGAATCAATTAGATTAGATAGAAAATCTAAGGGTTTGTTATTACTTAGGGCAATTAGAGATGAGGCCCATAGATTTGCAATTTCTTATCAAAGGCTCCTGAGAAGTAAGAGGTTACGTAAATCAAAAAATCGATGCACCACCACGACTTAAAAACTTCAATTCGTTGAGTGAGAATTGAATGGATTAGAAAATCT
>Ga0209541_10006413_pt1 | contig 20071 bp, 15 predicted proteins | sample RifCSPlowO2_01_FD_184027 | JGI IMG/M metagenome (GOLD analysis project Ga0209541, IMG submission 184027) | Groundwater microbial communities from Rifle, Colorado - Rifle CSP2_plank lowO2_0.1 (SPAdes) (version 2) | ecosystem: Environmental > Aquatic > Deep subsurface > Groundwater | place... | reverse complement strand
TGCGGTGTGTTTTCTATAAGTTTAACTCCTACTTTTTCATAATCTTCTGTATTCATCGTTGATCCCAATTTAAGTTTTAATATACCAGCAAATGTCAACATCTTTTTTTCTTTGATTAACCAAAATTTTTTAGGAATATAAATATCTTTTTTATTACAAGGAGGGTATTCAAATGGGATAGTATTTACCCATGCAACCGGTATATTAAATATTTCGGCTACCCAATTTATTCCCGATCCATGCCCAATAAAAAGCTTACATTTTCCAGATAAATATATATCCCCAAAATCGGACCTAAATTTACTAGCATAATCAATAATTTTAGGATTATTTGTTTTTAGTTCTTTTTCAACTAAAGAACCCATTCTAATAGCAAATCCACCTTTGGAAACAATATATTCCATAGCTTTTAATGCATCACGAATATTCCAATTTCTATAAGCTGGGATAATATCTGTACCTACTTTTTTCTTTAAAAAAAAAGAGTCTCTAGCATGAAAACACACAAACCAGTCGTCCTTCCCTAAACCCATCTTTTGTAATAATTGTCTTCCTCTCTCTTCTTCATTTGGTGTAAATTTAAGTATTGGTTTCGAATTATTAATCTCATAAAATTCAGTACCTTTAACATCAAAATGCCCAAAAATTAACTTAAGTTTTATTAAAATTGACCGTTCATTAAAGAAGGTATAATTAATAACCTTCCAAATAAATAGAGGTAATTGTATTATTTTCATTTTTCTTTTAAACATTTTTAAAAGTTGTTTATTAGAAGGATTGGTAGATGCTATCCCTATAAATAAGGTTTGTTTTCCGTTTATGATTTTTAATTTAACTCTTCTAAGAAACAATTCTGTGATCCATGCAAAATGACCAATCCTATCATCTCTAATGAGAACGAACCTTACTTTACAAAACAAATCAAAGATACTAACTAGAAGAACTAAAGGAATTAACAAAAAGTTAAAAAATAGAAAAAAAAAACTTTTAATTATTTTTGCAATTTCAGAATTCCAGTCTCCTAATTTATTTAACATTTAAATCTCGATTATTTTTTAAATTTATTCTGAATAAACGTTTTATCCTGTTCTTTTCTTTCATCAGCAACTTGGTCTAAGAAATATAAACCAACGTTTTTTCTTGTTTGTTTACGAAAATCTTCAAGTTCTTCCAGTGTCATCAAATTCATCTTAGCATATCTCTCTTTTTTGGCCTGGGTTTTAAAATTAATTCTGTCCCATTCAAAGCATCTGAGCATCTCTAATTCCTTTACTGTAAATTCTTTAGTATTTATGACCCCATGAGCAAACCCTAAGGCATCATCACGATAAAAGTTAAAATCTTTAGGTAGACAGCCCATTTCAACTGCTTTTTCAAACAGTTCCGTTCCGGGAAAGGGTGTGGCAATAGCAAATTTAACTGCATCAGCATCCAACTCTTCAGCAAAATTGGTAGTATCTCTGATTTCCTCCCAAGTCTCCCCTGGAAAACCAATAACAAAATCGGCCTCCACTTCCAAGTTTAACTCTTTACACCATTTTACCACGTTTTTAGAATCTTCTTTAGTGCCAACTTTGTGAATTATTTTAGTTAATACCCTCTCATTTCCGGATTCTGGTGAAATTGTAATTTGATAACAGCCGCTCTCTTTCATTAATTTAAGAAGTTCGTAATCCATCTTCCAGGCAGCTAAATTAATATTTTTCCAGATTAAATCATAATTGCGTTTTTTCAACCCTTCAAAAATCTTAACGCATCGTTCACGATTAGCATACATCTCATCATCAGTAAATATTAATTCTTTAATGCCATATTTTTCCACCAGCAGATCAATTTCTTCAAGCACATTCTCAGCACTGCGTAATCTTACTCCTCTTCCTGAAACTAACCATCCTGCGCAAAAACTGCATCTATATCGACAACCACGTGATGTTAAAACTATCCCCACTGGATTTTTTCTAGTACCTAAACCCACTACAGATTTCTGCTCACCCTCCATAACTTTCTTCCAATCAAAAATGCTATAATCTGGAAAGGGCAGTTGATCTAAATTCTCAATATAACTGGTCGGTCGATTGATGATAACTTCACCATTTTTTCGATAACCAACCCCTTCCATTTTAGAGAAATCACCATCTGTTTGAAGAATATCTAAAAATTTAACAATACGCTCTTCTCCTTCGGATAAAATAATATAATCAATATTTGGGTCCTCCATCACTTTGTGAGGCATAACTGTTGGATGTACACCGCCCATGATCGTAATGATATCCTTGTCAATTTCTTTAGCTATCTTAGCAGAATAATGTGCTTGCTTCCAATATTCTAAGGACATATTGGTAATCCCTACTACATCTGGAGCATAATTTTTTATTCTTTCTTTCACTTGCTCCTGACTTAAATTATCTATGTTTGCTTCTAATACTTCCACTTCCAAACCATATCGCTTTAAAATTGAAAAAAGTATAGCGACAGCTGGCGTAAACCATAGCCAGTATCTTTTACCAAACCAGCGGCTGTTTGGAACCAAAATTAGGAATTTTTTAATTATTTTAGCATTAGCAAGTACCTGGCTCTTTCCTTTTTCTTCTTCATTAAATCTATTAGTTTGGTTTAATTCCATTTTGATAATATTTATCCCATTTCAATAACATCCTAATTATTTTTTGGAATAGTATCTTTTTTTAAACTTATGAATGCTGGATTCTTAGATTGATAAGATTTAATCAGAAAGTCCCTAGTTTCAATTGAATTCTTGGGAAAATAAGACTGAATATTCTTAAACAGTTTCATCATATATTCTGCATTGATTTCGGCATGTGTCGGTCCTTGTGTAGGATAATCGGCATAACCAACTAGTTTTACATTTACTTTCTGTTGATCAATACATAACTTTATTTGTTCAAATGGCCTTTCTATTAAAAATGGCGTTATTGTATATACATATGGTTTTAAGCCTTCCAAAGCCATTCCTGAAGCAGCACTAATTAGAGCCTGTTCACAAATACCCATATTTAAAAACCGGTCAGGAAATAATCTCTTAAATTCATCAAAAGTCGCATATCCAATATCTCCAACCAATAAATATATTCTTTCGTCTTTCTTAGCTAATTCCACAAGGACTTTAGCAAATTCTCTTCTCATGACAATTCCTCAAATGCTGTTTTAATTTGCTCTTCATTAGGTAACCTGCTATGCCAGCTGGGATTATTCTCCATGAAACTTAAGCCTTTTCCTTTTATAGTCTTGGCAATGATAATTTTTGGCTTATCCTTGGCAATTTTTTCTGGATTCAAAGCTAATGATAATTCATTAAAATTGTGGCCATCAATTTCTAAAGTAAACCCTCCAAAAGAGTTAAATTTTTCTCTTAAATTAGTCTCATCTAAAATATTTTGTATCGAATCCAAAGCCTGAAGATTATTATTGTCGACAATAACAACCAGATTATCAAGCTTAAATTTTTTGGCAAGATTCATTGATTCCCAGACCATACCTTCTTGACATTCTCCATCCCCTATTAAGACGTATATCCAGCCCCTCTTACGGACAAGTTTTCTAGCTAAAGCCATTCCAACCCCTATGGATAAACCATGCCCCAAGCTGCCGGTAGTACAAAAAATTCCTTGTTTTTCATCTAAATCTGGATGACCGCTATAGGTTGGTTTAAAACCTTTGTCTTTAAGTATTTCATAAAAACCTAAACAGCCATGTCCTTTGCTTAAAATGAACTTGTCTTCAGGTTCAATAATTTTTTCATATAAAATCACTAATATATCCAAACAGGAATAAGCAGGAGCGATATGGCCGTCTTTAACATTAAGAGCAGTATTAAGAACCTCTCTTCTGATTTTTTTTGCTTTTTCTGTAAGATGACTTATATCCACTAATTGGTTTGTATTTCCCATTGTAAACAGCTATCTAAATGGATCTAGTTTTATTATACATTTTTAAAATATTAATAACAGTATCAATATTTTCCAAAGGCTGATTTGACCCGCAGGGTAAATAAAATCCTTGCTCTTCATAAATCTTCGAATTAGGGAATTCTCCTTTGTTTTCTAAATGAGGTGATAAATTAAGATTTGGTAAAAAATGCCTGGTTAAGATATGATGAGAATTAAGAAAATTAATAATATTTTCACGTTCTTTACTCAACACTTCAACCCATAAAGGGATCTCCCCTCTGCTTACCTTGACCGGAATCAATTTAATGAATGAAAATTCTTTAAATGCAATCTCATATTTTTGATATACCTCTTGGACATGATTTATATGTTTTGTAATTTTTTTTAACTGTATTAATCCAACTGAAGCTAAAACATCATTATACCTAAAGTTAAACCCTATCTCATTATAAACAGATTTTTTTTGGGGATCAATAACGCCGTGTGTCCTAAGTAGCTTTAGCTTTTCATATAATTGCTTATTTTTAGTAACCACAAAACCGCCCTGCCCGGTAGAAATTAATTTGGTCATTCCTAATGAGAAACATCCTATGTCAGATTGTGTACCCAGAAAACCATTATCATTTTTAGATAATAAGGCTTGAGCTGTGTCTTCAACAATATATAATCCATTTTCTTCTGCTATTTTTTTAATTTCTTTCATATCCGCTGATCTCCCGTTAAGATGGACAGGCACAATCACTTTTGTTTTTTTAGTAATCTTTTCTTTGATTTTAGAAACATTAATTAGTGGTATATCTTCTCTTGTATCCACAAGTACAACTTTAGCTCCCAGAATGAGAGCTGCATGAGCCGTAGCTATAAATGTTCTATTTGGGATGATAATTTCATCTCCTGGCTTTATTCCCAAAGCCATATAAGCCATAAGTAAAGCCATAGAACCGCTTGTCGTACATACCACATATGGAACTTCCAGAATTTCAGCCAATTTTTGCTCAAATTCCAATGTCAACTTGCCCTGGCTTATATTCTTCATTCTAATTGCTCTAGCAGCAGCATCAGCTTCTTCATCACCAAATTCTATATTCCACCAGTTCATTGTATCACTAACCATTAGCAATCTCCGATGCATAATTATATTTATTAATTATCTTAAGTTGAGGCTGAAAAATGATGAAATTACCTCCATTCTCAAGGTATTTTACATGCTTCATGATAATTGGCTTCGCATATTGCCATGCCAATATTATAATGTAGTCTGGATAATCTTCATAAATTTTCTCTGAAGAATAAACAGGAAGATGAAAACCAGGACTGTACAAATTATGTCTTATTGGATTATCATCAACTAAGAAATCCAACAAACCATTGCCTATCTCAAAATTAAATAATATCCCCGTAACCGTTACTGAAGCTCCATACCCAACTATCATCCTTCTTTCATCTTTAAGACTTTTAACTAAATTAAATGTCTGATCTTTCATTTGATTAATATTAAGTTCAAAATTGTTATAAGCATTAATATTATGAATTTTCAAATCATATTCTAAATTAACAAAATAGTTTACAGATTTTTGAACTTTTCTAGGACCTCCAGCAAGCTGGACACTGCATCTAATTGATCCCCCTTTAGTCGACACCCAATATACATCAATTAATTCCAATCCGTTCTCCGCAAAGAATTTTTGTGCCGGTATTATCGAGAAATAACTTAAATGCTCATGATAGATGTTATCAAAAATAATTTTTTGTAATACATTCAGTAAATAACCAGTCTCAAAAATAAAAACGCCGCCAGAAGCCAAGAGTTCCTTAACTCCATCAATTATTTCATGGAGATTATCAATATTAGCAAAAGCATTATTTGCAGTTATGACCTGAGCTGTTCCATGCTTATTTCTTATCTCTTTTGCTGTTTCTACATTAAAAAGTTTAGGTAAAGTTTCTACACCTGCTATCGTAGCCTCATTAGCAATATCTTCGGCAGGATCAACTCCGACTATTCTCATTTCTCTTTTTTTAAATGATTTTAGAAGAGAACCATCATTACTCCCAATATCAACCACTAAAGATTCCTTAGGTAAATTCACTATTTTGAGTACATATTCCGCATACCGCTCGAAATGTTCAGTTAAACCTAATGAATGCTTAGTTTGATATATATATTTTTTATATAATTCACTGGGGCTTATGACATCAGCAATCTGAACATGGCCGCAGTCTCTACATAAAAATAAGTCCACAGGATATTTAGTTTGTTCTTCTTCCAATAACTCTTTGGGAATATAAGCTTCACCTATCGGAGTAGATTGAAGTTTTAAAACCTCACCAATATTTTTAGAAAGACACAAACGACAAGTATCACGCCGATATATTATTTTATTTATTATACTCATTTTTTATTCACCTTTCAAACAAATTCTATATGGCCTTGGTCCACATCCAAATAATCAAATATTGTTTTATTTTTCATATCAGCAACACAATGATGATTGCAAACTATGGCTGGATTAATTTTGAAAAAAATATTCTTGTCTGAAAACCAGAACTCTTTGAATCGTTTATTTTTTATCGAACCAATAAGGCCCTCTTCAATATTATACGCTTTATCCTGACAAGGATAAATGTTTAAATCCGCACCGATTACAGGTAAAATTTGAAGATAGGGGCACCAATTATAATCCTTTTTAAACGATTCTAATTGAGTATGATAAGAATTATAAATTTCGAATCTATTCTTCTCCAAATCTCTTTTAGCTCTTGATATCTGTTCTTGGACTGTGTTAAATATGGAAGAGTGATACTCATTATTTTCTCTGCCATTATTGCTTAAAATACAAGGAGCTACTTTAACACTATCTACTCCAGCAGATTTCAATTGATTAATCAACTCATATATATGCTCGGCATTTTTTTTATCAACAATTATTGAGGCTCCAAGGTAACATTTTCCCCCGAAGGCTTTGAAATTACGAATATTTTGTAGAACTTTAGAAAACTCACCCGATGGAACTTCCCTATATTTTGAATAACTCTCATCATCCCATCCATCAATTGAGATTCTTACCCAAGTACCATATAAAGCAAATAATTTTGCAACTTCACCTTTCATTAAACCTCCATTGGTTAAAGAAGCAAACTTTATTTTGGTTTGAGATAATCTTTTTACTGTTTCAAGCAAATAAGGATAACAAAAAGGCTCGCCTCCTCCACTAAAAGTGACTGCTTTTACCTCCATTTCAATTAAATCATCAATAATTTCTAACATTTTTTCTTTGGGGATATAATCTCTTATCACCATATCTTTTCCAAGCTGCAATCCTTCATTTCTATATGCACAATAGTGGCAATTGTGATTACAGGCATTTGTTGGTTTAATCCGAATATGAATTGGAGATAAAATCTTTTCAACTGATTTTGGCAACGAATCTACCTTTTCTTTAAAATGAAAAATCTTCATTCCCGTATATAATCTCCCCATATTGTCACCTTTTTATTCAAAATAAATAAATTCAAAATCTCCCGTATATCCAAATTCATCATAAATCCAAACCCATTCTTCCGGAGTAAAAAACAATTCACAAGTTAAGGCCCAGCATTGTAAGTTAAAAAGTTCTTCTTCATTGCGATAACTTTCCATTACGATATATTTATTCTTTCCTACCCTCACAATTTCTTTCAAAGCAGTTTTCAAATCAAAGATCATAAGATTATACAGGGTAGTAATTGATAAAACTAAATCAAATTCTTGATCATTAAAAGGACATTTATCTTGCGCTTTATGTACAAATAACTTATCTTTTACCTCTTCTTTAGCATTATTGATAGCATATTCTGAAATATCAAACCCAGTAATAGTACAATTAGGGAGTAATTTTTTGAACTCGTATAATAAAAATCCTTTCCCACAACCCACATCCAAGATTTTAGCATTATCTGGAAGATTATAATTTTCAATTAATTTTTTAGCGACAATTTCCCACCTTCCATCATATTTATAGCCGCCGTATCCAAACTTTCTGTCTCCATCCCAGAATTCCTGACCATATTCTCTAGCAACTTTCATACATCCAACTTTATCATTAGTCATTCGACTTATATAATCCCTATTGGTTTTCTTATGCAAAGGAGTAATAATATTTAATAATTGTTTCATTTTTAATCACATTAATTTGGTAGCATCTCTTTCCAAAAAGGTGGGAGCCTATCAGTTGGAGGTAAAATTGCATAAAAAATACCCCCACACTCAAGGAAATTATTATGTTTATTAATTACTTTTTCTTCATTCTCTCTAGTTACACCTAGTAAACAGACATCAATTTTTTCTTGTTCTAACATTTTACTTGAAAATATTGGTAGTTTAGATCCTGGAAGAAATTTATTTTGTTTTTCTAATTGATCATCTACAACAAAACTTATATATTGGCCTAATTCACAAAAATTAATTAACGAACAAATTTTATTACCTGCCCCATATACTGCAATTTTCTTTTCATCTTTTTTTATTGTTTCTAGAAACTGCCTAAATTCTTGTTTAAATTTCGGCCAAGTTTCTTTATATTGTACCATTTTTGATTTCAATTTAGGTAAATAGTTATCAACCGAGAATGAAATAGGTTTACCTACATATCGACCAATTATTAAAAGCGCCTCACCACTAAAAACAACAGTTTTACTGGTTAATAATTTTATACCAGCATTCGCTAAGAAAAACCTTAGAGTATCAAATGTAAAATAATTTACATGCTCTTCCCAAATTGAATAATCTAAAGTATCAAAATGACACTTAAAATTTGGCACTTCAATAAGTACATAATCATTCTTTTTCAAAACCATTTGCATAGACTTACTAAATTCTTCTAAAACTTGAATATGTTCAAGTACTTGACGAGCAATGAAAAAATCGGTTTTTCCCTGTTCACCAATAATTTTTTCTGCAGTATCTTGATTAAAAAAAGCTCTTCTAGTGTTAAGTCCTTTTTTAATGGACATTTCATGGGCATCTTTTGCTGGTTCTATTCCTAAATAATTTAAATAACCCCTTTCTTTTAATGCTTCGAGAAAAATACCGTCATTACAACCAACTTCTAAGATAGCAGCAGACTTATTAAATCCAGGCAATTGTTCCATCATCTCTATAATCAGAGGGATGTATGGTTGATTTTTCCAGGAAGTAAGAGAATAATAATTAGTATACAATATCTCTGGAGATATGGGATTTACTAACTGAATAAGACCACAATTATTACAAAAATATAGTTCCACTAGATGAATATATTCCTCTTGAGATTGTTCCAAAAGAAGGTGATGAGCAATAGGATGTTTACCAAAATCTATCACTGGCATCAAATCAGTCTGTTTACACATTCTACAATTCATGAAGATATCACCTACTAAAATAGCTCCATTATCCATTTATATGGCTTATGGATTTAAAATCGTCAATTATCTCCTAAAACCTCGTTTTTTATTCTTTGTTTAAATGCTTCAACTTCATAAGTATCTTTATCCTCCGGAGCCCAATCTGGAAACTTCGTCTCCCCTTTTATAAACGGGCCATTAGTTGTCTCATGAAAAACCACAAATTCTGTAAGCGGAATAACCATATGCCACCAGTCGCTAGACAATCTGTATATAAAAGGGAGTTTGTTTTCACTTTCAGACATCTTAATTTGATTAATTATTTTTCCATCATCATCAAAGAAAATAACCACCAGGCTTCCTTCAATAAGATGAAAAGATTCCGTCTTATTGGAATGCTGGTGTGGCCGTACATAAGTATCTTGATGAAGAGCAACAATCATCTCATGCACTTTATCTTGATGTGATTTATGAAGATTAAACCTGGCTCTTTTTGAAATATCGTTAGAAGCAGCTTCCTTGAGTTTTTTAATTAAACTAAAATTTATTTCGAGAATATCCTGATCATTAAAAAAAGTAGGCGTTGCCGTATTCTCCATTCTTTGGAGTTTTACAACTGAAGAGGATGAATTTTTCATTTTAAATACTTAAACCAAGCTTTAGTTGCTTTTTCAATTTCCTTCGGAGTCCACAAAGGCGCATCTTTCCAGTATTCAATATTATCCAACATAATTTTCACTCCTTCTTCAAAGGTAACTTTTGGCTCCCACTTTAATAATTGTTTGGCTTTCATTATTTTCGCATGTGTAGAAAATGGCTCGCCTGGTCTTTTAGGTATATTCACTGTACTTCCGCCTATCAGCTGAGCAAGATGATTAACCGATTGCGGATTCCCTGTGCCAATATTAATGATTTCACCATTGACATCGGATTCTGCTGCTAAAAGATTAGCTCTAACTACATCCGTAACATAGATGAAATCTCTGGTCTGGCTGCCATCTCCAACAATCGTTAATGGTTTATTCTCTAATTTTTGTTTTAAAAAAACTTTAAATACAGCTCCATAAGTGCCATTTGTTCTTGCCCTGGTGCCATAAACATTAAAGTATCTTAAAGAGACAACAGGTAAATTATACAATTTATGCCAAAAAAGAACATATTGCTCACCAATATACTTTGTAAAAGCATAAGGATATTCTGGCCTTATCTCTGCCTGCTCATCAGTAGGATAACTATCAGGAATCCCATAACAAGAAGAAGATGCACTGTAAATAATCTTCTTAACTTTATGCTTCCTGCACGCTTCTAAAACTCTTATCGTTCCGGTTACATTACTGTCATGATATTGCTGCGGCTCTTCAATTGAAGGGACTATATCAGCCAAGGCCGCCATGTGAAAAACATAATCAACCTTATCAAAAACTTGAGTATCAAATTCTTTAGAAACATCAAAATTATAAAATGTATAATTACTATTGTTTTTAAATAATTCCACGTTATCTAATTGACCATTGGAAAAATTATCTATTGCTATTACTTCATATCCTTTCTCCAGCAAGAGCTCTACCATATGGCTTCCAATAAATCCGGCTCCCCCAGTAACAATAGCTTTCATATTAAATAAAATTGATATGCTCAATATTTTTATTAACAACAACATCCAGATATTTATTCATAAAATTTAATCTGCACCCTTTTCTGCAATTGACACAACCTTCTTTATATATTTTATTTAAAACAGCCTTTCTTTGGTCGCTATTCCATATTTCACGAAATTTTTTTTGATTTATATTCCCATAAGTATATTCTTCTTTTTCATAGAAGAGATTACAAGGAATAATGTTACCTAAAGCATCCATCAGACAAAAAAAATTAATTCCATAACATTGTTTATAGTCTAATTCCTCCTTTTCAACTTCTTCAGCGGATATGTTTCGATAGATAACCTGAAAATGATCTGTGGAATATTTTGCGGATAGATTAGCTAGTCTGGAATCGTGTTGATAAAGATTAAGTTTTAGTCTGTTAATACTGGAGGGATGTTGAGAGTATGGTTTTAAAACCAGATAATCTACTCCCAAATCTTTTATTTTTAGTATCAACGCTTCAATTTCGTTTATATTTTCTGAAATTAAAAGGAACTGGCACCCAATTTTACAATTTAAATCATTCTCCTTTCGATACTTACAAGCAAAATCGATATTTTTTAATACCGTGGGAAAATCTTCTTCTCTGCATCCATGTATCTTTTTATATCCTTCATTTGTACCTGCATCGATACTAAGTTTAATCCAAGACAAATGTTTTAATATCTTTTTAATCTTTTCCTCAGTTAACAGAACACCGTTGGTGGTTATGGCCAGGTCCAACCCAGACTCTTTTGCTTTTTCAATAATCTCAAACAGATGCGGGTGTAATAAAGGTTCACCTTCTCCCCCAAACATAATTGATTTAACCCCAAACTGAGCCATATCTTTAAGATTGGAGATTAAAACATCTTTATCAATCATTTTTCCTTTATTTTTTAAATAATCTAATGCACAAAAAACACATTTATGATTGCAAGAATTGACTAATCCTATTTCAACATAGATAGGAGCGACTACTTCCCCTTTAAGCCATTTGGAAACTTCAGTTGCATGATACATCAACTTGTGTCCTTCAATTTTGATTTTTTGTTTTTGAGCGACCATATTTTCCCTGATTGTCATGAAAAATAAGCAAAATATATCAATAATTTATAAACTTAATACCTATTAAATAGTTTTTGGAACTATAATTTTATTTTAAATAGTTTGTTTATGAAACAACACAAAAATACATAATTTATTAATTTATTAATTCTTTGAAATCATGTAAATAATGTTTAAACATATTATATGAAACTTTTCCAGTAAGAATCATAGAAATCCCCGTAAATACTAGTTTTGATTTATTAGCGAATGAAGTAACAATAATAACAATTTTTGGATGTTTGAGTAAAAACTTATTCTTTAACAAGAATTCAATTGCTATCTTTGGAATAAATCTTTTGGAGAGTAAAGAGACTAAACAATTATGATATAGATGTTCTTTATTTCTTTCTGAATTTAAAGACATTCTCCACTGACTTAATGCTTTTTTTGCATTATGATTATTACAAAAACCGTCTTTTATTAATTTTTGCGTTAAATCAGTTTTTGGAAAATTTATTAAAGAATACAAATGAAAATTATAAGGGCGTGGTATTTGTAACAATAATTTAATACCTTCTTGCATATCATCCCAAGTTTCGTAAGGGTTATCCAAAATGATATCATAATGAGGAGTAATCTTATATTTCTTAAATATTTTTGCGGCTCTTAAAATTTGTGTATCAGGAGTGGATCTATTAAAAATTTCGTTCCTAATTCTTTCTGACCCTGATTGAATTCCCATAGTAACTTCCTTCAACCCTGCATCTTTAAGCAAACAAACTATTTCTTCATCAACAAGAGAAGGATAAAACTCGCATCGAAAATCGAGATTAATTTTTTTTTTATATTCTCTTACAAATTCTCTTACCCATTGTTGATCAAAAACAAAAACTTCATCTAAAAATGAAATCACTTTCATGTTTTTTAAAGTTCTCTTAGCATAAGCTAATTCTAAAAATACGTGGTCAATACTTCTTCTTCTGACAAATTTTCCTTTATCTTTGAACAATTGATGAAAATAAGAATTTGAACAAAAACTGCATCTAAATGGACAACCTCTGCTTACCATAATACAATATTTACTGAGATTTAAGATTGGATCACCTTCAAATAATTTATTATCCTCAATATAATATTTATTTTGACTGGAATAATCAAAAATAGGAATTTCATCAAGATTTTCTAGGAAATTACTTATTTTATTTTTAGTAATTATTTCCGTGTTATCTGCCTTCTTCTTAATCCAAAAATTGTTTATATTATCAAGATTTGAAGACGATTGCACATTTTTAACAAATTCTATAAAACTTAATTCTCCTTCTCCTATGCAAACATAATCAACATGACGAATACATTCTTCTGGACAGATAGTAGCATGTGTTCCACCCCAAACAACAATAATATTAGGAAATTTTGTTCTAATTTCTGCAGTAATCTTTACCATTATATCATATATTGGAGAACGTAGAGATATTCCAACTATTTTTGGATTAATTTTTTTGATTAAGTTATAAAGAAAATTTCTTTCTATTCAAGTAGGGTTTTTAAGTTGGTTTACTTTAAGATTTTTAAAGAAGATAATAGAAGGATCATAACCTTTTGATTTTGTTATAGTGTGCAAAGTTCTAATGCTAAAAGAACTAAAATCGTAAGGGGCAATAAATAATATCTTAGGTTTTTCAATCAATTTGTATTTAAATAAAGATAAGAGGTTAATAAATCTTTTTATATTTTGTAATAAGGTGTATATTACCCATTAATTAGATCGTTGATTTCACTATGGTTAAACAATGCATCTTTTATATCATTCTTGTGAGTTAAATCATAAATTCAGTAATTTTATTCCCTCAACATATTTAGAATGCGCAATTACTCTTAAGGGTAATTCCTGAAGGATAGACTCTGTTTCACGGTAATCTTTAGAAGAATATTTGAGTTCTAAGATATACTCATCTTTATTTACTATTTTTTCATTGAATAAATTGTTTTGTTCTCTTATCCTTAAAAAAACTTGGTTCCGATCTAAAGTTATTCTATGCTTTTTGCTTGCAGATACAAAATATTTTCGAGTATAGGAATTAAGGAGAGTGGGATGATATGATTTCAGCTTTTCAGCCAACCCTGCTGGAAGATTTGATTTTGAAAAAATTTGTTGTAATAGTTCTAAAGAAAAATTTTTGTCGAAAGAGAATGATTTTAGTGGAAAAGACCATTTTTTCCCTAGCTCGTTGCACTTCATTTTTAATTCTAACACTGGATCTTGGATTATAGTAAATATTTCCCCATACCACCTAATTCTAATTTTTAATCTCTGAGATACTCCATCTAAGTTTTCATTATAATTTCTAAAGTCATAAGAATCAAGATAAATATTATTTACGGTTCTTTCATGAAATATTTCCGAAAACATCACTGAATTGCTTTTGATTAGATGTTCTAATTCCTGCAGCTCTAATTCAGATATCACAAACTTCTTTTCATACCTTAAATCCTCGAAATTAAATGAATCAATTTTGCTCATTGTAAACCGTATAAAATTTCATAAACTTTCTTATCTTTGTTTTTATTTGCAACATCAACACCATTAATTGAAAGCGACGATTTGTCTTCAATTATGTAATCCCTATCTGAATTAAGAATAATAACATTGCTCCCTATTAATGAAGAGGAACCAAACTCAGGTTTTTTTTGATATAGGGCAAGACCATATTTAGTGTTGGAGATATTGCTATTTTCAATATAAACAACAGATTCATCTTTACTCGCCACTCCAATAAAACTGTTATTAATATAATTATTTTTTATAATTCCCTTGCTTTTCTCACCAAAACTGATTCCTTTATCACCAAGATTTGTTAAATGATTATTTTCAACTTGAACAACACTCCCTGAGAAATCTAGGGCATCATTTCCACAGTTAGTAACATAAGAATTTTCTACTAACCCTTTTCCAAAGTCGATATCCAGACAATCAGAAAAAGAATTTTCAATCTTAGAATTCTTAATTTTAAATTCAGAGCGGATAATGTTCAAACCATCCTCTGAACTCATTCCAGTTATAAGAACATTTTCAAATATAACTGGAGATTCATAGAAAGTAATTGCTCCGGTAAGCTCCCAATTTTCTTTAGTAGGGGTTGTTAGATAACTGAAAGTAACATGTTTAATATTGGAAAGCTTGTCCGCATTTAAAACTGCAAGCCCCTGGCCAGTTTTATCTGAAGATGTTATTAAGATAGGATCTTTTTCAGTTCCTATCAATTGTAAATCTGAATAAGAAAGTATTGCTGCACTTTCTATGAGATTGATAATAACTCCCCCTTCACTAAAAACGCTAAATCCCGGAGGAATAATCAGGCTTTTATCTAAAGTCCATCTCCCTTTTTTAATGAATATCGAGTTGGCGCTTTCATCAACCTGTAACATACTAAATGAAGATAAATCCGACTGTTGTCTTATAAAGCTGTTCTCCAGAAAAACATCTTCATTAACATAAGCCCAAGGTAAAACGGCTTTGGTGTTAATATTCTCAGTCCCAAATACTTTATAATTCAACTTTAGGTTGGAGATGTAACTATCGTTCCATTCAAAATTAGTGGGGATTTTAAATACAAATTCTTGGTACTCAACCGATCCGCACCCAATTTTATCCATACACTCTCCTGAAGATAGTTTTGGTTGTAAAATTTTATTTTTTCCCTCTAAATCAAAAATAATTAAATCGTTATTAGAATCATTATAGGCCAAATTAACCACTTCTAAAGGGAGAGAGATAGTATTACCAACGGCTAAAACAATCATATTCTGAGAAAGCAAACTGTTCTGAAAATATACATTTATTTCCCTAACGGGATTCAATCTTTTGGTAATCAGCTGCTGATTTTCATAAAAAGGCTCTGTAGAAAAATGATAAGAAGGATAGTCTTTGTGTAAAACATCCAACTTATTCTTTAAATCCTTATCCAAAGCTGAGAATAAACTGTCCAGATAAGACTGTTGAGAAATTCTTTCTAATTCTTGAATGTATTTTTTAAAAAAAATAGGGTCTCTAAAAATTGAATGTTCAAATGTTCCCCTATTTTGAGAACAATCGCCTCTAAAATCTAAACAGTCTGGAAAAAGAAGATCCATAGTATAATCAGCACTTCTGCCATTAATAGAATCATAACCGATTGGCTCTAACAGAGAAGTTACCGGATTATAATAAAATCGTATATTTTCCCAAGTAAAACTATGCGTCTCTCCGAGAACAGTGTTTACAGCAAAATATTTGGCTAGTTTCTCAATATCAAAAACTTCTGACGTTTTTAATTTGCCGCTCCTAAACAATTCCAGCAAATAAACTCCTTCTTTTAATTGTTTTGATAAGATAGGATCAGTCATTATATTTTCATTTTCAAACGATTCTATTCTGCTATTATAATACCAATCTTTTATATTTTTATCAGCATAATCAGTGAAATCGAACTGATTATTGATTTTATCAGCATCATTAATGGCTTCTTTTGAAAAAACTTCATTAAATTTTATAATGACTCCCTCTCGTCGATTGTTATCTTCAATGAGTTCTTTCTCAAAATGTTCCTCAATAGCATATATTCCCTTGTTTTCTCCATTAATGACCACTTCAATAAAATCGTACCGCAACCCCATAACTCCTTCCCTTTTAAGAGCCTGATGATAAATATACTGGTTCAGATTAACTCTGGTATCTGGATCTTGAATTGAAAATGTTTTCATGCCAAAAAGAGTATCCTGCCCTTTGATTTTAATTCTAAACGACCATTTATCTCCTTCCAAATGATCAGTCATATCTCCTTTTAACCTCAGTTTTATCTTCATTTCTTTATTCCCATATTTTAATGTTGCTGGAACATAATCATCTTCGGATTTAAGAAGAAGTCCTTCTGGACGTTGGAAGAATAAACTAGTATATGTAAGCGAACCAATGGCTTGATTACGTTGATATTCTAATCTTTTATAATCTTCGAAAGAGAGGTCTATGTAAATCTTAGGAGGATTAGATAATTGCCCTTTAATATAATTAAACGGAATTTTAATATTTTCTTCTTTTATTTCCATTATATTTCTTTTAAATTCTAATAAAGGCGTAGCTAAGCCCTGCTTGTCTATCCAAACAAATACTTTTTGCAAAGAACCAGCCGCAAAGTTTCCGTATATGAACAGACCAGAAAGATGGCCAATTAAAAAAATAAAAAAGAGGACTACAGCCCAAAACACAATTTTTGTTTTTTTAGTGAATATTTTAGTATAAAATTGCTTAGATATCGCTTTAAGATTACCCCAAAAATTGCTTTTTCTTCTTTCTTTTAATCTCATAGTTAGTAGAGGCCAGATTTACTGAGATAAGTAATATTGACATTTTTTGAGAGAGCCTTCAATTCTTCTTTAGTTTTTTCTAGTTTGCTGAAGGAATCAAAATCAACAAAAAATGATGCTTCTAAAATATTGTTTTTTAAATCATCAAAGCGCTTTAGACTGATAACAGAACAATACTTGTCCAGTATAGAGGTTATATCTTTTAATTTGATATTCTCTCCAGAAATGGTTAAGCACAAATTCTGGTTCTCTTCTTTTTTATGAAAGAAGTGTCTAACCCAGATAAGTAAAGAAATAATAACAAACGCGATAATTGTAGTAACTAATTGGCCTGCACCTAAGCCCAATCCGATTGAAATTACTAAAAATAGAAAAGCTAATTCTTCCGGCTCTTTGATAGCAGCCCTAAACCTGACAATCGATAATGCGCCAACAAGCCCTAGAGAAAGCGCTAAGGAAGATTTGACAACAATAATAATCAAAGTAGTAGTGGTTCCTAAAAGAACAAAATTAGACGAAAAATTTTTACGGTTTGATAAAGAAGTTCCATACTTAATATAAAGCCGACTTAAAATCCAGGAGAGTAAGGCTACCACAAGAAGAGCAAGAATCAAATAAGAATAATCTATGGTCACCTGTTGATTGCTTAAAAATTGTTCAAACGTCTGAAATTGTTCATTCAATGCCATGATGTAATATTCTAACTATACTTCTCAAAATAATATATAATTATACTAAAAGTTACAAAGACACCTCTTTTTATAAATTTCGGTTCTTTAATCTACATTTACGTTCCATTTTAACATCAAATAACAATCACTACCAGTAAGAATTATTAAAATATTAATTAAGCATTATTTGATATTTGGATATAGCTTTTATAAGCAAAAAACATATATACCTCCTATTTTATTTAATCATCCCTATGGCAAGAGAATTAGAAATCAAAACAAAAGGTATCAAAGTAAGTTTTGCAGATTTAACCCACACAGGACAGATGATATCAGCTAATACTTTTCCATTAGGATCGGCTATGGTCGCTGCTTATGCTAAAAAGTGCTTTAGCGATGAGATCGATGTTGAGGTTTTTAGGTATCCCGATGATTTTAGCAACTACTTAAAAAATAATTCTCCTCAAATATGTTGTTTTTCTATATACACTTGGAACACAAATTTATCTCACGAGTATGCTAAGCGAATAAAAAAGTTGTATCCTGGGACTATAACAGTTTTTGGCGGCGCCAATTTTCCGCTGATTAAAGACGAGCAGCGTGAATTTCTTATCCGTTATCCTTACTTTGATTTTTTTATTGAGGGTGATGGTGAACTCGCCTTCGCGGAGCTATTCAAAGCCCTAAAAGTGGTCAATTTTGACTGCAAGGAATTTAAACACAAGCGAACTGTCAGCCCGAACATTCGGTATATTTTAGACAATGAAATCATCACCGGAGAGATGTTGCCACGAATTCAGGATTTGGATGTTATTCCATCCACTTTTGAAAATGGTCTATCAGATAAATTTTTTGATGATTTGCTAACCCCCATGATTGAAACAACAAGAGGTTGTCCCTATTCTTGTACCTTTTGTCATAGCGGCCCTTCGCATTACAACAAGATTGGAAGGTTCTCTCTTGGTCGTATTAAATGGGAGTTGAACTATATTGCAGAACGGACTAAGGTGCCGGAACTGATGATTACTGATTTAAATTTTGGGATGTTTGAAGAGGATGTGGAAACAGCACGCGAGATTGCAGCAATTCAGAAAAGAACGAATTGGCCGCAATATAATGTTATTGCTACAGCGAAAAATAACAAAGCTAGAATTATGGAGATTTCTAGGCTTCTTAAAGGTTCTTTGGCTCCCGGCGCTACTGTTCAAAGCACGGACACTAAAGTCCTGGAGTGTATCAAGCGTAAAAACTTACCATTGAAAGATCTTGTTGAAATAGCGAATACTCGTGCAACCGAAAATGCCAGTGCAATGTCAGAAGTTATCTTATGCTTGCCAGGAGATACGAAAAATGCCCACTTTAAGTCAGTGTTCGACGTGGTTGATATAGGCGCAAGCTTGCTTCGGAATCATCAGTTCATGCTGCTGGAAAGCAGTGAGGCCGCGACCAAAAAAGAGCGTGAAAGATTTAAAATGGAGACCCGTTTTCGTGTACAACCCCGGTGTTTTGGAACTTACTCAATAAATGGCGACACTTTTATCTCAGCGGAGATTGAGGAGATTTGCGTTGCTAACAGTACTATGTCTTATCTCGATTATCTGGAATGCCGGGATTTAGACCTTTCAGTGGAAATTTTTATCAATGATGCTATTTTTTACGATTTATACCATTTTTTGACTATCAACAATATTTCACCTTCTGACTTCTTAAGAAGAGTTCATGATAAATCAATTAATAATAAAGAAGGAATTGCCCATATTTACAAAGAGTTTAGAAGTAGGGAAAAAAAGAATCTGAGTTCCGATTATAAAGAGTTGGAAAGTTTTTTTAATACACCTGGAGCTATAGATCGTTATATTAGTGGTGAACATGGTATTAATGAACTCTATACTTATCGTGCTATTGCTATCTTTTATAATATAAAAGCTGTACACAAAATTGCATTTGGAGTGGCCCAAAACATTCTTAAAGAAATTGGACATCTTAGTGGGACAGCAGATGAATATATCTCTGAATTACACCAATTTAGCTTAATGCGCAAGAGTGATTTCTTGAACACAGATATTATCACAAAAGGTAAGTTTCATTATGACTTTGTACGTTTAACTAACAGTAA
>Ga0209541_10006412_pt1 | contig 20072 bp, 17 predicted proteins | sample RifCSPlowO2_01_FD_184027 | JGI IMG/M metagenome (GOLD analysis project Ga0209541, IMG submission 184027) | Groundwater microbial communities from Rifle, Colorado - Rifle CSP2_plank lowO2_0.1 (SPAdes) (version 2) | ecosystem: Environmental > Aquatic > Deep subsurface > Groundwater | place... | reverse complement strand
GGCGAGATTCAGGCACATTTTAGGTCCACCCGGCCATATTGAATCGTGTTGTGCGCTCGCAGATGCGTCTACTGGGTCTTCTGGGCATGGTTTTTCTACCGCTCTTGGAATGGCAACACTTCACAAATCCTGTGGCTTGGGAACAAAAGTTTTTGTTGTGGCTGGTGATGCTGAAACCGAGGAGGGAATAAGTTACGAATTTAGAAACAAAGCTATTTCTCTAGGAATGGATAATTTAACGGTGATGCTGGACTGGAACGAATTTGGGATTGATGGACCAGTAACAGATGTCATATCTACCCCGCTAGTAAATCACTGGCTTGGTCTTGGATGGAATGTGATTGAGGTTGACGGGCACAATTTTACAGAGTTGATGCACGCTCACGCGCTTGCGAATAAAGGATTCGGCAATTATAAGCCGATAGTAATAATTGCAAAAACAATAAAAGGAAAGTTTTATGGAAAACTCGCCGACACAGCCGATTCGCACGGAAATCCAGCTTCACAGGAAGATTATGTAAAAATAATGAGAGAAGAGCTTGGGCTCAATATCCCTGGCATTGATGGCGAAGTCATCAACGATATTGAGGCAGTCGTGGCGGAGCTCAAAAAAGAAGATGCCGAATATCTTTTGTCGCGGATTGCAATAAAGAAAATAAAACCCGAGGCCGAATTAGTTGAAACAATAAAGAGCGCTTTAAATGGCAGAGATATGATTGATTACCGCTCAATAAAAAGACCCGCCATTCTTCCGTCAGAACTTATTTTTGCAGAAGGTGAAAAGATCGCGACAAGAAAAGCGACCGAAGCTTGGTATAAATGGACTATGCAAAAAACAGCCTTTTTCTACATAGGATCAGGAGATCTAATGAAGTCCACGCTTACCGGAAAGGCCGAAGATGTTTACGGTATTATCACAAAAGAAAATCCTACCGGTCGCGGTATACGATTTGGGATTGCCGAACAAAACATGGCCATGATGTCCACGGCTCTTACGCAAGACATTTTGCCGGGCGATTTTAAGGCGATGAGCGTTTTTAGCACATACGGCGTGTTCACTTCCATTATGAGTAACCCGATCCGCATGGCTTTATTAAATAATCATGTAAGTCCAAACACGAAAGGATTCTTTATTATGATGGCGGCTCATGACGGCCCAGAGACAGGAGAAGATGGACCGACACATCATGGATTGTTTTGGATGTCGCTATTTGATGCGTATCCGGGAATAAAAGTTTATAAACCAATGGATGCAAACGAAACCATTGAGATGTTATTTTATGCCATGCAGGTAGGCGAGCCGATTGCGTTATCAATAATGCGTCCGCCAACACTCGTATTCAAAAGAGGCGATGGTGTGCCATCGGCACGGGAAGCAATAAACGGCGCATATATATTCAAGCAACACAAAGAAAACGGAAAGCCAAAAATAGTATTGGCAATTTGTGGCGGACAAGTTATGGCAAACACCCTGGAATTATTGCCAGAGATAGAAGCTGTCGTTGATGTTAAATTAGTCGCCGTTACATCGCCCGAATTATTTGAAGAATTAAGAGAAAAAGATCCTGCCAAAGCCGAAAGCATTTTTTCCTATAATGAACGCGAACACACAATAACACTGCACAATGGTTGGCCGGGATTTTTGTATCCGTTTATGCTTCCGAAAGATCACGGCGATAGGATTATTGGCATATCTAATTTCCTTAGATCCGGAACGCCGTCAGAGGTCTATACATACGCAGGATTTGATGCCAACGGCCTAAAAGAAAAAATAAAAAAATACATAAATAAATCCCGATGAAAATATTTGTAACAAGACCGATTCCAGAGATAGGCATAAAACTTTTAAAAGAAAAAGGATTTGAAGTGGTAATAAATGCAGAAGCCAAAGACAGGGCCGCTACAAAAGACGAGATGCTTGCTGGCGTTAAAGGAACGGATGCGCTTCTCTCTATTCTGACAGACAAAGTAGATGCCGATGTTATGGATGCTGGTCTGCCAACACTAAAAATAATCGCAAATTACGCTGTTGGGTTTGATAATATCGCCATAGAAGACGCAAAGAAAAGAAACATTATGGTTACAAATACGCCCGGCGTATTAACCGAAACCGTCGCTGAACATTCGTTTGCTCTTTTACTCTCAATTGCACATAGGATTGCAGAAGCCGATAAATTTGCGCGCGATGGCAAATATAAAGCATGGGGGCCGGAGCTTTTGCTCGGCACTAATATTTCCGGCAAAACACTTGGGATTATTGGGCTTGGAAGAATCGGATCTCGTGTCGCGCATCACGCGGTAAGGGGATTTGATATGAAAATCATATACACAGATCCTAAACCAAACCCTGATTTTGAAAAAGAATACGGCGCTGTTTATGCTGACAGTATTGATAATCTTTTGCCACAATGCGATTTCGTATCAATTCATGTGCCGATGACAAATGAGAATCGCCATCTTATGAATGCCGAGCGATTGAAAAAAATGAAAAAGTCGGCGTACTTAATAAATACATCGCGCGGGCCGATAGTAGACGAAAAAGCTTTAGCCGTTGCTCTAAAAGAGGGGATTATCGCTGGCGCGGCTTTGGATGTTTTTGAATTTGAACCCGAGATTACTCCAGAGCTTAAAGAATTGGACAATGTGATAATGACCCCGCACATAGCATCAGCGACACTTGAAACGAGATCTAAAATGGCAGAAATAGCCGCTACAAATATAATCGCCGCGCTTGAGGGCAGAACCCCACCGAATTTAATTAAATAAAATAGCACCCCATCTTGCAATGGGGCGCGGTCCAATCACGACGCCAACTGGTGCTTCTCCTCGAGAATGACTGCTGAACAAGTTTTGAACCATCTTTTGCCAGCTCTATCTGGGGTCAAACCCAGCCTCACAATAAAAGTAAGCCACGATAAAAAAGAGTAGATTAATTCTTAAAATAATCTACTCCGAACGCTGAATTTTGAAAAATGCAACATCATTAGTCTCGTTAAGATCAATCTTTTTTGCGAATGTCCAAAAAACCGATAAATATCTTCAGTCCGTGGATTGAAGATATTTAATTGCCTCTTTGGATTTTTTAGTGCTTGCGATCATTATTTCAAAAAATAATCAGCTTTTAAATGATTAGCCAATGGGCTCCGCGGGCAGGACTCGAACCTGCAACCATCGCGTTAACAGCGCGCCGCACTACCATTGTGCTACCGCGGAGCTCATTGGCCAACATTTATAAATCGCGGAATAAATTGTAAAAGACTGCTTATATTACCTCGTATTTAAGATTTTTTCAATCCGTTCCGAGGCGGGCGATTTTGTGAGAGAGAAGCCACCATAAAATCAAAACCTCAACAATCATTGAAATCGCATAAGAAATACCTATTGCTTGGATGCCAGTAAATGGCAAAAGAATATATGTAATCAACCAAATGAGACCAAGTCCTGGCACGGATATTAGTACAGGAGTCCATGTGTCTCGGAGAGCATAAAATGCGCGAACAAGCAGATGAATAAAACTTTCTGCGGGAATAGAAATCGCGAACGCTGAAAGCAACAATGCGGTTGTGCGGACATTCGCATCGCTAAATTGTCCGCTTCCAAGAAATATCCCAATAATAAATTTACCAAAAATCATATAAACAAGCATTGAAATCACAGATACAATAATAAGAGGAATACTCGCTTCCCTAAGTGCGCGAGAAAATCCAGCGTGATCTTTTCGCGCGGCGGCACGCGAAAGCGCAGGAAATGTTGCGGTGGCTAAAGATATTCCAAACATGCTGACCGGTACTGCCTGGAAATTGCGCGCAAAATTAAGAATCGCGATTGATCCGACCGCAAGCACAGATGCAAATCTTGTGAAGATGAAAAAAGTAATTTGTTCAATCGGCTGTCCTGCAATTCGCGGAACCATAAGTCGGAGCACTTCTCGAAAATGCGGATCGCTTATTTTAATCGGACCTTTTGGACGGAATGAAGAACGCAACAAGCCAATCAAACGCGCCACTAAATGAAGTACCGCACCAGCAAGCATACCGACCACCAATCCCATCGGCCCAAAATATGGCACTAAAAATATACCGCCGATAATGCCAGCGTTATACAAGACCGCAGATAATCCATAACTGGTAAATCGCTCTAGCGAGACAAGAATACTCCCGAGCGTATTTGAAATTGCAAACAAAATAGGGGAGATGAGCATCAGGCGACTCATGCGAACAAATAATTCTAAATCGCTTGATGAAAATCCAGGCGCAACAAAATGCGCTAACTGTGGCATAAATATAAATGCCACAACGCCGATGCCAGCAACCACAATTGGCGCTGAAGCAAGCGTGGTTGCGGCGAGATGCTCGGCGTCTGATTCACGCCCAGTTGCGCGAAGGCCTGTAAAGACGGGAATAAACGCGGCCGCCAGCGCGCTTGCGACAAATATACTCAAAAGGGCATCAGGAATAATAAACGCCGCATTGTATACATCAAGTACGCGACTCGCGCCCAAAACATGCGCAAACAAAACATCGCGTACAAGTCCGAGCACATAACTCACAAAAGTAAGCGCGGTAAGTATTGTAGTGCCTCGTCTGATTACCGACCCAAATAGAGTTGACTTTATCCAATCCATAGCATCTATCGTATCCGATATGATATAATTGCGCCACCATGAAACGATCTCATCTACTTACAGTACTAGTATTAATCGGCGTATTGGCAATGCCATATGTAGCGTCTGCCTCTACGGTGGCATTTCGTCAGGAGTATCTGCTTGGCGCGCGAGAACGAGTCTCGGGTAATCTACTCGTTGGCTCGTCCACAGTATCAATAGGTGGCACAGTATCTGGCGATGCAATAGTGGCTGGCGGGACAGTTGCAATCACAGGCCCAGTATTTGGTGATGTGCTCACGACTGGCGGAACGATTTTAATAAGCGGGCCAGTGTCCGGTGATGTCCGCGTTGTTGGTGGCCAGATTACGCTTGGCGGGCCAGTGTCTGGCGATGTCGTTGTTGCGGGTGGCAATGTGCATCTTTTGCCGAACGCGCAAATTGGTGGAAATATAATATCAGCGGCAGGAATGGTTGCATTAGATGGCGATGTCCGCGGATCTGTTACTATTCGCTCTGGAAAAGCACTTTTGAACGGCTCAATCGGAGGAAATGTTGACGCCAAGACAGATGAAGCAATCGTGTTGGGAGATCACGCCGTCATTGGTGGCGATTTTAAATATTCATCCTCTAAAGAAGCACAGATTACATCTGGCGCGGTAATTCGCGGAGAGACAATATTTACCCAAGCGAAAGGACAAATACGTGGCAAATTCGGCAACGGCATTTTGTGGGGTTTAATTGGCGTAATTACCGCGTTTGGAATGCTGATGGCATTTGGCGCCGTGTTGGTGGCTGTATGGCTGTGGCGCAGACCGATTACTGATTTCTGTCAGCACACTTATAATAATTGGTGGCCGTCGGTGGGACACGGGATTGTGTGGGGGATAATCACGCCTGTTGTGGTGATTTTATTGCTCGTCAGCATCGTCGGATTTATCCCAGGCGTATTGCTTGCGATGGCGTATGGGATGTCCATAGCAATAACCAAAGTGATTTCGTTTATGTTTGTTGGCGCCATTGTCGCTATGGTGATTCAGCGAAATTCATCAACGCTCCGCGTTTCGTGGTGGAACGCGATTTTAGGCGTAATCTTATTGTCAATTGTCGGCATGATTCCACTCATCGGCTGGATAGCCAGCATAATTATATTCCTTGGAGTTTTCGGCTCATTCGTCCAGCGCGTACGCTCGGCAGTCTCGCTTATCCGCTAGGAAAGCCAATACGGAGGTTTAACCTCCGTATTGAAACCTCCGTATTGATGTTAATACTGGCTCAATGGATATAGCATATTTGTATTATTTGGCAGTGCGCACGCGGTGATTCAAGAGTCAGCACTTCGCTCTCTCGCTAGGGTCTGATTTCTCTGAAGAATGGGATTGCGCGCTGGGTGTTTACACCAGTAACCGTTTTTGTGCATGTGCCGTATGCATTTGTAGCTGTTAATGAAATTGTATACGGTCCAGCGGCTGTGTATGTGTGAAGTGGATTTTGTTGATCGGACACTCCACTGTCTCCGAAGCTCCAACCCCATGCTGTCGGGTTTCCACTCGTCTCATCTATAAATTGTGTCGGTGATCCTATACGCAATTTTGCTGGATCTGTTGAAAAATTAACACCTGGCCACGCGCCTGCCGGCGGTGTGGTAAACGCGGAAGATACTCCAAAGCTACTGGCCTGGCCATTTCCTACCTGCTTTACTCGTACATGAGCATAAAGCGTCTGACCATAAAGCGGGCCCAAGTCCACAAAGCGAGATATTGATGAACTATCAATCCAGCCAGTTGAACAATCCGGACATCCTGCTGGCGTGCCACCACCTGGTACGGAAGAATAAGTGATTCTTAATTCATATGATTCTTGTTCCGTTGCGGTGCTTGTCCAAGAGACCGTAACGCCCGGGCCAGACACGCACGCATCAGTCTGTGTGATAGAAACTTCCGTGACCAACGGCGCGCCTACTCCGACTGTTATAGTTTTTGTCGTTGATACGCCGGCGGCATTTGTGCCAGTGAGGGAAAATGTTGTATCAGCCGTAAGTTTTGCAGACAACCCAGATCCCGCCCCGCTTCCATTTACAATTGTTGCGGAATTAAACCATCCGCTTGGAGAAGACGAGAAAGATACACCGCTTGATACTGTCCACGAAAGAGTGGTTTTGTTCGCGGTATCAACTGTCAGAGGATTTGCGTTTAATGTAACCGAAGGCGCGCATGTGATTTGTCTTGTTCCCGTGAGCTGAAACCAAGTACCGGGCGGATTGGGGACATCTCTCGCGTACGCGTAGAGCGTATGTGTTTGTCCGTTTCCGAGTGTTCCAGCGGTTGGACTAAATGTAAAGCTCCACGCCGTACCAGTGCCGGATGTCGTGCCGCTAGCAAGCAGTGTGCCAGTCGGTCCGCCGTCGCGTACCTCTATACTCACAGGCGTACCCTGCGGATCTGTCGCGGTGCCAGATGCAGTGCCGCATGTTGCCGCCGAAAATGTCCCAGTTGGCGGATCGTTGCATGTAATAAGGCGTGGCGAACCTGAAGAAAGCGGATACACTCCCGTTGGCGAGCCAGATGAGTTTACATCTGTTGTATAAGCATAAAGCCAATGACCAAATCCGTTTTTTAAAGATGTTGGGATTGTCCACGACCAGCCGGAATTGGTATGCCCGGGGTACACAGCTCCGACATCTGGGCGAGATAAATTAGCAGTAACCGAACCCATATAAACTCCTCCAGCACCGGCTTGTCCATCATAAATATAAACAGGAATAGACCCGCCATAGTCCGGATCAAATGTATAGCCAGAAGTTACCGTACATGTAGCCGATTCGTGTACCGCAATCGGTAGCTGTGAACACCCACTTTCTGGTGGTGGGGATGCGCTACATGCAACTCCAGACCCGGAACATATATATGTTCCGGGATTTGTCTGTCCGCAAGAATTTGCGGTCGCACAAGCAGCGCCATAATCGGGGCGTTCAGCTGGTGCCGATGATACGCTACATGAACAATTTGATTGGATTGTGCCTGTGTTTGTGTCTCCACACGAGTTTGGTGCAGATGTACACGCCGATCCAGCAGGAGGGCTACAAAGCGTTGGCGTGGGTGTTGGCGTTGAGCACGCGCTGTCTGGCGGGGGAGACGCACTGCAAGAACAATCAAACTGAATCGTCCCGTAGCCAGGCATCCCACAGGAATTTGTTGCTGATGATGTGCATCCCGATCCCGGCGGGGGATTACAGACTGGGCCAGAGTTGCAAACTGGTTGTGTTTCGGTCCCACACCATTCTCCTTCTGGCGTGTAGACATCTCGCTGATACACGCAATCTCCACCGTATTCACAATCGGTAATTTTATCTTGTTGACCACAAATGTTAATATCTTGATCAATATAGTATGTGAAAAAAACTTTTGTGCAACTAACAATCGTCCCGTATGCTGTAGGCGTTTTAATAACAACAAGGAGCATGAGCGAAAACAAAACCAAGAAAATTAAAAATAAAGAGACACTTAATCGCATCATGCAATCAATAATACTTCAAAATCAGTAATTAGTTTTATGATTTGTGGACAAAAAAAGAGGGCACCTTTCGGCGCCCTCGTGCGGACGATCCTGACTGAAGCTACTGGGCGTATGCTTCGATCCTTCCAGTGACCCGCCCAGTTAGAGTAACGACCCACGGGAAAAGACGATCACCGTATTCGGTCTTCGTTACGCTCAAGAGCTTCGGCCTTTCTGTGTTACGGGATGACTTGACGATCTGAGGGCAGGTGAAATTGGAGTTATAGCATGCTGTCTTTGCGCTCTGGTCGTTCAAGAGGAAGAACAGGACGTTCTGATCTGCCTGATCCCACTGTGCGACGAACTGGAAACCAGTGGTCCCGGCCTGAGAAGAAGGAGGCCCCGGTGTCGAGAAGCCGGACTGATTCGCATTGATCTCGAATGGTTGCGTAGAAATCAACGTCGGACCAGGCGTTGCCGTCGGACCAGGCGTCGGCACTGGATTCGGACCTGCAGGTCCGCCGCCCCCGCACGCCGGTATGATCACGAGCGCCAGCATCATCGCTAGCGCCAGCCAGCCGCTCAGGCTGGCCACGAACGACTTCTTCTTCGTCATCTCACGCCTCCTGCCGAGGTCTCACCTCGGTATCGTGAAGGTCTCTCCTCGTAGCGAGGTGAGACCTAGCTAGCTAGACCTAGCTAGCCACTAGTTAATTGAAAAGAGCTGTACATCCATTATACCACCCTGGTCGTATTTCCGTCAAGTGGCAAGATGAGATATATTTATATGGCCTTTATGATAAGAATTCTTAGTTTTCCTTCCAGACATCCATATATGGCGAAATTCCATAAATCCGGTGAAATCTTTTTTGTTAATCCAGAAACTGATTATTTTAATAAATTTGGAGGAGATGCAAGCGTAGAATTTATTAATAAAACACACCCACATAATTCTTATGATTTAGTGCATATTCATTTTTCTTTTGATAAGCTGAGCGTATTTGAGCTAGAAAATCTTCTAAATTATTTTGATAATATTAAAAAACCGGTAGTGTGGACTTGTCACAGCAGAGAAAGTCAAAGAGAAAAAGACATAGGAAACGGTGAATTACAAAAGATGCTTTGGTCTCGAGCGAAAGCAATTATCACACCAACTCAAAGCTGTAAAGATTGGCTTGTGAGTTCGTATGGCACTGATAAATCTATTGATGTGATTCCATTAGGATATATAGTGGATCCGAACACACTTTATTTATATAGAAACGAATTAAACAAAAAAGAAAAAACTAATTTTGTTTATCTAATTGGAGATATGCGACAAAATAAGGAAATTTATTTTTCTATTGATAGCTTTCTTAAATCTCTGGAGTTGTCGGATTGTATTTTAATGGTGATAGCGAGGCCTCGATTTATTTCAAAAGAAAATATAGATAGTCTTGATGAAGAAAGAAAAAGGATAATGAACAATATTCTGTCATCGCCCAGAATTAAACTTAATATTGAACTAGAAATATCAAATGAAGCGCTGGTAGAAATTTTTTGTAAAAGCCATGTGTGTATGCTCCCATATCTTTGGGGGACACACAGTGGTCAAGTAGAACTTTCTAAGGATTGCGGATGTTATCCTGTGATATCAAATGTCGGTTTTTATGAAGAACAGTCGGATCAGGTAATAGAGTTTTGTTATAATGATAATCTTTCTGTATTTGTGGACAATTTCGTCCAAGCTCTTAAAAAAGCGAAAGAAATGCCATTGCTTGCGCCAAATTCAGAATTGAGAAAATATGAATTTAAGGCAATTCTTCAGCAGCATCTGGGAGTATATAGGGGTGTTTTGAAAAACTAGTAACTTCTAGCGAATATTACTTTGTTGGTTGCTGGCTTGCCACTATAAATACACATTCCTTTTGATGAATTTTCAGTATTAAGTGGAATACACCTAATAGTTGCCTTGGTTTTCTCTTTTATCTCTAATTCTGTATCGGTAGTTCCATCCCAAAATGCACTAACAAAATTTCCTTCTTCAATATTTTCAACAAACTCTTTCCAGGTCTTTGCTGCTACCGTTTTTGAATTTCTGCGCTCTAATGCTTTGAGATAGAGATTGTTTTGGATATCTTCAAGAAGCGACTTGAGTGATTCAGATAGATTTTTAATTTTGATATCCGTTTTTATCAGCGTATCTCTTCTTACCGCAACAACCGAATCATTTTTTATATCACGAGGACCAATTTCAATTCGTACTGGAATACCTTTTTTCTCCCAATGATAATGTTTCTGCCCAGGTCGAATATCGCGGTCGTCAATTACAATGCTCGTATTCCCATATTCAGAAACAAGATTGTCGTGTATTTTCGAAGCCTCTTGAAGCACAAGTGATTTTGATTCTTCAGAATTCCAAATAGGGATAATGACAACTTTAATTGGTGCAATATTCGGTGGTAGTACAAGGCCATTGTCGTCGCTATGAACCATAATTAAGCCGCCAATTGTTCTAGTACTCAAACCCCAACTTGTCTGCCAAACAAAATCTCCCATATTATTTTCATTTGAAAACTGGATATTAAATGCTTTGGAAAAATTTTGTCCAAGATTGTGTGATGTAGCAAGCTGTAATGCTTTGCCGTCTTGCATCATGGCCTCAACGCAATATGTCTTAAATGCGCCAGCGAACTTTTCGTTGTCTGATTTTGCACCAAAAATAACTGGAATTGCCATTATATTTTCTGCAAACCAAACATAAATATCCAGTATTTTCCTTGCCCATTGATCGGCTTCATCAAATGTAGAATGTGCCGTATGTCCTTCTTGCCAAAGGAATTCAGTTGTTCTTAAAAAAAGTCGAGGGCGTCTTTCCCATCTAATAATATTGACCCATTGATTAATAAGTAGCGGGAGATCGCGGTGCGATTGAATCCATTTTGAGAATGTTTCGTACATTATTGTTTCAGATGTTGGCCTCAAAACCAATGCCTCTTCAAGCTTTTCTCCTCCTGCATATGTAACGACAGCGACCTCAGGAGAGAAGCCCTCCACATGATCCTTCTCTTTATTTAACAGCCTCTCTGGTATTAGCATTGGGAAGTAAACATTTTGCACTCCGATCTCCTTAAATTTACTATCGAGAAACCCTTGGATCTTTTCCCACAGAGAATAACCCGATGGCTTGATAATCATCGATCCTTTTGTTGGACCATATTCTGCCAAGTCTGCCACAGAAATAATATCCAAATACCATTGCGAATAATCTTCAGTGCGCGGAGTAATTCGTATTTCTTCTATTGTTGATCTCTCGTTTGCCCTCATAAGGTCTTATAATATAGCATATCCTATATTATATTTGTAGACTCTTTATTCTTTAGATATCTACTAGAAAAATTCGTTAGTATTAATGCTTTCGATGTCCCGACATAAGTGATTACTTTTTTCTGGTTATCTATCATGCATCCTCCACCTTCCGGGATACCAATAACACTACCATTTGATAAGGTTTCTATAATGCTTAAATTCGTATTATTGAGGTGAGCAAAAACAGAATATCCCATACATAAATTTGCAGAATTTTCCTCAACTCTAGGTTGTGACTTTTCGATTTGATCGTAGTTTATCGATCTGCCAAGTATTGAAGCTCCTCCACTTCCGCCATATATTAAACCGCCTTGTTGCACAAAAGATAAAAGCTTAGGATACATATCGTGTTTAATAAATAAATTGTGCAAACTAAATGTCTCTGAAGCCCCACCAATGTATATGCCATCAAATCTTTTTCTATCAATTTTTGAGGTCTTGCTTGATACATTTATCCAGGCCGATATATTTTTTAAAATACTATGAGAATTAACCATGTCAGTGAACCAAGTAACACAATCATCATATTCTGCGATTGATCTTTTCAATCCGATTGGCAAGTAGAGGATTCTATCGCCAGAAGTTTTAAGAAACATGTCATCTAATTCATAAGTTTCTGTTGACGATCCTCCACCAGACAAGAATATATTATAAGACATAATTCTTCTTAATATTGATAACAATCAATATATGGTTATCTTTCTACTCATTATTGATTTGCTTATTTCGGGGATTCTTCGTATCTCATCTTTGATTATTTTCTTCAAATCTTCTGCAGATTCAAAATTTGGCGGTACATTTGCCGAGACGATCCATGGGTCTAATAAATCCCTCCCACTCTGACTGACTAAAAAAACTTCGTTTTCAATCCCAAACTTTTCATATATTTTCTTTGCTAAATCAAAGGCAGCGACATAATACAATTTCCCAATGTGATAAATAGGATTCTTCCCGCAAGATCCCTCCATACTCATGGGTCTTGTTGGAGATATAAGTTTATTGATGCGATTGCCGCGTCCCGCCAGCCCTTCGTCGCCACTTTCTATGGATGAGCCAGTGGCCGTGAGATACAACTCAGCCAATTCATAATTATCTCTAGTATTTAAGAATAATTCGTAGTCACTAATTTGATATTTGGACATAATGCTTTCAATTTGTTTTTTTGCTAATGACAGATTGTTCGCATATTCATCAAGATTTTTTACATATTTGGCGATTTGAGGTACGCATAGAGTGATAAAATACTTCTCCTTGTTTCTGATTCCCATTATTTTTATATCACTTCCGATCCAAGTATTTTCTTCCCTAAATTTTTGAGAATTTAATAAGCCTTCAATTTCTAGTGAGATTATTTCTAAAATTGATTCGGGTGCGTATCCTACTCCTACCGATGTGTCATTTGAAACTAATTTATTAAATTCTGGTAAATCATCCAAGCTTTCTGGCTCAAACCACTTTTGTCTGGCGCTCTTCTTCGCTTCTTTTTCATAAGTTTTTCCGGGGCTGCTCTGCTTACTAAGATTGAGATGAAATTCCAAATCTTTATTCGGATCAATCATTGAAAGGCGATCGCAAAAGAAGTTTTTTGTCCAATCAATCAGCAATTCTTTAGTCGGGATTATTACATTGGCAAATTTTGTAGACATTCTTCCATTGATTAATACTCTTATTGGGCCTGTCATGTGCCCATCGCCAAAAGACACAAACGATGATCCTCCCAATAAGCCAACTTTATCAAAATTATGATGCAAGACCGCACCGAATCTTTCTAAAGAATAATTTGAGAAATTTACAGAAAGAGTTTCTGCAAGACCATCGGCCAGCGTATCGGGATGCCCAGCGCCTTTTCTTTCTACAATTTCTACATCCTTCTTAAAATCCTTCGCAGATATCATTATCTCCATATAATTAGTATGCTATGAATCTATCCGTTTATCAAATAAAAATTGTTTAATCTCTTGCAAAACTTTTTGCTCAGAGTAGGATTGACTCAATATGATTAAACACGGGCCCGAAGGGCCAGAGCAGTGGGTTAAGTCAGAACAAAAAGAAGGATTTAGTTGGGGAAAATGTATAGTTGGTTGGGTTGGCGTTGGTCTACAAGGCAAGAAACTTTATGATGTGCTAAAGAGAGATGAGGTGCGTCTCAACAAAGAGTACGAAGAAATACTAATAGAAGTACAAAAAAATCCACTTGATGCAGACAAAATCATGGAGGGATTCTGGGCTAGAACTTTTTCTGGTGTTTTTGATAGTCTCACACAAGAGGAAGAGCGGAAAGCGAACATGTTTCGCAGAATAGACGCAGACATCGCTGGTCTTTCAGGTCGAAAAGACAAGTGGGAGCGTGCAAAGCAGAAGACAGAAAGTGCGCGAGGACAAGATAGACGAACCGAACAAGCGTCTAGCGGAGGCATGGCTGAATTATTAGTAGATTTTCTTTTCAGTTAAAAAAGAAAATCTACCCGAAAGGACAAAAGCAATGCGCGACATATTTGACGAAGAAACGAGACAACGGATCTTCGGCCTGATAAAGGATGCTATCAGTCATCCAAAATTTGGGAAGGACATAAGTGGCGTGCCGCCTCATTTTCGTGCGCAGGTAGAGGCAGAAGCACTGAACATTGAGAATTGCGACGACGATGCTCGCATTTTTCTATTGGCGCTTGCTACCTTGTTTCTTGTTGATCGCAAAAAGTGGCTAGAGAAGATCGACACTATCGAGCTTCTTCCGAAAGAGTTTCTCGATCGTCTTTTTGCTCACTACGAATCCGACGAAGAATTCGATGTTGTAGGGACTCTTGAGATGTTTCGCTCCGCAGACCCAGAGAAGTGGGGGCCAGTCATTGATTGGATCAAAAGCATGCCAGAGCATGCGCGAACATCTTTCATCTCTGCGATGAAGAAGCCAATCGCAGAGCAGTAGCCAGTTTGCTCCTGTCGGCATCACGCGTGTGGTGCCGACTTTTTATTTTACAGTCCCGGTACGACAATAACACTATCAATGTATCGTTGGAAATCTTTATCTGATGCAAAATGGATTTGTATTTGAGCACCTTCTGCAATATCTGGAATTTTTACGGCAGAATCTAAACGCGATGTTTTAGGATCATAATTTATATAAATCTGTCCATTGACATTTGTTTGAGTCGGCACGCCATAGGTTAAATTACCACCATTAAAACTTATAAATCTAACGGTCTCGTATCCTTTTGCCGAAGATAAATTATTAATCGCATCAAGTTTTTTCTGGAGACGCACCACTTCTTTATCCGCCCAATACCAAAGCGTACCAAATAAGATCGTGGCCGTGGTTGTTATTATTATAACTATACTCACAATTACTTTTGCTCGCATACCACTAGTATACCAGACCGCTGGAGTTGCAATGGTGTGCAAAGTGGATTTTCGATATCGTATTATTTTTTGACATCTTATAGCAATGTAGTATAAGGATAGTGTCACGACAAAGACGATCGCTAGCGGTGGACTGGTCGTGAACCCTGGAGGAGTACGCTTCTCCAGGGTTTTATGTTATTTTGCGTATAGTCATGTTTGAACATATTACATATAAAGAGTCTAAATTGAAGAATGGACTTACCATTCTTACTGCACAAAATTCTAGTATTCCCGTGGTTGATGTAGAGGTGTGGACGCGAACAGGGTATCGGTATGAGAAGCCAGACGAATTAGGATACGCGCACCTACTTGAGCACATGCTTTTTGGTGGGACAAAAAAGCGACCAACAGCACTCTCGTTGTCAATTGAAGTTGAAAGTCGTGGCGGATATCACAATGCTGGAACCAATCAAGAATCCGTGGTGTATGAAATGCAAATGATGAATGGTGATATTGAGCAGATGTGCGACATTCTTTCCGACATGATTCTTGAAAGCACACTGTCTTCAAATCGTCTAGACATAGAACGCAATGTTGTGTTACAGGAACTGAAACAGAAACAAGAAAATCACAGTGACTATTCAAACCGTATTGCTCCGAAACTTATCATACCAGGCCATCCGATGGCGCAGAACATTCTAGATACTGAACAAACAACAAAAGATGCAACATCCGAAAAATTGCGTTCTTATCTTGATCGGCACTATCGGCCAGATCAATCTGCGCTGGTGATGGCTGGAGATGTTAGCCATGATAATGCTGTTTCTTTGGCCGAGAAATATTTTTCAAAATGGACAAATCCATTAGTGCCATTTGACTCCGGACTTACAACAATGCCACGCGCATCAAAAAATTATTATTTTGAGAAGCGTGATATTAAGCAATCATTTTTAACATTGGCATATTATGCGACACCAGTAGATGATTTACACGAGAGTGCAATATGGCAGATGATTTCTGGCTATTTATCTATTGGGCACGCATCCGCATTCACACAGGAGCTTAGAGAAAAATTAGGACTCGTATACAGTATTCGTTCATCAAGATGGGCAAGTCATGACGCGGGTTTATATATGATTGGGACATCAACGCAAAAACCACGCGAAACTATTGACGCTATAGATCGTGTGGTGGCAAACATTTCCAGCCAACTAACACAAGAAATATTTGATCGTGTGAATGGGCAAATGATTGGCAATTATATTCGATATATCGTAAAACCGAGCAATCAAACCTCCGAGCTTGGCAATGATTTTATTACTTTTAATCGAATGATATCGCCGCAAGAATGGATTGATCAGCTTCAGTCGGTGACGCGCGAAGAAATGATTGAACTAGCAAATAAATACCTCAAACAAGAGAATAGTGTACTGGTCGTATTGGGCCCAGATGATATTGGGAGGTAAATGTTGTAGTAGTGTATACTGTGAACATACATGTCACATCTATCGGCACTCATTTTAGGAATCGTTGAGGGGATTACAGAATTTTTGCCGATTTCTTCAACAGGGCATCTTGTTTTGACCGCACAGCTTTTGCACATTCCAAGCTCGCCGTTTGTATCATCGTTTGAAATCGCGATACAGCTTGGTGCAATTTGTGCGGTAATCGGTCGCTATTTGCCACGACTTATCCGTGATTTTCAGCTTTGGACGCGACTTATTGTGGCGTTTATTCCGACAGGACTCGTTGGACTATTTGCATATCCACTAATTAAATCTCTTTTGGCAAATCCGACTACGATTTTATGGGCGCTTGGTATCGGCGGTGTTGTAATTATATTATTTGAAAAAATTGTTCATGAAAAACCAGATTCAGGAGAAGATATTTCAAAATTACCGCTCAAGACTGCGTTTCTTGTAGGCGTTGCTCAAAGTGTTGCGGTAATTCCTGGCGTGTCGCGCGCGGCCGCAACTATTTGTGGAGGCATGGCTGTCGGAATGTCACGACGGGCGATTGTGGAATTTTCTTTTTTGCTGGCAATTCCAACGATGATTGTAGCAACTGGTTTTGATTTAATAAAAAATGCAGGCGCGTTCGGCACAGGGCAATGGTCGGTGCTTTTGGTCGGCGCAGTCGTGGCATGGCTAACAGCGCGAGTGGCGATGAAATGGCTTGTCGGATATATTCAACGCCATGACTTTACTGCGTTTGGAATATATCGGATTGCAATTGCATTTATCGGCATATTTATTTTGCGATAATGTTGAATGTGATATACTGACGCTATGTCAAAACAAGATATAAAAAATAAAAAAGGAGTTACACTAGACGATCTCGCCGGGATGGTTCAGCGAGGTTTTGAGAGTGTCGAAAAACGATTATCATCTCACGATGAGCAATTTAAATCTATTAATGTGAGATTTCAGGAGATGGATGAAAAGATGGACCTGCATTTTGATATACTTTCGGGGCGGATTAAAGACCTATCTGTTAGAAAGAGTGAAGAATATTACAATCTTGATCGGCGTGTAACTCGCCTAGAGCGCAAGGCAAGTATTTCTAAATAAAAGAAGGGGGCGGAATGCCCCCTATCAGGTTGTCGGCTACTTCTCAGGCCCGGGACGCTTGAGAGCCATGCGAGTCTCGATGATATCGTCACCGCTGCGCTTGCCGTCTGGCCCATAGGATCGAACGGACAAGAACTCTCGTGACGGTCCTGTAGCAACTGTATACTCAACGGACAACAGATTATCCCACCCGTCATTCTCTGGGAGTAAAGCATTTACCCCCTGATATCGGATGAATAGTCCGCTTTGTTCGCGATCCGCAGACAGCGCGTCTGCCCAGAAGACGACGAGCGCGCGCGTCTCAACGATCTTGGCTTGGGCCTCACGTCGCCCTTGCTTTTGACCTTCGCCAATATAGGCCAAGGTAAAAAGAAACACGAACGCCGCCACTACGGCTAGAAGCAGAAAACGAATACCACTTTTCTTTTCTGGTTCCATAAGCGCACCTCCTGCGCGGATTTATAATACAATAGATTGATAAAGTATGCAAGCCGTGCTACACTGTAACGCGCAAGCCCGCTTTCGGTAGGCAAGTGTCACATGAATATAAGAAATATTGCTATCATCGCACATGTTGATCACGGCAAGACAACCTTAGTGGATTTTTTATTGAAACAATCTGGCACTTTTCATGTAAATGCGCAGGAATTGACGCACGATTTAATTATGGATTCCAACGATCAAGAACGCGAGAGAGGCATTACAATCCTTGCAAAAAATACTTCCGTGCAATATGGCGGTGTCAAAATAAATATTATTGATACGCCAGGACATGCGGATTTTGGAGGCGAAGTTGAGCGCACGCTCACCATGGCTGACGGGGCACTTTTACTCATAGATGCGCAAGAAGGGCCAATGCCGCAAACAAAATTTGTGCTCAAAAAAGCGTTGGAGCTTGGATTAAAGGTACTTGTAGTCATAAACAAAATTGATAAAAATGGCGCCGATATCGAACGGACAATCAATGAAACAGGAGATCTTTTCTTGCATCTTGCGCACGAAGATCATCATCTTGATTTCCCAATCGTGTATGCAGTCGGGCGCGAAGGTAAAGCGTGGGATCACGAACCGTCTATCAAAGAGCGTGCCGATGATGGAACGCTAAAACCGCTTTTTGAGGCGATCATAAAGCACATTCCGGCGCCGCAAGGCGATGCTGACGGCTCACTGCAGATGCTAGTCGCCGCATTAGACCGTGATGATTATTTGGGACGACTTGCGATTGGCCGTGTTTCGCGAGGCAAGGTTCGCGCAGGCATGCCTGTTGCCGTGTTGCACCCAAATGGGAAAAAGTCCATGTCACGAATTGAAAAAGTTTTTACATATCATGGCATTGGACGAGTTGAGGCTGAAGAAGTTTTGGCGGGCGATATCGCCGCAATTACAGGTGCTACCGAATCACATATTAGCGACACAATAGCAGACACGCAATCTCCTGAAGCATTGCCAGCGATTAAGGTGGAAGAGCCAACATTGCGCATCACGATTGGTCCAAATACATCGCCATTTGTTGGCAAAGAGGGGAACATTCTCACTGGTCGCCAGATTGGTGAACGGATAGAACGCGAACTTGAAACAAATATCGGATTTATTCTCACGCTATCCGATGGTGGCAAATACTTGCTTGCTGGCCGTGGCGAATTGCATCTCGCTGTATTTATAGAAACACTTCGTCGCGAAGGATTTGAATTAGAAATTTCTCGCCCAGAAGTTATTTTTAAGGAAACGACAAATGACGAAGGACAAACAACAAAAGCGGAGCCAGTAGAAGAAATCACAATTGATGTGCCAGAAGAGTATGTCGGTGCGGTAACAACTGAATTTACCAAACGAGCCGCTAAAATGACCGATATGCTACATCATGAGGGTTCAGCTCGAATGACATGGAAGATGCCTACGCGCGCTTTTTTGGGGCTTCGTGCGCTTATCATGACGGCAACCAAGGGGACAGCAATAATAAATACGGTTTTATTGGGGTATGAACCGATGTGGTCTTTGCCTCCTTCAGATCGCACCGGGGCGCTTATTGCGTCAGAAACCGGGCAAGCCGTAACCTTCGGACTTCAAACTGCACAAGGTCGTGGTATTACTTTTGTGAATGCGGGCGATCAGATCTATGAGGGCGAAGTAATCGGACAAAACTCTCGGTACGAAGATATTGAAATCAATGTTGCGAAAGGCAAAGAGCTCACAAATATGCGCTCAAAATCATCCGATGGAGTGATAATCCTTGCCCCAGCGGTAAAGCTTTCATTGGAACAAGCGCTAGATTGGATTCGCGAGGATGAACTTTTGGAGGTTACTCCAGAATCAATTCGCATCCGCAAACACGGTCTCACGCGCACCGATAGAGATCGCGCGAAGCGTGCAGATAAGAATTAATTTGTGGCAGAGCCAGTAAATGTGCCGTTCACATACACATCGTATGTTACTCCTGGTGTCATTGATGACGATAGATAAATCTTGACATCAAATGGAATTATCGTTTGCGCGCATTGATATTCAGTGTGATTTTGTGGTGTGAGTGTTACATAAAGACGAGTGCGAATTTCTGGTACAACGGCATCAGCTGAAACTTGATTTGCAATAGAATAACAAGAAGAAGGCAAAAAGCCGTCAATCATTGCTATCCATCCATCAGATTGACTTGCGGGGTTAGTAATTTTTTTGGTTAGTGTCGTTTTTGAAATACTAAATGATGCAGGTGACGGAGTCGT
>Ga0209541_10006408_pt1 | contig 20085 bp, 24 predicted proteins | sample RifCSPlowO2_01_FD_184027 | JGI IMG/M metagenome (GOLD analysis project Ga0209541, IMG submission 184027) | Groundwater microbial communities from Rifle, Colorado - Rifle CSP2_plank lowO2_0.1 (SPAdes) (version 2) | ecosystem: Environmental > Aquatic > Deep subsurface > Groundwater | place... | reverse complement strand
GCGCCCAGGCGCGCGCCGCGATACCGTCGAAATCTACCTCAAGCGATTAGGTGATCTGGAACGGATTGCTAATAATTTCGATGGTGTCGAGAAGTCGTATGCTGTTCAGGCCGGCCGAGAATTGCGCATTTTCGTGACGCCTACTCAAATCGACGATCTCGGTTCAATTAAATTAGCCAAGGATATCGCCAAAAAGATCGAGGACGAAATGAAATACCCAGGCGAAATCAAAGTAAACGTCATTCGTGAGACCCGTGCTATCGAATACGCCAGATAGTAAATTTCCTGGGGTTTTCCACACCCCTATTGCAATTTCCGCGTAAAACCTAGAAAATACGAAAAGCGGTTGTAATTGGTCGATACAATCAAGTTTTCTAACAAGAAATCATCAAAAACATGGCAGATACGATAAAAAAGAGTCAGTTAGGCCAAATGCTTGGCGAAAAGATGGGTGTTTCCAAGAAGCAAGGCATGGAATGGGTTGATGCCTTCGTGGAAATCGTCACCGGCGCATTGCGCAAGGGTGACAAGGTCAACATCACTGGATTCGGTATTTTCAAGGTTGCGGATCGCAAGGCCCGCGAAGGCCGCAATCCGCGAACTGGAGAAACCATCCAGATCAAAGCCTCCAAGAAACCCCGCTTTACTCCCGGCAAGCTTCTCAAAGAAGCTATTGCATAGTCTTCTGATATATCGCGATATATCAGCATTAGTAAAACCCGCCGGAACGGCGGGTTTTACATGTAAATAAAAACGGGGCCCCTCCGATAGCCCCGTCCTGTTCTACTTTTTGCGAAGTTGAAGCCTTCCACCTTCGCTTGCCCTGGCAGCCCTCTTCGCCATTGTGCTCTCCTTAGGATTAGCATCAGCCCTGAGACGGAATCGGAGGTTACCGCCACAAAACGGGTGGGCTGAGCATTCACCCTCGTACCAAGCAAGTATAACGCCCGCGGAAAACTCCGCAAACTAAAGAGTGGATAAATCAGCGGCGAATGATAACGGACGTACCGACGTCAGCAAAAGAATAGAGACTGGACATGTCGGCATACGAGACATTCACGCAACCATGGCTCATGGGCCGGCCGAAGTTATTATGCCAATACGCGCCGTGGATATAATGACCGGCAGAAGTGATCTTGAGGTTCCATTTCGTGTTAGGCAAATAATAGTTTCGGCCGGCATACGCTTTTATGGGAATCTTTGATTGTATTTGAAATGTACCGACTGGAGTCGGTGTTCTCGGTAAACCGGATGATATTTTAAACTCGCCGACTTTGTATTGATCGCCATAGTAATAGCTCAACGATTGGGTGCTTAAATCAACCACGATCTTTTTTGGAAGATTCAAAGCGTTCGGAGGGATAGGCGCAGTTTGCGGTCCCATGGCCGGATCGCTGACCGGCAGTGGCTTTCCATCATCGCTATAAGCAATTTCTCCGGCGGATGAGGCAGAGGCGGAATAAGCAAACAAGAAGGAGAAGCAGATCGCGCCGAAGATTGCGTATTTCCTGATCATTCTTCCAATATAATGAGATGTAATGAATCAGGTGTGAATCTTGACTCAAATCCCTAACTCCCTATAATGGAAAATATGGTGAAGAAAATGACAATCGATACATTGGCCCGGATGACTCAAAATGAATTCTCGAGGGTAGATGAGCGTTTTGATAAAATTGATAATACGCTGCTGGAACTTAAAAAGGGTCAAGAACGCCTCCTTGAAGTTGTTCTCGATATACCCTCCAAAAAATCTTTTGAACGATTGGAAAATAAAGTTGATTCTATGGAGATTCGCCTAAGCAGAGTAGAAAGAAAAGTTAAATAAACCAAAAACCCCGTACGGGGTTTTTGGTTTATAGCAGAGCGGGTACGGGGAATCGAACCCCGGCCGACAGTTTGGAAAACTGCCGTACTACCATTATACGATACCCGCACTTAGGCCTACTGGCCTCAGCATTTCGTACATTCGAACTGCTGCTCTCAGTACTTCCTCACTCTCGTTCGGTCGTCGCCTTGGCTCCTCAACTGGTCGGGCCGCCGAGAATCGAACTCGGTCTACCTGATCCCAAATCAGGCGTACTACCGGCATACTCCGGCCCGATATAATGTACCCTCGGAGGGAATCGAACCCCCATCAAGACCTTAGAAGAGTCCTGCTTTATCCATTAAGCTACGAGGGCGTTTGTATAGTACTTCTTCTGGGGGGCTAACGGGAATCGAACCCGTGACCGCGCTGCCACAGAGCGCTGTGATAACCTCTTCACCATAGCCCCCACAATACCGATTATTATATCGCATTTTCCTCCATTAATCCAGGCTTGAAGAAGGTCAAAAAACGGCCTAAGCCGTTTTTTTCTTGGCGATCGCGTTGAGAATCTTTTCGACTTTGGCGATCGCATCGGGATCGTGGATTGACAATGGGGTGGCAGTCGGATTCAACTTTTTGAGTGCGGTGATGATCTTTTTCATCTGATCAGCCGGCACCATGTCCGACTTGCTTACGAATAGGTATTCCTTTTTATCAAGCAAGGCTTTATTGTATTTCCCGAGCTCGGTACGGATGGTTTTGTAATCAGTCTTCGGATTAGCGCTCTCAGCAGAAATCAGGTGAAAGAGGGTATTAGTCCGTTCCACATGGCGGAGGAATTTAATACCCAGCCCTTTTCCAGTAGCTGCGCCTTCAATGATTCCTGGTACGTCGGCTAAAATCAGATCGTAGTAGACACCTAAGTGCGGCTCCAGAGTGGTAAAAGCATAGTTGGCAACTTTTGATTTTGCTCTAGTTAGCTCATTAAGCAAGCTCGACTTACCAGCATTGGGTAATCCAATTAAACCTACGTCGGCGATCATTTTCAACTCTAGCCGAATACGGAATCGTTTACCCTCAGTGCCTTTTTGAAATTGTTTAGGGCTAGTGTTTAAGGAAGAGCGGAAATGGAAATTTCCTTTACCGCCATAGCCACCTTGAGTAATTAGGATCCGTTCACCGATTTTAGTGATTTCGTTATCCTCTTTAGTATCGAGATTATGGATCACCGTGCCCACAGGAACTTTGATTATAAGGTCATCGCCGGCCGCACCATCATTAAATTGACGGCCACCTGGCTTGCCATCGCCGGCGCTAAAAATTTTTGCATTTCGCAGGCGCGTCAAAGCGCCGAGGTCTGAAATACCTTCGGCAAACACACTGCCACCATGGCCGCCTTTGGCACCACTTGGCCCCAAGGACATGAGGTTTTTATTGAAAGCCACTGAGCCGTCGCCGCCGTTTCCGGCGATGACTTTGATGGTGATATCATCGATTAACATGGCAGTATATAATGACATGAAATAAGAGATTTGACAATTATCTGTTTCGAAGATAGGATAATGATTCAGGAGGTTCTTTTCATGCCTTGTCACAAAAATGAGCTGAAGATCCAAGCTGATCTTTTTGAAAAAGCCCAGATCGCTCGACGGGACAGTAACCTTGTGATGTGGGCAACGCTGATGATCACCGCCGCGATTGTCTCGATGCTGATCATCGAGCTCACAGATTCCTCGTGGTTCCAGTTGGCCCTATTTATGGGCCTGGTTGTCCTCAATGCCGTTGCGGCTGCTGTGTGGTCACGGCGCAACGAGAAGGCATACCAGTGGTCGATCAAAAACTTGAAACTGGAACGATTCAGCGCCGCCTAGCACTTTGTGCAGGCGGCGTTTTTGTTTTTAATGTATACTATTCGCAACATGGATTTCGATTCCTATTACAAAAAACTTAATAAAGCCCAGAAAGAAGCCGTTGATACCATTGAGGGGCCGGTGATGGTCGTGGCTGGGCCCGGTACGGGTAAAACCCAGATTCTCACTCTGCGCATTGCTAATATTTTAAAGAAAACCCAGGTTGATCCGGAAAACATCTTAGCCCTGACGTTTACTGAGGCTGGTGCCAAAGAAATGCGACGTCGCTTACGGCTGATCGCAGGTCCTGCAGCGGATCGAGTGCGCCTCCACACTTATCATGGTTTTGCCGGTTCTATTATTTCAGAATTCGACGACCATTTTCCACATCTGGCCCGAGCACGGCAGATTACAGAAATCGAAGCCGAGTCTATTGTCCGAGAAATTTTGAAAGATAAAAAATTCTATAAACTCCGCCCTTCCGGCGACCCGGATCTCTATATTGCTAAGATCATCAGTGCCATCAGTGACTCTAAGCAGGAGGCCTGGATGCCGGAGATGGTCCGCTCGTTCGCCCGTGACGAAATCAACCGGGTAAGCACGGATGAACAGTGGCTCTCTACCCGAGGTCCGACAAAGGGTAAGGTAAAGGCAGAAGGTTTGAAACGAATCGAAAAATGCGAACGCACTCTTCTTTTTGCGGATGTTTACGAAGTCTATGAGGCAAAAAAGATATCAGAACGTCTGATGGATTATGACGACCTGATTCTCGAGCTGATATCGACTTTGCGGAAGGACGAGTTGTTGCTTCGTCTTTTGCAGGAGAAATTCCAATATATTTTAGTCGATGAGCACCAGGACACCAATGACGCCCAGAATACCCTCATCCGGCTGATTGCCGAGTTTTTCGAGAGCCCCAATCTTTTCGTTGTCGGTGACGAGAAGCAGGCCATCTATCGATTCCAAGGCGCCTCGGTAGAAAACTTTATGAGCTTTCAAAAAAAGTGGAGCGGTATAAAAATTATACGCTTAGAACAAAATTACCGTTCCCAGCAGAATATTCTCGATGCGAGTTTTGCCATGATTGAGAACAATTATAGCGAGGGACTATATCCGGAATTGAGAGTCCGCCTGCAATCGGAAGCAGAGGAGGAATCGAGGCCGATCGATATAGTCACCGCAGGAAATAATATAGCCTCTGACGAATATTTGATTAGTCAGATTAAAGAAGTTATCAAAAACCATCCGAAGCAAGTTTCCGCCGTGATTGTGCGACGCAACTCGGATGTACAGAGCGCCCTAGCTCTATTGGAAGAAAATAACATCCCGGCTATGGCCGAGCGAGGAAGTGATATATTTCTAGATCCATTGGGGATTATTTTCTTTTCATTGATTGAATTTTTGGCTGATCCATCTAAAACAGAATCGTTGGCCCGTTGTCTGGCATGCGGATTATGGGACTTTGACATAGATCAACGTGTGAATTTAATCAAATCCCTGAGAAGTGGCCGTGTGTCGAATATCGATAATGAAATTCCGGGTCTTGTATATTTGAGAAAGGAGATGATTCATAGCGGGGCGGTTGCATATCTAATTTTAGTCGGAGATGAATCAGGGATTACCGATATCGCCAGGCGTGATTCCGGCGCTTCGCAAATCTGGCGTGGAATCATTTCTCTTAGCCAAGAACTGGCTCGGCAAAATCCCGACAGTGCCGCGGATTTGATCAGAGCCCTGCTTAATTATCGTCAATCAGCAGGTACCCGGAAAATTAAAATCGTGGTGGGCCCACCGGACGCACTAGTTCGGGTCATGACTGCACACGGTTCCAAAGGACTTGAGTTCGACAATGTATTTTTACCGTATGCGGTTGAAGAATCGTGGCTGCCTCGAGGCAGAGGAGAATATTTTATCTTGCCAAGGCAAGATGAGGAGGCGGATTTGGCAGATGAGCGCAGGCTTTTTTATGTCGCGCTGACTCGAGCTCGATCTCGGGCGTACATCATATCTCCGCTCGAAGAAGGACCTCGCAAATTGACGCCCCTTAGATTCATCGAGGAATTGGATTCAACTCAGATTGCGCGTACGGAGCTTCCATCCTCAATAAAAAAGCTTCAAGAAAATCGGGTTTTACGTCCGGAATTTAAGCGCAAGTCGGAAGCCGTTGAGTATGCCAAGAGAACACTTGCCGGATATGGCCTCTCCGTTACTGCTTTGAATCATTTTTGCGAATGCCCGCTTAAATTCTTCTATAAGAGTATTTTACGCTTACCTGAACCTCCCACCGCCAGTTCCGAAAAGGGAAATGCGATGCACGAAGCAATCGCCAACGTATGGCATTTGGAAACAAAAACGGAAAAAACTATCGCCGAAACAATCAGTCAGTCCGTCAGAAAATATATGGAAAGCTCGCTTTTACCTTCGTATGATAAAGAACCGGCCCTGGAATCATTGTTGGAGGATGCTCCAGTAGTTGCCTCTGCTTTGCTGGCTCATTTTCAAGAAAAAGGAACTATTTCTACCGAAACCCGTCGAGAGGCCACTTTTAACAGCCAACTACTTCACGGCAAGTTAGATGCGGTAATCGAATCAGCCAATAGCATATTGGTATTCGATTACAAAACTCGCGAAGCCATGTCGGTCAATGCAATTAAGGGAAATACCAAAGATGCCGATGGCAACTATTTCCGACAACTCGTTTTTTATAAATTGCTTTTGATGGACGACAAGCAAGCGAGGAAGAAGATTGAACCCGCTCTGGTATTCGTAAAGCCTGACAGCAAGGGACGGTGTCCGGTCGTCTCTTTGCCGATTGAGGAAGGTGATCTTTCGAAAGTCAAAGAAGAAATTCGAATGCTTATAGAAAGCGTTGAGTCAGGATCATTTTTGGAATCCTCATGTGAACAAAAAGATTGCGAATATTGCGTGCTGAACCGAGCGTTTCAAAAAGAACCGCTTTCTTAAAAAAAATCCCGCACAGGGCATCGCGTATTTCAGCGACTCTGTGCGGGACTCCGTCAGGGCTAGATGTGCTTCAGGCCGAGCTGGCTCTCGAGACTTTTGATGTGAGCGTCGAGCTCGGTCGGCGTCATTGTCGCCATGCGTTCGTATTCGGCGACCTGATTGGAATCATCCGGATCTACGCCGACAGCGTGGAGATGGACGTCGCGCTCCATCTTGGCATACTCGGTGCTGGAAATGCCGGCGAGATGGAGGCACTCGTCGAGATCGAAGAGGGCACTCATCTTCAGAGTTTCCAGCAGATCCCACTTGCCGAGTTCGCCGGGACGAATTTGTCCCAGCATCGAATCGTATCCGATCTGGTTCGGATTCCGGGTGCACATTGCGATCCAGCGCAACCCCTCCTCTGAGACGAGATTCTGGGCACGGAGGTTTTCCGCGTGTCGCCACCAGAACTCAACGGCCTGCTGACGCTGTTGCTCGGTCACTTCCGGAAGTTGCAGTGTCATGTCTCTTCTCCTTGCGCCTCAGCGCTAGAAAAATCGGAAGCCAATCATTGCTCCCGGTGAACTGACGATTGGATCGTAAAACGGTGCGATGTATAGGTGGCGCTTCGAGTCAAACCGTAATTGATACTCGCCGCCAAGACGCAGGAAGACCAGTTCACGACTCAGATGAAGCCATTCAGCATGAAGTTGCCACACTGAATTCTGATCGATCGCAAAAGATGCTTCCTGGAATAACTCGCTCGGAATCTCCGTCGTGGATATCTTGAAATCGGCAACATAGATGAGTTGACGCCCAGCGATCTGCCTGAGTAGTACGCCGGCAGCCATCAGCGAGCGTTCAGTAGTGCCGCCGAATTGCAGCTTGAGCGTCGTATTGTGCACCTTAAGTGTTGGACCTAATCCAAACTCAAACTGATTGACGGCATTGTTGACCCAGAAGTACCGAGTCACGAGGTTAACCGTATTCCAGTCGTAGAACACGTACTGGGATACGTGACTTCCGCCCTTACCGTTCGTTAACGCTTCGGTCTCTCCAGAAACCTGCGCGTTTGCCGGAATAGAGGCGCTGAGGAACACCACGGCCACCAGAGTGATGAAAAAGTGTCTCATGAGAGCCGCCTCCAGACGGCAAGTTGTTAAAGAAGCCTATTCTGTATATTATACTCCTTTTTACATAAAAAGTCAATGCCAAAAATTGCTTGCAAAAGAATGATTTTTAGTTAGGGTTGATAGGAAGGAGGGGTGATGAGTAAAAAGCGTCAGACAGGCTGGACTACTGCGACTATGGCCGCCTACATGCATGGTCGGGCCATGAGTGCTATCGACCAAGTTGCAATGCTCGGAAAGCCGATCGCTCAAGTTGGTCAGGATCGAGCGACACGTGGCAGGAAAGCCCAAATACTTCAAAACTTGCGGGCATGTCTCGGATTGGGCAGGGAAAGAGATAAAAACGTTCTACCGTGGATCCGCGAGCGGAATGGATTACTGGTATACGGCTACTATCACCGATCGTGGTCTTGGGTACTGGAGTTGCTTAACTTCGTGAGCGAGGCTGATATCCCGCGACCGATGTATCACGCGATCAATGGACTGCTCTTTGGGTATCGTCTCGAAGAGATCCAGAAGTACATCGACAGGGAAATGAAGAAGAAACCAGCCCGCAAAATCAAAAAACCTCGCCGCGCGTGACCCGCGCGGCTTTTTTTTGTAATAAAAAAGTCCCTCTCCAGTTTGAGTTCAACTGGAGAGGGACAATGGTTAGTGCTGCCAGGCGAGGCGGAAGCCGGCCTGGATCTCCAGGCGGCGGCCATCATCGACTAGAGTGAGCATTTTGCTCAAGCGGACGGGGAATTCCGCACGCCATCGGTCGCCGATCTTCACGCCAAAACCGCTTTCAGCCCGGACGAGCCAGGCCTGATTGAAGCCGAAGGCGCCGGAGTCCCGAACGAGTTCGCCATTGGCGAAGCTGGCGAATCGTCCGAACGTGCGTCCCCAAGCGAGACCTTCCTTCAGGAAGAGTCCACGCTTGGGTGTAACACCCCGAGTCGGTGTGTTAAGTTGCGCTGTGGCGGAAGCCGACAATCCGCCGGGTAGATCCCGGCTGACCTTTGCGGAGAATTGTATGACGTCTCCGCGATACTCCGCGAGCGGCGTCACGCCGACCCAGGTCATGTCCAGACCGATGTTCAGGCCAGCCCTGCTTCCGTTCCAGCCGCCGGACAGATCGATCTCCCGCGCGTAGTTTGGTGAGAGATTGAATTTTCCCAGCGGTACGGAATGCCATGTGCCGAGATAGAAGCCGGAGACATGATACACCGTCGTTGATCCTTGCTGAACCGGCGCCGGATGAAATACTGCTCCATTCGAGCCGACATAGCTTGGCCAGGTGATGGTGTTTACGTCGATGCGCCAACTCTTGGTGCTATCAACCGGCAAGTCATCCAGTCCCGTCTTCACCCGTTTCGGACCGCAGCCGGCTGCAACGAGTGAGATAGAGGAACTCACCAACAATACCGCAGTACGTTGGACGAGCCGATACGCCCGGATGATCTGCAGTTTCACATCGACCTCGGTGGGATATCGGAATATTCCGACTGGCCATACGGTCAGCCAGGCATGAAATCGCCAATCGAGCATCGAGTGTTCCCATGATCCACCTAATTCAGAACTGCGGATCAGAAAATGGCCGAAGGTGAAGATCAATCCCAAGAAATAGAGGATCGTCCACGCTTGTGGCGCGAGAGGATCCATTGGGACCCTTCCTTTAGTCAAATCCGGCTTGTATCCTGCCGCTTCTTGAGCACGAGTGAACTCCTCATTCCGCGGAAGATGGCCAAGCATCTTGTTCGTGTACTCATTGCTCAGAAACTGGAGCGTGGGAATGTCACTGTCGGGAAGGGGCTCTCCATGAGCTCCCATGTTGTATCCAAGAGTTCCTTCTGCCCGCGCCCGTTTGGTTGCTTCAGTTAAGCGGTCAAAGCGCTTGAGAGTTTCGAAATACGCAAAGAGTGAATACTGCGGATCATCTACGATCAAGCGCAACGCCTTCCATTCCGCGAGCCTCTCCACGTGAGTCATTCTCGCATAGGCGCTGACATCCTCACTGCCAGCATTTCGGAACATGCGAAAGCTCGCGTGTCCGAACGCGATGGCGAGTATGGTACCCCCCACCACGTAGAACAGTCTTGTTTTCATACACTACCTTTCGTTGTGAAGGGACGTTCCAAAAACTTGTCTGCATATTGTACAATTAAATGTAGCATTAAGTCAAGCGTCAAAAAACAAATCCACACCTATACACTAGATGATTAAACAATGAATGAAGTATGATGTAGCAAGGAGGTGCTATTGGCCAAAAGAAAGTTCCTGTCTTTGCGGCAGCTTCGCAAACGTTCGCATAGAGGCGTCCGCTTCCGTAGCCGCCGTCGCAAGGCCCTGGGTTAACCCAGGGCCTCATTTATTCTTTTCTTATTTTCTGCTAGTTTATAAAAGTGAAGCATCAGGAGATACGCGATAAGTTTCTCAAATTTTTCGAATCAAAAGGGCACGCGATCGTGCCATCTTCGTCGTTGTTGTCGAATGATCCGTCGGTTCTTTTTACGACGGCTGGTATGCAGCAATTTAAGCCGTACTATATTGATCCATCCTCAGCACCAGCGAAGAGCATTGTTTCTATACAAAAGTGTATGCGCACTTCTGACGTCGATGAAGTAGGCGACGCGGTACATCTCACGTTCTTCGAAATGCTGGGCAACTTCTCTTTCGGCGAATACGGCAAAAGGGAAGCAATTCATTATGCCCATGAGTTTGTTACTAAGATAATGGGCCTAAAGATTGATTATGTCACCGTATTTGCTGGCCATTCTGAGGACGATACAAAATATGCGGACTCTGAATCTCAATCTGTTTGGAATGACGAAATTGACCATACGATACAAGTCAAGAAAGTTTACGGAACGGATAACTTTTGGGGTCCTACCGGGAATGAAGGTCCGTGTGGCCCAACCACCGAAATCTATGTAAATGGAATTGAAATTTGGAATATTGTTTTCAATCAATACTATAGGCATAAGGATGGCCAACTCTCAGAGTTAAAGTTTCAGGGCATCGATACCGGGATGGGTCTGGAACGTCTGGCAATGGTTGCCCAGAAAAAAGACAATATTTTTGAAACCGATCTATTTGAGCCGCTGATACAGATCTTGCCAGGAGAAGGCATACCTGTTCGAGTCCATCGGATTATCGCTGACCATTGTCGCGCGGTTGCTTTCCTTATCTCCGATGGGGTGATCCCATCTAATAAGGAACAAGGCTATGTGCTCCGTCGGCTCATGCGTCGGGTTATCGTTCAATGTCATTTACATGGCATTGAACTTGAGGCAATCCAGGAAATATTCGAGAAAATGATTGAGCTATATAGGGAAATGTACCCTGGACTGAATCTCGAATTGGTTAAATCCGTTTTCGAACAGGAGAATCAAAAGTTTCAAAAAACATTGAAGACTGGGCTCAAGGAACTAGAGAAAACAGAAACGGTGGACGCCCCCGCCGCATTTAAACTTTTTGAGAGCTATGGTTTGCCATTTGAAATCGTAAAGGAAGTGGCTGGAGATAAGGCCGCCGGATTAAATAGGGAAGATTTTGAAGAAGAACGAAAGCGGCACCAGGAAATTTCTCGAGCGGGTGCGGAGAAGAAGTTCGGCGGACACGGGATTGCTGAAGGTGATGACTTTAGAAAAACCCGGCTCCATACTGCTACCCATGTGCTTGCCGCCGCACTTGAAAAAGTTCTTGGTCAAAAAATCCAACAAAACGGATCGGATATTACCGTTGAGCGGTTACGCTTTGATTTCCAGTTTTCCCGCAAGATTACGTCCGAAGAATTGAAACAAACCGAAGAGATTGCTAATGAGATCGTGCGAAAAAACTTGTCGGTGTCGGCGAAAGAAATGCCACTGAAGGAAGCGCTTGATTCCGGCGCTGGCGCATTTTTCAAAATGAAATACCCTGAACGAGTTAAGGTTTATACGATCGGTGATGAGTCCGATTGGTTTTCAAAAGAACTCTGCGGCGGTCCGCATGTTTCTCATACCGCCGAAATCGGCCGCATTACTATTACAAAAGAAGAATCCGTCTCCGGAGGCAACCGCCGCATCCGCGCTACCGTTGACTAGAATTTTCTAGAGGTGTATCTTCAATAAACCGAGAGGAGCAGTTCTTCGAAAGCTGAACATTTCGTTAGAGAGGATCCTAAACCGGCCATGGGCTTTCCTAGTGGGTTCTTCCCTTGGGAGGCTCGTGGATACTTCCGGTGTTGTGGGGCTGTACACATCCGGACGACTCGTGCTAAACGGGCGAGTCCTCCAGTCACAGACGCAGGATGTGCTTCAGACCGGCACGATGTCCGGTTGTCCCCAGGTCGTACAAGCGAGGGAGCTTGCGGCTGCCATCTGCTAGGCCTGTTCGATCGGAGCAGATAGATCCAAACACAGCTGATCACTGGCGGGATAAAGGTAGGACGAAGATCGCCTACAAGCGATGGTCCGATGCCTGCACGAATGGTTCAGCCCAGATTTCTGCTCTTCTCGGTGTTCTTCAAGCGGTCGCCACAGGCGACCGCTATTTCTTTTTCTGGAGTTGATATTTTTCTTATTTTAATGTAGAATATTGGCCAAGGAGGTGAGGAATGCGAGAAGCATGGGCAGTCCGCAAGGGCGAACAGGAGAGATTCATCGAGGAGTTAATCCAGAAGTTCTGGAAAAAGGCCGATGAACTAACAGACTCTATCGACGAAAAAAGTCCGGAAGTACTCGAACAAAAGATCAAAGAGAAGCGCGAAAGCTTTACCAGAGGATTTCTGCTGGCAATGCTTGGCGGGAATCCACTGTGGTTTGAAGGTCTGACTGCCTCGTTTTTCCAGAGGGAAATCCTGGAATCCATTCGAGGGTTCTCTCGAGCTCCTGAAGAAGCAGAAGTGATCAAGTGGCGTTTTATCCTCGAGGTCGCCGAGCGCACGTTTCTTCAGGATTCCGAAAATACGCTTCGTGATCTGGAGCGCAAGGATCCGGAAAAGATCTTCCATGCGTCGAGCGCGATGACTAAAGTCTAAAACCAGCCGTCAGAGACCCGTCCACGGGTCTCTATTTTTATGTATAATCAGAATATGAATTTCTGGAAACAATTACCGAAGCCGTTTTTTATACTGGCGCCGATGGCGGATGTAACGGACATGGCATTCCGTCAGATTGTCGTGTCCTGCGGTAAACCAGACGTCATGTTTACCGAATTTGTGTCTTGTGATGGGTTGTGTTCCGAAATTGGCAAACCAAAACTGTTGCCTCATTTAAAATTTAGCGATAACGAACGGCCGATTATTGCTCAGTTTTTCGGTTCAAAGCCGGAGAATTTCTATCGTTGCGCACAGTTAGCTGTCGAGCTTGGATTTGACGGCATCGATATTAATATGGGCTGTCCGGTGAGTAAAGTATTGAAACAAGGGAGCTGCGCTTCACTTATTCTTAATCCCGAACTCGCTAAGAATATAGTAGAGGAAACAAAACGTGGTGCCGATTCCCTGCCAGTATCAGTTAAAACAAGAATTGGTTACCACAGTATCATCACCGAAGAATGGATTTCGCATCTGATTGAAGCCGAACCGGCAGCCATTATCATCCATGGGCGTACCATGAGGGAGATGTCTAAAATTCCGGCCCATTGGGATGAGATCGGAAAAGCGGCAGTATTATGCCATGCGGCCGGTATTCCAATTATCGGCAATGGCGATGTGATGTCGTACCCGGAAGGCATTCAGAAGACGGAACAATATGGACTGGACGGAATCATGATCGGGCGTGGCATATTTTCCAATCCTTGGTTCTTTGATCCAAAAGTAGATCCAAAATCAAAATCTCCACAGGAACGGGTCGCGTTGCTGCGCCGGCATGTCGTACTATTTGAAGACCTGTGGAGCGAATCCGCCGGCCGGCGGATCGATACCATGAAAAAATTCTTTAAGGTGTATGTTTCAGAATTCGACGGAGCCAAAGAACTTCGTGCGGCGCTCATGGCGGCACGCGACCGGGCAACAGTGGAACAAACGCTTGCGGCTCACGGATTTTGAACTCATAATTAATGTATGAATAATTTTTTATTTATCACTGAAGAGGAAGTTCAAGAAGAATTCGATCGGACACAGCAGGAACCCTACCAGAAAAAGAAACCGAATCCTGAGAAAATCGAGTCGGACTATACCGGCGATTTGAGCGGCGATCCTGACGATACCACGCCCGGCGAGGCGATCGAAGAAATAGAGCGCGAGGAGCGGCGCCACGATTCGACCGAGATTCCCTAGTCTTTTCTCCTTCATATTCTCATGGTATAGTTTTCAGGGTGTTTACTCTGACTCATGGCCTCTACCAAAATAATTAACGTTCTAAAGGACGATTCCTTCAAGGAGATTCTTGATTTATTCAAATTGAGTTCCGCTGATGAAGTGATTTTCGTCTTGCCTAAGAAAAACAAAGCCTTTCAAAAAGAAGATTACTTTGTATCTTTGAGGGATGAAGCGGCGCGGCTCAACAAAACCGCCTCCTTTCTTTGTTCCAACCCTGAATTAAATGAATTGGCCAAAAAACACGGCTTTGACGTATTGCTTGCACGCCAACCAAAGGCGCGCAGTAAAACGGGAATGCCGAAAAAGAAATCGGCAAAAATAGTGGAAGCAGGCGCAGTAGATATGGTGAACGAATTGGAGGATTTCTATGAGCATCCGCCGATTTCCATCACCGCGGCCGCGGAAGCGGATGAAGAACTTCTCGCCGCGGCGGAGGAATTTTCAGAGCGTGATGGAGTTGAAGCGATCCCGGCTTATTCTCGACGCATGAGGGATGTCGTCAATGTGGAGTCAGATGAAAGTCGCGACTTGAAAGTTAGCTCGAAAAAAGAACGGGCGGCACCAGTTGGTGTCCGGCATCACGCGCCCGTAGTCGAGCGCCGAATTGTTCCCAAAGCGACCATGGCCGGTTCGGGCCGCTATCGAAAATCTCTCATTGGTCTTGCCATAGCGGCATCCATCCTTGCGGGCATTGCGATTTACGTGTCGACTGGCAGTGCTCAGATTACGATACAGCCAAGAAGCCAAGATTTAGACATGACTCTGTCAGTTGCCGCTTCTGATGCAACCTCCGCGCCTGACGCGCCCGGCATGAAGCTTCCAGGCCAGCTTTTCAATATCCGAAAGACCGTCTCCCAAGAGTTTCCAGCCACCGGCAGCAAGGATGTCGCCCAGAAAGCCCGAGGTAGCCTTACCGTCTACAATGCTACTGCCGCGCTCCAACAGCTTATTGCGACAACTCGATTTGAATCAAGCGACAAACATATTTTTCGAACTTTATCGGGAGTGATCGTGCCAGCCGCTAAAACAGTGAACGGTAAATTAGTTCCAGGCACGGTCATAGTCCAGGTGGTTGCGGATAAATCCGGCCAGGATTTCAACGTGCCAGCCGGCATCTTCAAGATTCCAGCTTTTGCTGAGAAAGGCGATGCGAATAAATATGGAAACATCTACGGCCAATCCGATGAACCGATGCGTGGCGGCACGAGCGGCAAAGCCACGGTCGTAACCGAGCAGGATTACCGCCAGGCGCAGGAAATTCTCACCGCCCAAGTCAAGCGGGCGATCGCCGAACAATTGAAGGCGGATATGGATGACTTCAAAGTATTCGACGAATCCCAAGTTGCGGTTGAAAAACCCTCAAGCACCGCCGCGGCCGACGAGGCGGCGGAGCGTTTCACAATGACGATTTCCGGGTCGCTCAAAACAGTCGGATTCAAAGAGTCTGATCTTTTTAATCTAATTGCCGCTTATGTCGACGGGAAATATGATCTGCACGCAGTTCAGGAAAAATTGACTCTGGATTACGGCGAGGTCAAATTTGATACGGCGACAGACATCCTCCGCTTTACAGTTGCGATTGAAGGGCCTGGATACGCGAAAATAAACGAGCAGGAACTACTGACCAGCCTGGCAGGAAAGAGAGAAGACGAAATTAAGCTGCTCATCCGCGGGATATCGGATATCGCCGCGGCAAATGTGGTTTTACGTCCGCCTTGGGTTCGGTCTATCCCCAAGGACCCAAGCCGGGTGCGGATTATTACATCATACTAACCCAGAGTTGACTCATGGGCGCGGTTTTGTTATCATAGACTCGCTGAAAACCTCTCGAATTACTCGTGAGGGATTCCCATGATTTCTAAGTGGAGAACCCTTCTTTATCAAGGAAAACCACTTATTCAAGTGGATTTGTTTTTCAGTAACCTTCTCCGAGAAGTGCCAAACCAACAAAAGGAAAAACTAAATGCGACGGTCATCGAAGCTCTTCCCGATACTACCTTTAAGGTGCAGCTGGAAGACGGCCGCGAGGTGCTGGCATATCTTGCCGGCAAAATGCGGATGAATTACATCAAAGTAATGATCGGAGACCGTGTTGCGGTCGAATTGAGCCCCGATGGCTTGAGAGGCCGTATCGTGTACCGCTATTAATAATGAAAGTACGAGCTTCGGTAAAAAAGATCTGCAATAACTGCAAGTTGGTCCGCCGAAAAGGCCGGATCTATTGCCTCTGCAAGAACCCGAAGCATAAACAGCGCCAAGGATAAGAACACTTACCAATTACTATTTACCAATTTCCAATTCTGCAAATGAAAAATGGAAACTGATAAATGATAACTGAAATTATGCCACGCATACTCGGTATCAACATTCCGGACAATAAGAAAATCGAATACGCCTTGCCGTATCTATACGGCATCGGTCTGTCGGCCAGCACTGTCATTTTGCGTTCGGCTGCCATTGATCCGAATAAGCGTGCCAAAGATCTGACCGCCGAAGAGATCAATAAGATTCAGAAAATCATTGAGCAGAATTATCGAGTTGAGGGAGATTTGCGCAAGGAAATCAGCCAGAACGTGAAGCGGCTGAAAGAAATCGGTACCTGGAAAGGTGTTCGCCACTCTCGGCACTTGCCGTTACACGGTCGAACTAAGACGAATTCTCGTAGTACCCGTACCTACCGTGGTCGTAAGACTGCTGGTTCTGGACGCAAGCCAACAGGAGAGAAGACTTAGGTAAACATCACATGGGTAAAAAGAAAATTATAACTAAAGATGGAGAAACTACTGCACCGGAGGCGGCAGAGGTTTCCGTCGCACCAAAAAAAGCTTCCGCCAAAAAACAGGTCCTTAACGGTACCGCGGTCATCAACGTTTCATATAATAACACGCTGATTTCGATTGCCGATTCCAAGGGCCAGGTCATTTCTTGGTCTTCGGCTGGTTTGCTGGGTTTTAAGGGAAGCAAAAAATCGACTCCGTATGCTGCTAACTTGGTGGCAAAAGACGTGTTTGAAAAATCCAAAAAATTCAACCTGACTAACATTAAGATTGTTATCAAGGGCATTGGTCCGGGCCGCGAATCGGCGATCCGAGGTTTAGCCGGAACCGGGCTGAATATACTTTCTATCATGGATGCTACGCCCATTGCCCATAACGGTGTGCGCCGGCCTAAGCCACGAAGAGTGTAAACCAATATGGCACGATATACTGGACCAAAAGAAAAGATAGAACGCCGCATCGGCGAACGCATCTCCATCAAGGGAGTTCGTTCCGCCATGGGTAAAACCGCGATCACCAAAAAGCCCTACCCGCCAGGCATGCACGGTGCCAAACCGACCCGCAAGCTGTCTGAATTCGGCCAGCAGCTGAAATCCAAACAGAAGGTAAGAAACACTTACCGGCTTCTTGAGAAGCAGTTCAAATCCTACATTAAGTCAGCTGTGGCTACGAAAAAAGAGCCGTACGGCATGATTCTAAATGCGCTTGAGCATCGGCTGGACAACATCGTATTCCGCATGGGTCTTGGCCAATCCCGAGATCAGGCCCGCCAGCTCGTGAATCACGGCCATATTCTGGTCAATGGACGCAAGGTAGGCATTCCCTCGGCGCGGGTTTCCATCGGCGATGTCATTTCCGTAAGGGAAGGAAGCAAGAAATCGCCTTTTTTCCAAAATCTGGTGCCGCAATGGCTGCCGAAATACGAAGCTCCGTCATGGATCGAGCTGAATAAGGAAACAATGACGGCGACGGTGCGAGGCCAGACTACGCCCGAGGAAAGCGGCGTACAGGTAGGTGATTTGCAGGCAATTATTGAATATTACAGTCGGTAAAAAAGAGTTTCTAGGGGTCAGTTTCTAGGTTCTAGTGATTTCTAAACTAGCAACTAAAAACTAGCAACTAAAAACTAAACATATGATACAGCTACCGGAACAAGTGAAAGTGATCGCGCAGGACGGCAATCGAACCACGTTTGAAATCGGGCCGCTTATGCCTGGCTACGGAGCCACCATCGCCAATCCGCTGCGGCGCGTTTTACTGTCGTCGCTCGAGGGTTCAGCAGTTACATCCATTAAGATCAAAGGCGTTGACCACGAATTTTCAAGCATGCACGGAGTGCTCGAGGATGTGATCGAGATCATCATGAATATCAAGAAGATTCGTTTCATGCTTCATGGCGACGGACCAGTGAAGGTTACTCTCGATGCCAAAGGAGAAGGCGCGATTACTGCCGCTGATATCAAAACCAGCGCTGACGTGGAAATTATCAATCCGGAACAGCATATTGCTACTGTGACCGACAAAAAAGTAGAATTCTCGATGGAACTTGATGTTGAGAAGGGCATCGGCTATGTGCCGGTTGAGCAGCGGCAAAAGGAAAAGCTCGCGATTGGCGTTATCGCCATCGATGCGGCCTTCTCGCCGGTACGCCTCGTCAATTTTAAGATTGAAGATGTTCGCGTCGGCCAGCGGATCGACTTCAATAAGATTACGATGGACGTGGAAACCGACGGATCAATTCAGCCTGAAGCGGCGCTGAAGAAAGCTTCAGAAATTTTGATCGACCACTTCCGCGTGGTATCGGAAGTAGCCGTGCCGGAAATTTCTGAAGCCAAGCCTAAAAAGAGGGCGGCTAAGAAGAAAGCCGAATAATTAATTATTAATCATCAGCATGAGACGAGGCAATCATCGAAAATTCGGACTTGAGACCAACCAGCGTAACGCGCTGTATAAGTCGCTTGCCACAGCGTTGATTGAACATGGCAAAATCAAGACGACCGAGGCCAAAGCCAAGTCTTTGGTTCGCTTCGTGGAACGATTGATAACATTGGCCAAAAAACAGAATTTGAATGCCCGCCGTGAGCTGCTTGGCCATGTTGGCGAAAAGGCGGTTGGGAAGCTGATGAATGATATTGCCAAGCAATATGGCGATCGAAACGGCGGTTACACTCGCATTATCAAGCTCGGTGCACGTCGAGGAGATAGCGCGGACATGGCAATTGTCGAATTTACCGCATAATCATGGAGTATAAAATTGACGCGACAAATAAGGCCTTGGGACGAATCGCGACAGAAATCGCTTCGGTTTTGCGCGGCAAAAATTCCCCTGCCTATATGCCCAACAAGACTCCTGACGTCACTGTGGTCGTGGAGAATTTTAAGCAAGCAAAATTTACCGGCAATAAGCTTGAGGGCAAATTGTATCATCGCTATACCGGCTATCATGGCGGGATCCGCACGCGGACGCTCGGCGAACGCTGGGAAAAAGATCCGGAACAGCTTCTGCGTGACATCGTGTACCGAATGCTGCCGACGAATCGGACGCGCGATAAGATCATCCAACAGATTAAATTCGGTAATTAATCAGTCTTTATGGCAACTAAAAGAGAAAAACAAGAAGAAATCATACAGGCGACTCTTCCAATTAATGAAGATGATGAGGTAATTGAATTCCGCACCGAGGAAGAAGAAACTAAGAACGGCAAGGAGAAATATTACCAATCCGTCGGCCGCCGCAAGGAATCGATTGCTCGTATCCGTTTGTATACAAAAAAATCATCTGATCCCTCGGCGGCTACGGGCGACGAGGAGCGGGCGATGGTGACGGTAAACGATAAGAACTATACGGATTATTTCACTGACGTGAATCTTCAGCATATCGTTGAGTCGCCGCTCAAAAAACTAAAATCCTTGAATCGCTTCAAGGCGACAGTCCTTGTCAATGGCGGTGGAATTGCCGGCCAGGCGGCGGCTATCAAGCATGGCATTGCTCGCGCCCTGGAACTCTTTGATCCTAACTTCCGAAAGAAGCTCAAGAAATCGGGCTTCCTGACCCGCGATCCGCGCGCTAAGGAACGTCGCAAGTACGGCCTCAAGAAAGCGAGGAAATCTCCGCAATGGAGCAAACGGTAATCTCATTAGAAAAGCTCCCGATATCGGGAGCTTTTCTAATGTTGACTTTTAACCTTAGAAATTAATGATGTTGACCTTGTCGCGATTGTCGATTTCCGCGACTTTCAAACCGCCGGCGTCAAAGGCGATATGGTCATTGCCTCTGAACCAGGTCAGA
>Ga0209541_10006404_pt1 | contig 20088 bp, 18 predicted proteins | sample RifCSPlowO2_01_FD_184027 | JGI IMG/M metagenome (GOLD analysis project Ga0209541, IMG submission 184027) | Groundwater microbial communities from Rifle, Colorado - Rifle CSP2_plank lowO2_0.1 (SPAdes) (version 2) | ecosystem: Environmental > Aquatic > Deep subsurface > Groundwater | place... | reverse complement strand
CGATAATTTACGTTTAAGTTTGCACAATTATTTTGCCAAAAAAATGTTTCAACTGGTAGCATTAGATAATCTCATAAAAACTGAGCGGCCGGATGAAGTTTTTTTAGGGAAAAAGAAAGTCTCTTTTAAAAATCTTTTTACGAGTGACTTCGAAGATATTTCAGGGATAATCAAGCTAGTTTGCGCAAAACATAAAGTAAAACTGATTAGTGAATGGACGGGAGATTTTTGGCCTTTAAAATATCTTATACAATTCCTTCTAGTTCCAAGGCTACGCAAAGTAATTGAAGGTGAAGACTTTGATTATAAAGTTTTATTAGCGGCTCATCATTATCACGCTATTAACATTTTTCCTTTATTGTCATTCTTGCAAAAATCGCGTCTTAAACCTTTGTTAGTAGGAAGAATTGGTGCGGCAAATAGAATTTTAGATAAAAACAAGATTAACTATATTGAGTTTAATGGGGAAATTCCTTTTAAAAACTTACCGGATTATCTATTTACACGATTAAAATTTTTGCTGGATTTAATCAGGTTTTTGGCGAGTAAAAAGACTTTCAGTTACCGTGGCTATAACTTATGGCCAATATTTAAACCAAAATTGATTTCCCTTTTTTTATCAGATGCCTTACATCTTTACACACATAAAATATTTTATAGTAAACTTTTTAGTTACGTTCAACCGTCACAAATAGTTACGGTTACCAATGACTCTTCCAACCAGACTTTAATAACAGCGGCAAAAAAATTGAGTATTCCCACGTTAGAAATTCAACATGGTATCACCTCCGGTTATGATGGCATATATTTAAAATCTGATAAGCTCGCTGTTTGGGGAAAGATACCAAAGGATATCTATTCCAAAAGCGGAGTGCCTATTAACAAGATGGTAGTTACTGGTTGGCCCGGATATGAATCTTACTTGAACAGAAAGTATGCAAAATCAGAGATAAATCCAAAAAATGTTTCTGTCACCCTTTTAGCGCAAGATCCTGAAGGAATGTCACTTTTGTTCATGAAAAAAAGTGCTGAAGAAAATCTGGAAATTTTCTTCAAATCAGTCTCGATGCTTGGATTTAAAACTAAAGTTGTCATCAGACTGCACCCAAGGGCAGATAATAGTATACTTTTTACAATTGCAGAAAAATATGGAGTTAAGTTTAGATTGTCAGAGAATGAAACGCTTGGCGGGTTGCTTTCTAAAACAGATATAGTTGTTGGACAAACAACTTCGGCAACACTGGAAGCGATCATCATGGGTAAACCTGTTATTTACTTACCATCCATGCATTGGCCGGCAAAATTTGTTGAAGGTTCAGGTGCTGTTTTCGAAGTTAAGACTTCGGAGGAGATTATGGATAAAATAAACTTAATTATGAAAAATGGCATAACAGGAGAAATGATAGCCGCCCAGACAAAGTTTGTCGAAAATTACTGTAATTTTCCCAAGGATTCAAATAAGCTGATAGTCCAAACCATTTTGGGGATAATACATGGCAAGTCCTAAGAAAAAATTTAAAGCAGTAATACTTTTAATCCTTGCAGTAGGACTTTTTTTGCGTCTCTACAAGATCGAAATTCCCCTTCTGGAGTTTTACCCTTCAAGGCAAATTCAAACGGCAGAAATAGCCAGGAATTTTTATCGCGAGGGAATGAGTATTCTTTCACCCGCTGTTCACTATTTGGGTCCTGGCCCTGGAACTTTTTTAGTTGAGTTTCCGCTTTATAATTATATAGTTGCCAGTATTTACCAGATTACCGGAGGGATAAATGAAGTTTGGGGACGGTTGTTTTCGATCTTGGGGTGGATAATTTCATGTTATTTCCTCTTAAAAATCGCGAAAAAATATGTAGGTAATTTTGCCGCGAATATTTCTTTGTTTTTTTATACTCTGTCCCCCTTATCTATCTTGGTTTCCAGGAGTTTTCAACCGGACCAATGGATGCTTACCTTTTCTTTGGGTTCTATCTTTTATTTACTAGGCCGACATGTTTTTTTAAGTGCCCTTTTAGCCTCTTTGGCAATCCTTACTAAAATTCCGGCAGCATTATTTACACTAATTCCTGCAGTCTACCTACTTTGGCTAGATCGAAAACGTAGTTATTTAATATATGGATATTTATTAATTTCGACATTACCATCAATACTTTGGTATTTATATGTAATTAACGTTAACAAAGGAGGCATCCTTTTTGGCAGCACGCGGATCGAGGGTTGGTTCGGGTTTGAAGTATTTTTGAATCCAAAGTACTGGTTGACAATATTTGGTTTCGAGATGAATTTAGTAATTTTACCTATAGGTATGATTTTATTTACCGCCGGCCTTTTTACAAAACTTAAACCCAGTCAACGATTTTTTTATATCTGGTTGGCTTCTATTGTATTTTATTTTCTGATTTTCAATAAACATAATATGACCCACGAATACTATCATTTGCCGTTTTTGCCGATTGCCGCAATTTTTATCGGAATTGTTTCGGGAAAAATAATGGATAATTTAAAAAATACGATTTTACCTAAACGATTTCTATTATTAATATTTTCAATTTTAGTTTTTATTTTAATGTTACCGCCAACTCTTCAACGAGCATACAAACCAATTGATAGATTTAAAAATGTTCCTTTAGCTGCAAAAATTATACAAGAAAATACGAATTCTGAGGATTTAATAATAGGATCAATGGACGCTGGGCCAACTCTTGTCTATTACTCTTCTAGATCTGGATGGAGTTTTGAGGTAAATAGGTCAGGGAGTGAACAGGAATTTGCGTTTTATGGGGTAAAAAATATGGCAATAGTCGATCCTGTCAAGGATATTGAAAACTTAAGAAGGCAAGGTGCTGTTCTTTTTGCTTCTGCTAACAAGAATCAGTTTCAAAGTAACACTCGATTTGCTAATTATATGTATAGCAATTATCGGGTACTTGAAGAGACAGATAGCTATATTATTTTCGATATAGTTTCGCCTCTTTCTGGAAGATAAGCTGTCCTAAAATTTTGGCCGAATAGTATAAATTTACAAATAAGAAAACAAAAAAACCTGTGGAGCTGATTATCCTATAAGGAATAAATTGATTAACAAGGTCGTTAAATGGAGGTATGCTAGAAAATAAGTTAGGGTTCAGTGGTGCAAAAAGACCTGCTTGTAAGTGATTTGCCAACAATTTATAAGAAGCTAGACTGATTGCTTGAACAACAATTAAGGTGACAATTGTTTTTGAATTTTTGAAGAAAAGTACGATAAGAGGAACTTCCCATAGTAAATAATGAAAAGAAATCCTCGGTGCGAGTGCATACACCAGTAGAAAGCTTGTGAGTCCTAAGCCGAGTGTTAGCTTATATTTGTCTTTAATCTTTAGAAAATATGCTAAAAAGTAAATTAAAAGTAGGGAAAGCGACAGAAATGTATATTTGACAGTTTGTGAGTAAAGGGACCAGCCTTCTATGGGTTTCCTGTAGTGAAGGTAAACTTTTGGCAAGAAGGAATAAATTACTTGATCGGCGGAGCTGAATAGCGTTGGAATGAGAAAGATAATATATGGAAGACTTCCGAGAATCAATAATTTAAGGCGATCAATAAATGAATGCCCATAAATAAGAGCAACTGGGATGATTAATAGAATAGCATAACTTTTGAAAGCTGCCGCAATTCCAAGTGAAATGATTCCCAACTGGAGATTTTTTCTCATTAGAATAAAGCCTAATAGAATAAAAAATGACGGTATGATCTCAAATTGCCCCATGATGTAAACTCCGTAAATTAAAACTGGATTGAATAGCCAAATAAGAATCATGGTTTTTGCAACTTTTAAATTTTTAACTGATTTAAAAAAAACAATGACAACAGCAATATCAAAAATTAGATATGGTACTTTTGCTAGAAATATATCTTTGAAAAGATGAGGATTCGGTGCAGATTTTATAAAGTCTACAGGATACGCGGATTTTCCAGTAACTAAGTGTTCAAGGAGGTCATGCATCCATGGAGAGTAAGTATTTGAAAGAAGCCCATTTATGAACTGAAAAGCTGCAAAGAAGTAATAAGTTAGCGGTAAATAGTAAGTGTATTCTTTATCAGGAAGATTTTGATCAAAATATAACGCGATGTTGAAAATTTTATCCGAAAGTAGAAGATTCGGAAAAGTATTAATAAAAAAAAGATCAGGGTGAACAGAAATGGGCATTAGAAGAATTCTTATCACTACAGCGAAAAGGAGAAGAACTTTAAACATTACCGACGCCTTTGTAGATGAATCCGTTTTTTTGAGCTTGTTTTTTATCAAAAAAATTACGGCCGTCAACGATGATTTTTATGTTCATTTTTGAAGCGATATCTTTCAATTTAAGTTTTTTGTAATAGTCGTGGGCAACCATGAGGATTAAACAATCGGCTCCAGTAATTACTCTTTCCAAATTGGTTTGATCATATGGTGAAACATATGGGTCGTGGATCTTGAAGATGGCTTTTTTCATTTTTAATCTTTTTACTAGATCTTTTGTTGGAGAATTCCGACTGTCATCGGAGTTTCCAATGTAGGAATAGCCAAGTATCACGAGATTCGTATTTTTGATTTTGCGTCCGATAATCGCAAGCGATTTCTCAGCTAATTCGAGTACATGTTTCGGCATTGAATCGTTGATTGCCCTTGCAGTTCTGGTAATTTTAAGCGATTGTTTGATTACAGATGAAGCGAGAAGCCATGGATCTTTTGGTATACAATGTCCACCAACACCAGCGCCTGGTTCATGTAGGTTGTAAACTGGGATTTTGTTTATGAGCCTTCTGATTTGCCAGATGTCTACTCCTAATTCTTCACATGCCATTGCTACTTCGTTTGCGAAAGCGATATTTACATCTCTATATGTATTTTCAACTGTTTTTGCGACTTCGGCAGCTGCTAGACTTGTAAAATCAAGGTCGCCGGTAGTTATTCCTGAGTAGATTTTTGTAAGAATGGGTTTAATTTTAATTGAAGACACACCTATGACTCGATTGAGTTTTGTAAGTTGTTTAAAAATATGATTAGGCCTTATTCTTTCTGGAACATGTGCAAGGAAAAAATCTTTGTTTATTTTTAGATTAGAATCTTTTTCAAGGATAGGGATAAGCAAATTATCACAAGTTTTAGGTGCTACCGTAGATTCAATTACTACAATAGTGCCTTTTTTTAGAAACTTGCTGCAGTTTTGGGTCGCGGAGAACAAAGATGAGTTATCTGGCTTATTGCCCTTGAGTGGTGTATCTACATTTATAAAAACAAGGTCTGAGGTAGAAACTGAGTCAAACTTTAAAGAGAATGATATTCTTTTTGAAAGTATCGCTTTTTTGAATAACTCCATAAGATAAGGTTCATCTTGAGCGAAAGGGAGAACATTATTTTGGAATTTATCTATCTTTTTTTTGTCTTTATCTACCCCGGTTACATTGTGCCCCAAAAGACAAAGTTTAACAGTAAGCGGTAACCCAGCATATCCTAAACCTATAACTGTAACATTCATTTTCTTGCTTTATTCAACTGTCCAGAAACGACTAGCTTTTCAGCAATTTTTAATGCTTCAAAACCATCTTGAATTGTTACTGGCATTTGCAATCTGAATCTTATTGCATTTAAAAACGCTTCTAGTTCCAGTTGAAGCGGCTCTTTTGATTCAAAACCAATTTTTATCACATCTGCTTTGGAAGAAGACAAAAATTTATTGTTGTTTTTATGACTTGTGTTCTGACGATAAAAATAGAGTTCCTGAGATAAATAATCTGCTTTGTACATACCATATTCACCAAGGACGGTTAAGTTTCGAATCTTCATCGGGTGCAACCAACTAACTTCAATAAGTCCGATAGTACCTTTTTTAAAACGCAACAATGCAGACATAAAATCTTCTTTATCATAAAAGTGTTTGTGAGTCTCTGAATAAATTTTCTCAGGGTTATCTTTTAATAGGTAACGAATTATGTCGATATCATGCGTAGCTAAATCGATAATTGCAGAAACGTCTTTAACACGGCCGGTGGGTGGAGAAAAACGCTGTGTATGAATTTGTAAAACTTTCCCGATTTCTTTAGAGGCAATTCTCTGTTCAATTTCATTAACAACCGGATTGAATCTTTCTATATGACCAACCATAGCCGGCGTTTTCAATTTTTTGACTATGTTTAATAATTTGGCGGCTTCGGTTGTATTTTGAGCTATTGGTTTTTCTATAAAAGTTACTATTCCTCTGATCAACGTTTCCTTTGCTGCCTCGAAATGTAAATTGGTTGGTAGAGCGATTACAGCAGCGTCAATTTTTTCTTTTTTTAACAGATCTCGATAATTACTGTATGCCTCAATTTTGTATTGATGGGCAACTTTTCGAGATTTTGTTAAATCAAGATCAGCTATAGAAGTTAGTTCTACGTTTTCTTGAGAACTGATAATCCGGGCGTGACTTTGGCCCATGTAACCGGCTCCGAAAATTCCAACCTTTAATGGATATTTACTCGCAACTACCATCGTATTAATCACTACTTTTTTGCGATTATGGTTCTATCTTCCTTACTTTCTATCCGAGGATATTTTTCATAATTTATAATCTTTCGCTCGGGATAAGGCTAGCTTATTTTCAGGCATGAGTCAAGGGAAAGTAATTAAGTCCCATAATCTTGCTTGACGTATACAATTATGTTAAAAAAGAACCTATTAATGGATTACGTAATTACAACGGGAGTCGACATAGTTGAAGTCGAGAGATTTGAAAACCTAGAAAGAACAAGTAGGACAGCTAAAAATACATATACAAATAGGGAACTTTCTGATTGTTTTCAAAAAGCTAACCCTGCACAATCTTTAGCGGCTAGATTTGCTGCAAAAGAAGCCGTAGTTAAATGCATCGGGAATATTAGATACAATAAGATTGAGATAATTAATAAAAAAGACCACAGACCTAAAATTAGGCTTTTGGATAAAAAATTATCAAAGCAGTATAATTTGGCGATTAGCTTAAGCCACACTGATCAATTTGCTATTGCTGTTTGTGTTGCTTGTAAGAATACGCTATTTAATGGAAAAAGATATTGAATTTAAATTAAAAAAAATATTTTTAAAAATTTTTCCTAATTTTAATGATGTAAATCTTCATAAAAATAGGGACTCTTTTGAAAACTGGGATTCCCTTAATCATCTACAGCTTGTTTCTGAAATTGAAACTATTTTTAAAATAAGCCTAGAGATGGATGAGATAGCAAATATAGAAAAGGGCGCAGATTTTGTGCCACTGATTTTAAAAAAAGTTAAGAGATGAAAATCTATGCAAGAACTATCATAGATTTTTTAGATAATTCTTCCGAATTATTCCCCAACAAAATAGCTTTAATTTTCGAAAAGGAAAAATATACATACAGACAAATTAGGGAGCAGAGTGACAGGTTGGCTAGTTTTCTGTCTTCAAAAATTAAACGGAAAGAAATCGTGGCTCTACTTCTATCCAATAGACCGAGTTTTATTGTTAGTTATTTCGCTATCTTTAAAGCCGGTGGAGTAGTACTACTTTTGGAGCAAGGCATATCCGATGATAATTTAAGATATCGAATATTAAAAACTGATGTCAAAATAATAGTTTCTGAAAGAAGATACCGTGAGAAAATTTTAAGGTCAAAATTGCCGAAAACAGTCGAGTTTCTGGATATCGATAAAATTGATCTAAGGGATGACAGATTTAAAAGTGTAAAAATTAGTCCAAACGATGCCTCCACGATAATTTACACATCAGGGACGACTTCTGAACCAAAAGCGGCGAGACTTAGACACTATAACGTAGTTGAAGCAACAAAAAATATTGTTGATTTCCTCAAGATTAATAAAAATGACATAGATGTCAATATTTCTAGCCTTTCACATTCTTTTGGATTAGGACATGTTCATTGCACTTTTGCTTGTGGTGCTACAACTATTCTTTTCAGAAATTCAATTAATATGAACTTGATTATGGAATCAATTTTTAAATACAGAGCATCAATGTTTTCAGCAACGCCAACAATTTTACGTTTTTTGGCTTTTCATTTTAGAAAAAAGTTTCGGAATTATGGCAATCATCTTAGGGTAATACAAACTAACATATCCCCACTTGAGCCGAAACTAATTAAAGCTATATTAGCGCTTTTGCCTAATGTAAAATTCGCTTATTACTACGGACTATCCGAAGCTTCTAGGTCAACTTTTTTAACTTTCAATAAAAACTTGAGAAAAATAGGCAGTGTCGGCAAGCCGATGCCAAATGTGAAAATAAAAATTGTGGATAAAAAAGGTAAAAAAGTGACTGTTGGCAATTCTGGAGAGATTTGTATAAAAGGGAAAATTGTAATAAAGGATTATTATAAAAACAATAAAGCAAACAGACAAATCAAAAACGGTTGGTTACACACAGGAGATTTTGGATATTTAGATCGTGATGGCTTTTTATTTTTTCAGAGCAGGCGTGATGATATAATCAATGTTTCAGGAGAAAAGGTTTCCCCCGAGGAGGTGGAAGAGTGTATAAAGACCATCCCAGGAGTTATGGACGCTGCCGTCGTTGGTATATCTGATAAATTTCTTGGAGAGATTGTAAAGGCATACGTTCAAGTTGAAAACCAAAATTTTAGTACAAATCAAGTATTGGAGATTTGCCGTGAGAAACTGGAAACTTATAAAATTCCTAGAGCTGTTGAAATTATAAATGAAATTCCTAGAACGGATAATGGGAAGTTACGTAGAAACATTTTAAGAAGTTACAATGAGAACTGACTCTTTAGCGTTTGTTCCAAAGATATATTTCCCTCAATCTATATATCTATCAGAAAAATATACTGAGATTATTAAATTAGTCACGTTTAAAAAACCCTTAATAATAATTTCGAGTAATTTCCAAAAAAGTGGAAAGAGTGGTTTTGCGAACTCTCAACAAATTTCAAGAAAACTTGGAGCAAGTGGGGTAGTTTACCGTCATAGCGGTGAGCCCAAAATGAGAGATATCGATAAATTTGAAAAAATTCATGCTCGGGAGAAATTTGATTTAATAATTGCTATTGGCGGTGGTTCGGTATTAGATTTGTCAAAAGTATTAAAAAATAATTGGAAATCGAAATTGGTCGCCATTCCTACAACAATTGGTTCATCATCAGAAGTAAGTCGTTTTTCATTAATTTCTCAAGCTGGGAAGAAAACTATTTTTCATTCTGAAGAATTTTTACCGGACATTGTTATTTTTAACTACGAACTATTTATGGGTATTGATAAGCATACTTTAGCATTACAAGGTATAGATGCATTAGCACACGGACTAGAATCTTTAGTTTCTAGACTAGCAAATCCGATTTCCGACTCTTTTGCACTTTCATCCATTGATGGAATATATTCCGCACTTGTTAACCTACAAAAAGAAGGTAAGAGTAAAGAGGTTTTAGAAAAACTTAAGATTTTTTCTACTATGGCCGGTTTTGCTCAAAGTAGCGTTGGAACAGGTTTAATTCATGCGCTGGCGCATTACTTTGGTGTAAAAAATACAATTCCACATGCATCTGCTGTTGCAACTTTCCTTGTAGACGGATTGGCAGTTAATCTTAAAAAGAGCACATTGTATAAAAAGCTTGATGGTGTGAAGATTTTATCCTCTAAAAATCTTCTTTATAGATTGACAAAGCTTTTTAACGATATGGCAGTTAAACAAGAAAAAATAAAGGTCGATGGGGATCTTGAGGAAACTGCAAATCAAATAAGGTCGGATATCACGATGCTTACAAACCCATTTACTCCAACAGTTGATGACATTTCTAATATTATCAAGAAGCACCTGTGACTCTAAGTGAAGTTTTAAAATTAGAACCTTTCTCTTTATCTGACTCAGCTAAGGAAAAATTACTTACGCCGTTGGTTCATGAAATGGCACGGTGGCACTATAAAAATTCCTTTGAATTTAAACGCATTTGCAAGACGTATGAATTTAATGTTCATTCAAATTTTTTGATAAGTAACTTGCCTTTTTTACCTGTATCTCTTTTCAAGAAATTTGATCTTTTATCTGTCCCAAAAAAAGATATCATTAGAACACTTTTCTCTAGTTCTACATCTGGCCACCCGAGTAAAATTTATTTGGACAGAACAACTTCTAATAATCAAATAGTCGCCCTACAAAGAATACTTATGAATTTTTTTGGAAATGTGAGAAGGCATTTTATTATTTTTGATTCTGAGGAAACTGTAAAGAGTGCAGACGGAACATTAACATCGAGAAATACTGCCATAAGAGGTTTACTTGGACTTGCAAAGAAAATTGATTTTATTCTGGATAAAGATCTAAATTTTGATTTTCAAAAAATAGAGAAAATCTTTTCAGGTATAAAAAAAAATGATTACGTTTGTTTTTTTGGTTTTACTTGGCTTGTGTATAATCTTTTTAGAGACTATCAGAGAGATGAGAGTCTTCGAGTTTTATTTCGAAAACTTAAATCAAGTGACAAATTTTTCTTACATATAGGTGGTTGGAAAAAACTTCAAGACTTAGAAATTTCAGGAGACCAATTTAATAAAATGATTGGAGGTGTAGTAGGCGTTCCCACTTCTAGGGTAGTCGATTTCTATGGGATGACAGAACAGCTTGGAACTGTTTATCTTGATTGTCGTGAAGGTTTTAAGCACGTTCCCATTTACTCAGATTTGATAATTAGGGATATGGAATCTACACTACCATCATCCTTAGGAGAAACTGGTTTGATGCAGTTTATAAGCCCAATTCCAAAGAGTTATCCAGGTATATCTATATTATCTGAAGATATAGGTAGGATTATCGGTGTAGATAATTGTGGTTGCAAAAGATTAGGTAAATACTTTGTTTTCGAAAAAAGAGCGGATTTTGCTGAAGTTCGTGGTTGTGGGGACACTATTAAGATATAAATGAAACCTAAACTATTGTTTGGTGATAGAAGATATATAGGACAAGATGTAAACCTCGAACAAATTATTTCAGATCTTAAGGAAAAAAGAAACTTTATACACTCTATCTCAGTTAATGATCTACTTGATTATTTCGACAATGTCGTACGCTATTGGCAAGAATCTAAGGCTTTAGACAAGGTCTTTTTCTCGAAAAATCTTGTTGACTTTTTTAAACGCAGCAATCTTGAAAGCAGTTTAAAGCTAGCACTTAGGGGAGACGTGAGGGTTTTGGACACATTTTGTGATCTTGGCGAGAGCAAATTTTTATATCATGCACAGCCTAGAGGATTAATTGTTCAGTGGTTGGCAGGAAATGTTCCTATTTTAGGTCTTTTTTCTATTCTGACTTCTACAATTACTAAAAATGTGTGCATTGCCAAAGCTTCTTCTAAAGGATATCACGATTTAATTTTTATGCTTGAAACCTTGTCCAGGGTTAAAACAAAAAAGGTAGACGGTTCAAAAATATCAGAAACTATTGCTGTTGTTTTGATTGATAATTCTGATAGAGAATCTCATGAAATTTTATCGAAAAATGCCGATGTGAGAGTTGCCTGGGGAGGGGAAGAGGCTATAAAAATTATCGAAGGATTACCGAAAACTTCATACTGCGAGGATATTATTTTCGGCCCCAAATATTCATACGCCGCTGTAGACAATGAAATTCTAAGTGTTGGATTAACCTCAATTGCAAGAAGTTTAGCCGTTGACGTTTCCGTATTTGATCAATATGCCTGCTCATCGCCACATACTGTGTTCGTCCAAGAAACTAAAAAGGTTAGTGCGATTCAGTTTGCTAAAGAGCTAGCAAAGCAGCTAGAATTTGTGAATTCAAGATTACTGCCAAAAGGAAGAGTAGACCCAGCAAAAGCCTATGAGATTATTAGTTTAAGAAATGAATATGCTATCTCTGGACAAGTTCTTTGCCCAAGAAGTACAGACTGGACAGTGATTTATACTAAAGACAAGGGATTGGCACATGGAAGTTCTTCCCGTGTAGTTGTCGTAAAACCTTTAAATGATCTGACAAAACTTAGACAGTTTAATGACCGTCAAAAACAAACATTAGGAGTAGCTATGTCTAAGAAGAATAAGCTGAGTTTGCTTGATGAAATTACATTATATGGCATAGACCGTTGCCCTGACATCGGTTATATGACTTTTTACGAATCCCCTTGGGATGGGATGTTCGTTTTTGACAGATTAGTCAGATGGATAACTATGCATAAATGAAGAAAAATTTTAAGTACCATCATCTTGGTAAGGTGGTAAAGAGTATTACGCAACAATACACATTTTATCAAAAACTTGGATATAAAATACTCCCTGGTTTTGAACAAAAAAAGCCTGATAGAAGACAAAGTGTTTTAGTCGGAGTTGTAAAAAAAGGTTCTATCCTAATAGAGTTGTTGGAGCCTCTTGGTAAAAAGAGCCCAGTTTTTAATTTTTCGAAGACAACTCAGGGTTTTCATCATATTTGCTACCAAACAAACAATTTAAAAAGGAGTAAACAGCAATTTGAAAAAAAGTTTGGGTTCAGACAGATCACACCGGTAACCATTTCTGTGTGGGATGGAAGGCCAGTCGTCTTTTTCATAGACAAATCTATGGAGGTTATTGAGTTGATAGGTGCAATAAATGAAAAAAAACGCAGAGATTAACAAAAATTTAAAGATGGGTCAGAACGTTGTGATTGACAAAAATGTTCGAATAGGTGGCAATGTACGTTTGGGTAATAACGTTATAATTTACTCTAAAGTTAAATTAGGAGATAACGTCGTTATTATGGATAACGCAGTTATCGGTAAGCCGGTAGTTTTGGGAAGAAATAGTAATAGGAAACAACCTTTTGTTGACTGGTTGATAATAAAAAATAATGTATCGATTGGAACTAATTCAGTGATCTATGGCGGTTCTATGATAGATGAAGAAGTTTATATTGCCGACATGGTTAATATTAGAGAAAACTGCAAGATTAACAGGAATGTCACTATAGGTAAAATGGTATCAATTGAATTCAATGTCACTATTGGTGAACACTCAAGAGTTTTAGATTGTTCTCAAATAACTGAGTTTACAAAAATCGGCAAAGGCGTGTTTATTGGCCCCGATGTCTCTTTGTCTGTGGATCCATATTTTGCAAGAATTCCAGAAGGAGACAGAATTATAATTATCCGTGACTATGCAATGATTGGAGGAAATTCTACAATTGGCCCAGGGGTAACAGTTGGAAAAAATTCCCTTGTTGCTTCTGGTGCTGTTGTTTTAAAAAATGTTCCTCGCAAAAAGGTTGTAATGGGTAATCCCGCAAAAGTAGTGTGGGATGTAAATCCTGCACTGATCAAAAAATAGACCGGATAATTTTCACAGTCTTCTCTGCTGCATGACCATCTCCAAACTTATGAATATTTGGCTTCCCTGTTACTTTTTTAGAAAGCATGACATTAATATTGTCATAATTCTCTAGTACGAGTTGATTCCAGCTCCCCACCAAAGTATCAGTCCAGCCTGTCTTATTGAGTAGAGTAATACATGGTTTCTTTAGCCAATATGCCTCTTTTTGTACACCACCAGAGTCTGTAATTATTCTTTTACTGTTTTTCTCCAACCAAAGATGATGTTTGTAAGAAACGGGTGGGATAATTAAAAAGTTATTAGGTAATTTGATTCTATATATTCTCAACAATTTCTTTGTCCTAGGATGAATTGGCCAAACCATCTGTCTATTGATATTTCCAAGTGATTGCAATATCGCTCTGAGTTTTTTTCTGTTATTTGTGTTCTCTGCTCTATGTAGTGTGAAAAGGATAAAGTTCTTCGGAACTTTCTCTTCTAGCGATTCAGCTTTTTCGATGTTCTGAAGAAAAACGTCGAGCATTATATCACCTGTAAAATAGGCACTTGTCCTTAAATTTTCCTTTTTTAAATTATTAAGAGCATTTTTTGTGGCACAACAGTTTATTTTAGAAACTCGATCACAGATAATTCGATTAACTTCCTCTGGACTTTTATCGTCGTAGCTTCGCTCCCCAGCTTCTATATGAATTAATGGAATAAAATGTTTTGAAGCTGCAATCGCTACTGCTAATGTGGAGTTAGTATCACCATAAATAATTATGGCATTCGGTTTTATCTTTAGGACTGCTTTTTCTATACCTATGATCATTAGGGCAATCTGCTCGCCTGCCTCTCTTGATCCAACACCCAGATTGATATCAGGTTTTTTTAAATTCAGTCCTTCAAAAAAAGTTTGTGACAGATGAAAATCATAATGTTGGCCTGTATGGATAAGGACTTCTTCCACTCTTTGGCTCCTTAATTGATCACTTATGACTTTTGATTTAATAAAATTTGGCCTTGCTCCTACTATTGAAATAATCCTTTTATTCATACTGAATACTTACCTAAAAGATAATTTCTATAAATCATTAAATGTCTTACAATAGTCTTACCTATTTTCATCTTGCTTTTACCTCTTCTGACACTCCAATCAAGAGTTGAAGGTATTTCGTATATAGACCCACCTAGTTTGCTTAGTTTTATTAAAAGCTCAACTACTGATGAGAAACCATTTTCTGTGATCAAATTAGCCTTATAGATTTTGAGCAAGTTTTTTAATATCATCGGATTATATGCCCTGTAAAATGAGGCGTAAGTTTTAACACCTTTTATTCTAAAAATACAACGATCCAGCAGACTCGATATTTCTGAAAGGATCCTTCTTTTCACTTCAAGTTTTATAAATTTCCCACCTGATGCAAAAGGTGAGGATAAAACTACATCATGTTTTTTAGCCAATCTGACCATCTTCTTAAGAATCGACAAGTCTGACGAATTGTCGGCTTCCATTGTAATCAACGTATCACTTTGTTTTAGCTTTGGGATAATATAGTTAAAACCGAACTTAAAAGCGTGTCCGGGCCCTCTGTTTTTTTTATAACCAATCCAAGTTATAGGATAATTATGTGCAAGTTGTCTGATTATTCTTTTTGTATCATCCGTTGAACCGTCATCTACTATAATTACTTTATATCGGTAACTCTTAAGTTTTTGGTGTATATTCCTAAGAAGTGGGCTAAAATTATCTGAGTCATTATAAGACGGGATTAGCAAATAAATCATTTTGGATTGTTGATGTACCAGTCAATAGTTTTTTTTAAACCCTCTTCTATGGTTGTTTTTGGTTCCCATTTAAGTATTTTTTTTACTTTTGTAATGTCTGGTACTCTGCGTCTGACATCTTCATAGCTTTTACCAGTGAAAGATTGATAAATAATTGTTCTTTTTTTTAGTGGTTTTTTTAGAATAGCTGCAATATTTTTAGCCAAGTCGATAATTCTGGTCTCGTTTGTAGAGCCCAGATTTATTACTTGCCCGGTTGCATAGTCCGTTTCTGTAACTTTAACTATTGCTTCGATTGCATCGTCTATATACATAAAGCTTCTTGATTGGGTACCGCCTCCATGAAGATCTACAGGCTTGTTGTTTTTAATAGCATCTATAAACAAAGGTATAGGACCACCAAGCCAACTGCGATGTTGTTTAGGTCCAAATATTCCAAAAAGTCTTATGATTACAAATGGAATACCGTATTTCTCCGAAAAAGCATAAATTAAATGTTCATCGAAAATTTTAGATGCGGCGTAAGCCCATCTAGCAACCTCTGGTTGTCCTAAGACCAAATCGCTACTTTCTGAGAAAGGTATATGATTGTTTTTGCCGTAAACGTCTGATGTCGAGGTAAAAATTATTTTCGCTTTTTTTTGAACAGCTAAATTGAGCATATTTTCAGTTCCCTTGGTGTTTACAAAAAGTGTATCTATGCGATTCCCGTAGCGTGGTATTTTAGCAGCTGCTAGGTGGATTATGACGTCAAAAGTTATTGATGACTTAAAAGATTTAGTTTTAGTTATATCTCTTTTAAGAAAGATGAATTTTCTATGGTTTATAATATCCTTAAGGTTTTCTCTTGACCCAACTAAGAGATTGTCTATACCGACTACATTGTGTCCTCTGTCAAGTAATTTTTCGGCCAAATGAGACCCTATAAAACCTGCTACACCTGTTATTAAAATTGTCAAATTATCCATTTTCTTCTTTCAATTTGAGATCGGATTGGGGCTAATTTTAACATATACATGAAAATTATTAATGTACAGGTATTGTAAAATCAGTTTTTTCTGGATCTAAATACGTGATTAACTCGTCAGCAATAAAACTAGCCAAAAGTTCGTTACCACGTGCGGTAAAGTGAATCCCATCATAGAAATATTCTGGTTTTTTAGGAAATTTCGCCGCGAGATCTATTAGTTTTATGTTTTTCGCGAGCGCTACTTCCTTGATTGCATTATTCATTTCGGAATAAATCTCTTCAATTTCAGCAGGTGAGAACGGATACCATGCGTAATTTATGTTATTCCATATATTTTTGTTATTTCTCGGATCAATCTTTAAGTCTGGATGGGCGATAGTCACATATGTTGTTAAAATAGGTTCTGAGCCTGCAGCCAAACAATCATTGACGAATTGTTCTAATCTGCTTTTAAAATAATCGATTGATTTTTTATCGGAGCCAGCAATAAAGTTGTAACTTGCTCTCTCTGGTACTCTTTGCTTTAGACCAGCCTTATCGGAAAAAGAATTTAGAAGAGCGCTGTGTTCAACTAATATTTGGAATAGTCTAGGGTATTGCTTACTCCAAGAAAAAGGGTAAAGATCTTTTTCGGTTAACCATTCCTGAAAATTGATATTATTCGCTGCCTCGTAGAATATTACAAGTTTGGGATTTAAATTCAAAATTTTTAAATTGTAAAGTCCGATGATGTCATCGATTTTATATCCGGCGTTTCCAGCATTGATGACTTCAACGTATTGATTGTTTTCTTCAAGTATTTTTTGTAAGTATGAAGGGTAAGTCTCATCATCTTTAACCCCAAAACCTTCTGTCGTACTTGCACCCATAGTTACAATTTTAAAGGATGGATTTATACTATTTTTTCTCTTGACAGTTCTGAACCCTTTGTCGTCTGACGACCAGAAAGTTGCTTGTTCACTTTGTGTAAAAACGAATTGATTGTTGTGGATTGCCATTCTTAAATTTGGTTGAAAAATAAAATATGGAAATTCTGAATCTGATTCAAAAGTTTCTGGTTGCGGCAGCCAGTCGTTAAAATAAACTAGATTATTTTTTACGAAATTCTCATTCCAGATTCTCAGTTTATCAACTTCAAGACTTTTGTTCTCTTCTAATTTAATTGGGAGAAGTTTATAAGATAATTTTATCCTTATAACTCCTTCCAAAAAAATGGTGAGTGCTAAAATAAATACGATCCAAATAACAGAGAACAATAAAAGTGTCTTATTTTTTTTAAAAATCATTAAATTTTGTAAAGTGAATACATTTGATTTTGGTAGATTAAATCGAATTCTAATTTCTGGGATAATTTTGTAACAATATAATCAAAATTGTAAATAGTCTTTAGACTTTTAAACTTAGCATCATTGAAAAGACTATAATTTTCTAAATCATTAATGATTCTATACCACTGGTAAGCATAAGGTTTACTATACATTACGACAGCTCCGTCTTTTATATCTCCGACAATAGCTCTTTGGGAAAATATTCTAAATCCTGTCTGGGCAGGGGGAATTAAAAATAGAGAATCATTAGACGTGTTATTTTTTGCCCAAAGCTGTAGGTCGATCCAATCGTCTTTAGTTTTGGGAAATTGAATAATTGTCTGTATACTCTGAAAATTCCTGATCATAAATATAATAAAGATAAATATGGTAAGCATGAAAATGAATCTAGGAGAGGGATTTCTGGCGAGATGGTTGTTTCCGAAGAAAAACATCAGTCCAAAAATAAGAAATACAAATAAATATATGTTGAACAAATTTAGGGATAGCAAAATAAAAGAAAAGATTCCAAGAATTTTTAAAATCGGTCTTTGATAAGTTAATAAAAGTGGAGACATTACAAGAGATATATAAGCAATCGGGCTTATTGCTCTTACAAGCTGAAGCTGGGCGATAGACGGACTTTTTAGAACCTCTAAAATAAAATAATTAGTTACGAAAAGAGAAAGGGAAATAATTATGATAAGAAGGATTGAATTTCTTCTGTCCGGCTTTATTGATTTTAAAAGAATAAGAAGTAAAGAACAATAAAGTGCTATTGCCAGCCAGGCGCGTATTGACCATGTGGATAAAAAAAGATAATCGTCTCTAAATTTTATTATTGAGAGCCAAGTAGTGTCTTTGGGTAAAAATTGCGAAATTATAAGTATCGTCAAAAGTATAATAGACAAAATAAGCAAAATTGTTCTTTTTTGAATTTTGAAGTTCTCTTTTATAAAAATCAGAGGAGAAAGCAAAATAATTGGGATAATTGAAAGCGGATGAAAAACGGCACTAAGTAGCGCAAAAATCGCAGCTTTTTTGAATTTCTTCTCCTGCAAATAACTTAGATGAAAAACCATAAAAACAATTCCTATTGAACGATAGCCAAAAAAAATGTCAAAAGTAAAAGTCGCCGTTCCCCCAATAAATTTTGGCAAAAAGAACGGTAACAGTGCCAGGTAAGCAAGTTTTCGATCTTTTAAAATAACAAAAGCCAGACGGTAAATTGCCAAAAAAAAGAAAAATTGGAAGAATAGGTAACTTAAGAAAAAGAGGGTTTGCAAATCGATAAATCTTGCTGGTATTCCAAAAACCGGATAGAAAAGAGACGCGTTCGCGGACGGTTGACTAAAAAGGAGATCATTTTGAAAAAGAGACGGGTCTTTCCATTTTAAAACATAGGGGATAAAAATTTCCTGGTCGGAAACTGCAAATTGGTAGCCATGACTGGCGATTGCCACTATCGAAGCAAGAAGGATAATTAGGTAATGGGTTAATTTTTCTTTGCTAAACATATAATAGAGAGTCCAAATGGGAGATTAATAAATCTTATTAAACTTGATTCGAATTTTAATGAGCTCTCTATCAACCCATTTAAAACTGAATTGAGCGAACCGACGTCTGAAGATTTTTCATCTTTTTTAGAGAACTTATCTACTAATCTTTTAATACCAATGGGTATGAACATTACTGTATTGAAATAGCTGAGTTTTAAAATTTTAAATCCCGCAAAATTGAGTAATTTTTTAATCTGATTTTTGATGAAACGCCGTCCTGTTGAAATCGCCCAATCATGTCGACTCTTAAGAAAATTATATGCGGGTTCTTGTAAATAAAGCAGTCCTTCTTTTTTTAGAACTCTTGCAAACTCTTTGAGTGCAATTGCCGGCTCAACTCCTTGGTGATAAAGAACATCAAGACAAATCACAACATCGAAAGAATCGTTCTTAAAAGGTAGTTTTTCGATATCGCCTTTTTTAACTGATATATTTCGCTTGCGGGCATAGTCGATGGCAATATCGGATTTTTCAATTCCTGTGACGTTTTTGAATCCAGCTTTTTTAAGAAGCTTGATTGTTCCGCCGCTCCCAGCGCCAGCGTCTAAAATTCTTGAATTTGATTGACAGTTTTGTTTTAAGGTTTTGATCAGATGTCTTCGGGTCCCAAGATACCAACCATGACTGAGCTCATTTTCATACATTTGTTGGTAGGCAATCTTTTTCATTCGTAGTCTATTTGAAAAATAACAAATCCATCTATTGAAGTTAAAGGTTTTAAAAATTTTAAATTCGGGCGGACTATTGGTAAGTGCTCCGGTGTAACCACTACATAATCCAGTTTAAATTTTTCGATTTCCTTTTCGGTATTATTTCCTGCTATTTTATCTATTTGTGTCTCTGCTTGAAGTCTCTTAGGCGAATTAAAGTCTAAATTGTTTTGATCATCATACGCCTGAAAGACAAATAAATACGAGAGAATCTCATCTAGATTATTTTTCTGCCAATTAACATCCGCTCCCAGAAGTATGGATAATATTACATATCTTTCAACACCTTCGGCGGTTGGTGTGATTGTACGATCAGTGGGAGGAAAATAAACATAATTTTTGGTATAGACTGGAAGAAGAGAGCTAAAAGCTGTGTCGAGAGAACCAACAGTTGATCCTTTGGGTGTGTTGGTCACGAGCCAGTTGAAAACAGCTTCTTGAGATTTATTTCTTTGGTGAGCTGATAGAAT
>Ga0209541_10006403_pt1 | contig 20088 bp, 30 predicted proteins | sample RifCSPlowO2_01_FD_184027 | JGI IMG/M metagenome (GOLD analysis project Ga0209541, IMG submission 184027) | Groundwater microbial communities from Rifle, Colorado - Rifle CSP2_plank lowO2_0.1 (SPAdes) (version 2) | ecosystem: Environmental > Aquatic > Deep subsurface > Groundwater | place... | reverse complement strand
GCGGGAGCGCCCGGGAAGTCTGTGCCGCTCGGTTCTGTCGAGCGACTGGGAGAGCTCATCAAGCAAATTGAAACATCGTTACCACCGGTTACTAGTTTCCTGGTGCCTGGCGGGACCGAATTTTCTGCCCGGCTCGATATCACGCGCGCGGTATCGCGCAGAGTAGAGCGCCGAATTGTTGGGCTGCACGAGGCGGGGGAGCGAGAAATATCGGCGGCAAGCCGCGCGTATGCCAATCGTCTCTCGTCGCTCTTTTACGCGCTCACGCGTCTTGCCAACAACGCGGCAGACGTCGAGGAATCGCCACCAACATATTTATCGTAGGCTCTGCTATCCGTCCATGTACAATTTACTGACAGGCGTCAGTAAATTGTACATACGATGAGCAAGATGGTGAATAGTTTGTTTAGAAACGTCTCAGCGCATACAATTTGAGAATGATCCGCCGATACCTACCCAAAAGCGTTGAAGAGCTTGCCGCGTGGTACATGCGCTATGTATCGCCACTTTCACTCGTGGCCGGATTTATTCTCGACACGCTCTTTCTTGCAAAACGCGTTGACCTTTTTATTACCAATGCGTTGCTTTTTTCGTACCTCGTCATCTCAGCAGTGGCTATTTTGCTCATCAACCTCATCCAAACCGGGCGCATTCGGCATCCGTTTGCGCTCAAAGCACTTCCGCTACTTCCGGTCCTTGCACAGTTTGCCTTTGGAGGGCTATTTTCAGCCTACCTTTCGCTCTACAGCCGAAGCGCCGACGTCGCAGTGAGCTGGATCTTCATTTTGGTCATTGCTGGCCTCATGCTCCTCAACGAGCGTTTTGCGCATTTCTACAGTCGCTTCTCCGTGCAAGTTCCTATTTATTTCACCGTACTTTTTTCATTCCTTATTTTTTTCCTCCCTGTCGTATTCCATCGTATCGGTCCATACATGTTTCTGCTCTCTGGCGTCGTGAGCGTACTTCTTATTGCTGCATTATGGCGTCTCCTTTCGAAGCTTATGCCAGAAGTGGTGAAAGAAAATCAAAGGCAGGTGGCGCGTACAATTGCTGTAATTTTTGTTACCTTCAACATACTCTATTTTACCGGAGCCATCCCACCGCTCCCTCTCGCTCTCAAAAATGCTGGCGTGTATCATTCCGTCGAACGAAATATCGATGGAACCTACACGGCAATGGGAGAAGCTCTTCCGTGGTACGAGAGATTTTTGAATTACCAGCCCATCTATCACCGCGCGCCGGGTGAACCAGTGTTTGTTTGGAGCGCCGTCTTTGCACCGAGTGGACTTTCGACCGATATTTTGCATCGGTGGCAATGGCGTGACCCCTCGACGGGCTCGTGGATAACCGAGAGCACGATACGGTTTCCGATATTTGGTGGAGGAGACCATGGATATCGAGGATATACGGAGAAGAGAGCGGTCGCGCCCGGAAGGTGGCGCGTCGATGTGATCACTCCGTATGGCCAGCTTCTCGGACGTATTTCCTTTACGGTCGTCGACGCATCGACATCCCCGCCGCTCGTCAAATTTAGCAAGTAAACGCTGTGTTTTAGCGCGGTACGTTATTCACCCCCACTCTTACATGGGGTTGACCCCGTTAGAAAGACCGAAAAATATTCGTAAGCCGAGAAAATGACGATTTTTCACTATGCACTGTTACTTTCTAACGGGGTTGACTCCCACTCTCTGTGCGGGACAATTATGAAGTAAAGGGCAGTAGCTTTAACAATCTATCAATAACTTCAATATGGTTCAAAAAATGGCTTGGGTATTTGGAATTGTCTTTGTGCTCGTGGGCATCCTTGGCTTTGTTCCCGGCGTTACGAGTGGCGGCATGCTGCTCGGCATCTTTATGGTTGACTCCATGCACAATATCGTGCATCTCGCATCGGGTATTGTCGCGATCGGCGCGGCGCTTGGCTCGGCAGCGTATGCGCGACTGTACTTCAAGATATTCGGCGTCGTCTACGCGCTCGTCGCGGTCATTGGCCTCGCAATGGGCGGATCGGTGCTCGGCATGATGATGAATATGTCTGACAATCTTCTGCACGTCGTGATCGCGGCAGCCGCACTCTGGATCGGTTTTGGCATGAAGGAATCTTCTCCTGCCTCGATGCCTGCTATGGTGGCTTCTCCTTCTTCTAGTGGGATGTCGATGTAGGGTTTGGTTTTCTAGTTGCGAAATGCGCGGCCGCGTCAAACGCGGCCGCGCTATGTCGCGCCATGGGGCGAAGTTTGCTATAACTGCATTGTCAGTATGGCGGCCGTAGCTCAATGGTAGAGTTCCTGGTTGTGGTCCAGGCGGTTGCGGGTTCGATCCCCGCCGGTCGCCCAATGAATCGTAATGGTACTATGGCGTAGTACATGAAAATTTCCTGCATTATCTGCGCATACAATGAGGCGCCGCGGATCGCCGCTGTGCTTGCTGCCGCCGCGGTGGATCACCCCGATGTTGCTGAAGTCATCGTTGTCAACGATGCCTCGACCGATGAAACCGCTACCGTCGTCAAAAAATTTCCATCGGTTCGTCTCATAGATTTGCCAAAGAACGGTGGCAAGAGCAAGGCACTCGTGCACGGATTTCGCGCAGCGGTGGGCGATCATATCATGCTCTTGGATGCCGATCTTTCCAATATTACACCCGGAGATGTCAGCGCACTTGCCGCGCCAGTAATCTCCGATAAGGCTGACGTTACAATTTCACTTCGCAAAAACGCCTATGCGATCCACCATTTTATCGGCCTCGATTTTACGAGCGGGGAACGTGTCGTCCCGAAATCACTTCTTGCGGACGTGGTCAACGAGATCAATGGGCTTCCGAATTTCGGCATCGAGGCATACATGAACTCGCTCATCATCAAGCGGCACTTGCGGGTCGCTGTGGTCAACTGGCAAGGGGTTTCCCATACACGCAAGGCAGAAAAGTATGGATTTGTGCGAGGCACGCTCGGCGATCTGCGCATGAGTCTCGATGTCCTGCGCACCCTCTCGCCTGTGGGCATCGTCCGTCAAAACTACGCGCTGCTCAATCTCGCAAAAGGCAATCATTACGGCGGTTGACAGTTGCGAATTATTAAGACATAGTCTCCGTAGCGAAACAGGGGAAAAGGGAGGGCGTAATGCCCGTATCTGCAAAAATCGGCGGTCTGCCGCTCATTTCGGCCATTTTCGACCATGGCTCACTGATCGCGGCGCTCACGATGATCATGGCTGATTTCGGTATCGTGTGCCTTTTGATGGCAATCGAGGGCATACTGCCGTGGCGCCGTTCACAGTATCAAACGTTCCTCTGGAACGATACGATCTTCATTCCCGCCTACCTGTTCATCGCCGTATCCGTGCTGCAAACTTCGCCGTCTACAAATGGTTTGACCTGGCTATACACCGCGTGGGCGTGGCACGCCGCGGCCCTAATCATCGGCTTCGGTTTATCGGTCGCGATCGAATTGCAGGCGCTGGAAAACGGCCAGTATACCTGGAGTCAGGAACTTTCGCCGTCGAAGCTCTGGCACACGATTATCTTCGGCGTCGTTGCATACTGGCTCCTGAGCACAATCGTGCCAGTCGCGATCGTTGTTATCTCCGAGGGCCGGTGGCTCGCGCTCGTGGGGATCGCGGTGGTTGCTGCTGGATTCGTCTACAACATGTATCTCGATGCGACGCTGCCATTTCCGAAGGATGCCCATCCCGAGGGCACCTGGATCCCGTGGGACTGGCACCGGCGAATCTACTGAAATCATTGGAGGAAGGAACATGTTCGGAATTAGTTTTCGCACGCAGTACGAAGTTGAAAACGGGTTGCATGGCCTAAAACCCGCACCTTACCTGATTGCAGGCGCAGTCATTGGTGGTGTCGTTGCTGGCTCCGTGATGCTCGGGCGCGCCAGTCACTTCACACGGTGGTCGATCCCCGTGTTCTTTGTGGCCGCAATAGTCGGCTATGGGGTGCAGTGGTTGATGTGGTACAGCCAGCGTCAAATGCACTACTCCTCCGCGGCCACTTTCGGTATGCTGACCGTTATGGCTTCAGCACTGATTGGCCTTGGACTGGGAAGTTTGAGCACCTTGCTGCTTAACTGACCGGCTGTTCTATTCGAATTTTCCTTGCCCCCGGCCGCTACTCACGCCGGGGGAATCGTTTATTTTATTGGCACAAGATTTGCGATAAATGCGTCGACGGATTTTTCCCGTGTGTATTGCAAAGCTTTCTCGCGGCATTTTTTTCTGTCGAGTGAGAGACAGGCAATCGCGGCACTCCTCAGATCATCAGAAATAACTCCGTCTACGCCATTGGTGATGATGTCACGCGGACCGGTCGCATTGTACGCGGCCACAGGCACCCCGCAGGCAAGCGCTTCGAGCGCCACAAGTCCAAAGGTCTCCGTGCGAGAGGTAAATACCACCACGCTGGAGCGCGAAAGCGCTTCGACGAGCTCACGTCCGCGCAAGTACCCGAGGAATCGCGCAGTGTGGCCATATCTTTTTTCGAGCGACGGCCGAAGTGGTCCGTCTCCGATGACCACTTTTGTGCCGGGAAGATCGAGCGCAAAAAAATCTTCTGGACTTTTCTCTGGAGCCAGCCGCCCGAAGTATGTGAACACGGGTTCGCCGCCCTCCGCGGGAGCCCCGATTGGTGTAAAGAGATTGGTATCTACCGCAAGCGGGCAAAGCACGAGATGCTCGAAGCCTTGTGCCTCAAGTTCCGACCGAAGACCCGGAGTCGAAACAAAGGTTTTTGTGGCGGCGCGGTGAAACCAGCGAAGCAAAAGCGCGACGGGACGCTTCGTGCCGCGGAGGTGAGTCTGCGCATAGAGATGTAAATGCGTATGATACGTCGTGGTAAATTGCCATCTTTTTCTCAAGAATAATCTTCTCGCGGCGAGTCCGAGCGGTCCCTCCGACATGATATGTACGTACACTGGTTCGAACTCTTTTATGAGCCGCGAAAGTTTGTGGCCCGGCATTATAGCCATTGAGAGCTCCGTATAGTATGGCAATGGAACACTCCGAAAGAGGGCGGGATGAATGACGAATACTTCCCAGTTGCGACGTTCGAGCTCTGTTTTAAATTGCTGCGTTGTACGCACGATGCCATCCGGCTTTGGATGCCATGTGTCGGTAATGATGACGAGACGCTTCATCCCGTTAGAGATAGGAAGAGCCAACGGCTCTTCCGTTGCGATTCCTTTATTCATCGCCATTTTCATTCATAAGGTGAATAATCAATCATTTGCCAAGTTCGAACGGCTGTTATCTCTAACGGGATTCATATACGATCGAGCTGCATCCGTGCATTCTCCCAGGTTGCAAGATTGGCCAGAAAGAAGCGTGGTGGTTTATAGAATCGTGTTTGCGCGGGCTTTCGCGTATCTGGCAAATAGATCTCGTACGCACCGTTAGAATCAATAAAGAGTTGTGATATATCAGAGAAATCTCGCCGCGCCTCTTCTTTATATATTGCTCGTACCGTTTGGTCGTGATGCGTCTGCGCGATACGAACTTTGATTACAATATTTTGCAGCGTTATCCATGGCCACACGTACGCGTTGTGGTAACCACCATGGCTGATTACTTTAAAGGCCCAGTAGATATCCTTTGCCCCGTAGGGAGGATCAAAATTGACAAGACCTACTCGTCGCAATACGCGCTCTCTAAGTAGGTTTTGCATACCGACCGATTCTTCTGGCGCAAGGAAAAATATCGCATACATAATGCTGGCAACGGTATCAATACGTCCATCGCTCAGGGAACACCGAATATATCCAGCGGGATCGTACAAATCGCGCAGTGTCGCATGACTTTCGGCAAACAGAGTTCCCGTCTCTTGCGCGGTTTCGCTGTCTTCATAGAGGAGAGCGAGCTCATGCATCGCTCTTTGCGACTCTGTCCATAGCACGTTTATAAGCCCTAACTTGCCACCCCGAACGATGCTGTCCGCCCAGTCACTCGTACTTTTCGGTAACTCGATGAGTCCTTCGTGCAGCGGATACTCGTCGGTAACGTATCGATATGCGCGAAGGAGCTGTTTGTATCGATCTTTGATAAAAGCTTTCCCTTCTACAGAGCGGCTATATCGATGAGCGGCTATTAGAATAAGCGGCACGGTATCCCGTGCGCCGTTAAAATCCTCTCCCGTATAGATAGGCCGCTCCCTTCGCCCGCGAATGATGTGTTCGATAAGCCTGAAGAAAGGTCGCCCAAGCCATCCCAATCCCGGTATCAATTTCAACAGTAGATATTCACGTTCAACTCGCAGGGGAAGCGCCCCATCGGATTTTTGGTAGCGCAGGATCGTTACAAGGGTATCTTCAAATGCCTCCGGAAATTCATCAATGTAGTAATTGAGAGATGCATGCGCAGCGTCGCGTACCCAAACCTGATTGTAAAAGACTTCATTAGGATCTGCTGTTGGCATGATGCCAAAGCCTTTTTTGTAGTGATTCTCGAGCTGCACTCGAAAGTGCAGGTTGAGGTCGGCGCTATCGCGAAGTTTCATACGCAAATGATGCCATCTGGCCTTGGATGCCGCGTGTCGGTGACGATACGTAGGCGACTCATTGCAATTTTTTGAAGCGCTGCCGGAGATACCACGCACCAAGATAGTAGATTGTGCCGAAAAACAAAATACCCATGAGACCATACTGAATATTTCGCACGATGTCGGAGGAGGCCCCGACGAGATGCCCCAAGAAATATCCAAGTACAAACAACAGTCCGTATTGCATCAGTGCGATGATGCCAGCGTAGAGCCAAAATCGCTTGAGAGAAAAATGCACCATGCCGGCGGTCGCAAGAAATGCAGGGGAGAGTCCATGGGGCAATTTGCTTACAAACATAGTGCGCCACCCGTGTTCGGCCCACTGCTTGGATATGGCGCCCATGCCGTGCGCCAAAATCCCACCCTCCTCAAGCCATCGGCGCGCAAACCGAAATCGGCGCGCATGGCGACCAACGTAGTAAAAGAACCCGTCCACCATGAGATCTTTTACAAGAAAGATCCAAATAGCGATGTATGGATTGAAGTAGCCAAATGACGAAAGCGCCCCCACAGCAAACGCGACTAGGGGTCCCTCGATGACCGTAAGTGGAATTATGATCCAGTACCGATAGGTGATGATGAGCTGGGTTAAATGGTCAGCTTCCATCACCCCAGTATACTTGAATGAGGCTCAGGTACGGTGCCCAGGCCCCCATTGCTTTAGTATACTTCAACTATGAATCGTGAGACTGCGCTCCATAGGCACCCGAAACCGCACCGCGAGCTGGCACGACGATATCAGCACTACGCCCGTAAGCAGGAGTTTCGCCTCTCGGTTCTTTACTCGGTGCTCCTTTTTGCAGCGAGTGTCGCCGTCATTTACTACGCTATAGGCTACGCGACAGAGAGCGCGAGTAGTTCCGTTACCGACATCATTCTTTCCAACACCCCGGTCTATGACGTGGACGGCTTCTTTGCGTACGGCACGATAGGGCTCGTCGCATTCATCATGCTCTTGCTTTTGGCGCACCCCAAACGCATCCCCTTTACGCTCCATGCGATGGCGCTTCTGTATTTTATTCGCGCCGCGTTCATATCCATGACGCACATCGGTGCGTTCCCGATCCCCTCTGTAGCGAGCGGAAAGTTCGGAGTCGTCCTGAGCCATTTTCTATTTGGAGGCGACCTTTTTTTCTCGGGGCATACTGCCCTTGCGTTTCTCCTCGCGCTCATATTCTGGCGCGAAAAAAATATTCGCTACATCTTCCTCGGCTGGTCCCTTTTCATGGCGATCGTGGTACTTCTCGGACATTATCACTACACTATTGATGTCGCTTCCGCATTTTTCATCACGTATGCGATTTACCGTATTGCGGAGTGGCTTTTTCCGCGCGATCGGAAGTGGTTTGATGATGCTGTAACAGAAGAGGGGTATACTAGTCTCGATGCCCGCCGATGAAATACAGCAGCGCCTTGCCGCCCTTGAGCAGAAGATAGATGCCATATATGCGTCGGTCGAGAAAACCCGCAAGTACTTCCAGTGGACGCTCATCATTACCATCGTCGTCATCGTCCTGCCACTCGTCTTGATGCTCTTTGCGCTCCCTTCATTCTTCTCGTACTACACAGCGACGGGTTCGCTCGGCGGATTCTAAGGGTATACAATACAGCTATGTTCAACGACGCTCGCTTCATCACCTTCGCACGCGCGGCGCTCATTGTCCTTACCGTGTACCTCGCGGTCCTTGCCCTAAGCGTTATCAAAGGTCTGCCCTTTATCGGCTCCGGCGTGCCCGCCTCGAATACGATAAGTGTGAGCGGGAAGGGAGAGGTATTTGCGGTCCCTGACACGGCAGAATTTTCTGCGACGGTCATAGAGACCGCTGCAGATGTAAAAACGGCGCAAGATGCCGCTGCGAAAAAATCCAACGCCATAATCGCGTACGTAAAAAGTGCAGGTGTCGGCGAGAAAGATATCCAGACGAAAGACTACAACATTTCTCCGCAGTATGAATACAAGCAGGCAAGCGCATGCTCAGGCGGCTACTGCCCCCCAGGAAAGCAAGTCCTCTCTGGCTACCAAGTATCACAGACGCTCTCCGTGAAGGTGCGAGATACTACCAAAGCGGGCGATATTCTCTCTGGCGTCGGCGGGAAAGGTGCCTCGTCTGTTTCAGGTCTCAACCTCACCGTAGATGATCAGGACAAGCTTGAAGGAGATGCGCGCCAAAAGGCCATAGACGAGGCAAAAGGCAAGGCAGCGGAATTGGCAAAGAGCCTTGGCGTATCGCTCGTGAGGATCGTTGGATTTAGTGAAGATGGCAACACACCGATTTTCTATGCGAAGGCCGAGAGCAGGACCATGAGCCTTGATAGTGCAGCGCCTGCGCCGGAAATTGCCACAGGGCAAAACAAGATAAGCTCCAACGTAACGCTTACGTACGAGATACGCTAACGGCTTGCGCACCAGTTCCTCATCTGGTACAGTATTTTAAACCGCCGCGAGGCGGTTTTAGAATGACAGCTCTTAAAGAATGCTTATACTACTAACTACTTTCTACTAACTACTGACTATCCCTATGGCCAACCCATTCATACAATACTTGCAAGATACCCGTGGAGAATTGCGTCACGTGGCGTGGCCGACACGCCTGCAGACGATCGTTTACTCTATCCTCGTTGCGGCGATCTCAGTCGGCGTCTCACTTTACCTTGGACTTTTCGACCTTCTCTTTACGGGCGGACTGAAAAACGCCCTTTCCGTATTGCCACAAAACATTCCAACCCAGGAAGTTCAGCCTAGTGCAACAACGACAAAGGATTCCACTTCTTCTGGTGTTAACGTGACTCCGATTACATTACCCACCACCAACTAACTATGGCCAAACAAACCTACGGCAATGAGAGACAGTGGTATGCGATACACACGTACTCAGGCTACGAGGATGCGGTGGCGCGCAATCTAAAGCAGCGCGTCGACTCTTTTGGTATGCAGGATAAAATCTTTAATGTTGTGGTTCCGACCGAGAAAAAAATCCGCGTCAAAGGCGGCCGCAAAACGGAAGTGAAAGAAAAACTCTTCCAGGGCTACGTGCTCGTCGAAATGATAGCGACCGATGACGCATGGAGCGTCGTGCGCAACACGCCGCAAGTAACCGGATTTGTGGGGACCGCCAATCAAGCCGTGCCGCTCGGCCGCGATGAGATAGAGAAGATACTCAAGCGCACCACGGGCGAAACCGTCCGCCACGCCATTGATCTCGGAGAGGGCGACGCGGTCATCATCATCGACGGGCCATTCAAAGACCTTGAAGGTAAAGTAGGAGAGATCGACGAAGAGCGCGGCAAAGTGAAGGTCCTCGTCCCCATGTTCGGCCGCGAAACACCCGTTGAATTGGAAGCCGATCAAGTCCAGCGGCTCTAATCTAACTATGAAGGAATCATCGCCAGGCGATAGGGGTATCCCGGCGATCGAAAGTATTGAGATAGACGAAGGAAAATATCAGAAGATTGCTGAAGACCTCTTTGAGCAAAACAAAGATGCAATTCTGACGCATCCAGATAATACCGGCAGCTCTGAGATCGATGACGTTTTACGTACGTTGCCAAACGAAACATTGCAGCATTATTGGGGTCATGGGGTAACGAGGGGTGATATCGTTGCTCAGATCGCTGCTGCCGTAAGCATGCTTGAGAACAACATTTTCTTCGGCAGTACGGCACCTTTGCGCGGCTCTGGGTATGCGGACGCGTATACGCAAGGAAGTTTTTTTGCGATCTCCCATAAGGACGAAAATCTCGTCCTTGGTGCGCGCGACCGCAAACCTCAGCGAGTACAAGTCTCGAGTTCGCGCAAGGTTGGATTCAGGATGACTGCTGGAGCGTTCATATGCAATGGGATACTGGAATCGCTTGTCGAGCCGCTTCGGAACCTGTATCCGAGCGCTCGAATTTTGTATGCGCGTGAATTGAAGGACTACATTGAGGAGCAGAAGCAGAAAATCTGATTGTCGACATGCTAGCATAAATCAATGCAAAAAGACTTTGACGCTTGGAACGAAGATAAGAAAAAGGCTGATGCCAACGAAGGATATTTGCCTCTATATTACGAGCGGGAAGTGCGATGGTGCCGCCTCGGGGTAAATATTGGATTCGAGCAAGATGGCACGGGAGAGAATTTTTCAAGGCCGGTATTGATATTGAAGGGTTTCAGCCGACGCGTTTGCCTTGTAGTTCCTTTAACGACTTCGGTGAAGCATAATCGTTACCACGTTGCCGTTGGCATAATCGCTGGAAGAAAAGCGAGTGCCATTGTCTCGCAGATTCGTCTTGTTGATACGAGGCGTCTGGACCAACACATCGGTGTGGTCGACAAGAAAACATTTGCTATCGTGCGAAAAGCCATCAAAGACATGCTTTGACGGCTCTCGCTTTCTCCCCCTTGCGGGGGCCGGGCCGAAGCCATTTGTATCCGAAGTATAGGCATCTCTGCCTGAATGTCAAATGAAATTGATATAGTGGTGCCCATGAGTGGAGCGGAAGTAAAAATTGAGGAATCGTGGAAAAAAGTACTCAAAGAAGAATTCGGCAAGGACTATTTTCATACGTTGACCGAGTTCGTACGAAGCGAATACCAGCGCGCCATCGTGTACCCACCGCCGAAGAATATCTTTCGTGCCTTCGAACTTACGCCGTTCGACAAAGTAGAAGTTGTTATCTTGGGGCAAGATCCGTATCACGGCCCTGACCAAGCCAATGGCCTTTGCTTTGCGGTGGGGGAAGACGTGGCGTTGCCGCCATCGCTGCAGAACATGTTCAAAGAGCTTGAAAGTGATCTTGGCCAGTCGCTCGTGCACCGCACCGGAGATTTAGAAAGATGGGCCAAGCAGGGCGTCTTGCTTCTCAACGCAACGCTGACGGTGCGCGCTCACAAAGCAGGCTCGCATCAGGGCAAGGGGTGGGAGCAGTTTACCGACGCCGTCATCCGCGCACTTTCAGAAAAGCGCGAGCACCTCGTATTCATCCTCTGGGGCAACTACGCGAAGCAAAAAGGCGCGCACATCGACGGATTCGACCAGTTCGACTACGCTCACGGCAAGCAGCTCACCGCAGGCCGCAGTAAGCATCTCGTTATCCAATCCGCGCACCCATCACCCTTTTCAGCGGCGAGCGGATTCTTCGGCTCAAAGCCGTTCAGTAAAACCAACGAATATCTAGTTGCACAAGGCAAACAGCCTATTGAGTGGCTATAACTTGAAACTCCGTACGGTTCGAGCTATAGTGCCCAAACTCAAAGCAGTATGGCAAAGGAAGTCACCAAAATAATCAAGTTGCAGATAGAGGCCGGGAAGGCCACACCTGCGCCGCCGGTGGGTACTGCGCTCGGGCCCGCGGGCGTCAATATCGGCGAATTCGTCAAGCAATTCAACGACCAAACCCGTCCCATGATGGGCACCATCGTGCCGGTCTTGATGAAGGTATACAAGGACCGCTCGTTCGATTTTGTCGTCAAAAAGCCGCCGGCTTCCCGCCTCATCCTCAAGGCCGTGGGCCAAGAAAAGGGGAGCGGCAAGCCGCAGTCTGCGAAGATCGGCAAGATCTCTAAGGCGCAGCTCGAAGAGATAGCAAAAGAAAAGATGGAAGACTTGAATGCCACTGATATATCGATGGCGATGAATACTATTGCCGGGACTGCAAGGTCAATGGGAGTGGACATCGAGCGTTAAGGTTTAGTCACTGCGAGCTTGCGAAGCAGTCCATGCGGACTAAAAAAATGTACTGGATTGCCGCGCTCCGCTCGCAATGACCGAGGCGCGAATTTTTGTTACGCTTCCACCATGCATCCACAGATTCAGCTGGCCATCAGTATCGCGCTCGAGACCGTGGGAGTTTCAGTGAAGCCAGCAAACATTCCACTTGCATTCACGGGCGAATTAAAGAACGGCGACTATGCGTCGAGCGTTGCACTGCAACATGCAAAAGAGGCTGGCATGGCGCCGCTCGCCCTTGCTGAAAAAATACTTGCCGTTCTTTCAGAAATGGAGGGCGTGGAAAAGACAGACATCGCTGGTCCCGGATTCATCAATTTTTATCTTGCGAAGGATGTGTTTGCTGAGACGCTCGAGAACATTCTCGCGAGGCCGGAAATGTGGGGGCGGCAACCCTTCGACTACGCTCAGGGCAAGAAAATCATGGTCGAATACACCGACCCCAATCCATTCAAAGAATTCCATATCGGCCATTTGATGAGCAATGCGATAGGCGAATCTATCGCGCGCCTCTTGGAATTTACTGGTGCCGATGTAAAGCGGGCCAACTACCAGGGTGATGTGGGACCGCACGTCGCGAAGGCCATCTGGGCAGTAAAAAATAGCAAGGTACCTGGAGGTAGTTGGGGAGACGCATATATTGTTGGAAACAAGGCTTATGAAACTGACGATATCGCAAAAAGAGAAATCGAGGAGATAAACGCCAAAGTTTATGCACGTTCCGACGAGCTAATAAACAGTATTTATGACGAAGGTCGCGCAGCGTCGCTCGCACATTTCGAAGACATCTACAAAGTACTCGGCACCAAATTTGATCACTACTTTTTTGAAAGCGAAACGGCACCACGCGGTTTGAAGCTCGTCCGCGAACACGAAGATGTTTTTGAAAAAAGCGATGGAGCAATCGTCTATAAGGGAGAGCAGGATGGATTGCACACACGTGTCTTTATTACATCGCGCGGTACTCCGACGTACGAAACCAAAGACCTCGGTCTGTTGGAGCTCAAGCACGAACAGGGAGCACTCGACAAATCCATCACGGTAACGGCGCACGAACAATCAGACTATTTCAAGGTGATGATCGCGGCGGCCAACCATCTCCCTGAGGTAAGAGACATCGCGTCAAAGACGAGGCATGTGACGCATGGCATGATGCGTTTTGCAGAAGGGAAGATGAGCTCCCGCACTGGGAATGTGATTACCGGCGAGTCGTTGCTCGAAGATATTGCCGAAGCTGCGCGCGAAAGAGCCTCGGAGAGTCGGGCGGAAGATGTCGCGACGCTTGCGCAAGATATTGCGGTCGGAGCGATAAAGTACCAGATCCTCAAACAGTCATCCGGGAAAGACATCGTTTTCGACAGAGCGCGAGCGCTTTCTCTCGAGGGTGATTCCGGGCCGTACCTCCAATACACGTATGCTCGCGCATCACAGGTATTCGCAAAAGCGGCCGGGGAAGGGATCAGGCCAGCCGTTGAACATCTCTCCGAGCCGTTAGATCTTGTCCGCCTGATGTATCGCTTTCCCGCTGTAGTTGAACGAGCCGCAGAGGAAATGGAGCCGCACCTCGTCACCAATTTCCTCATTGAATTCGCCGCTGCGTTCAATCGATGGTACGCGCAGGTGCGCATCGTGGATGGAAAGGATGCCCCGCATAAAGTGGCCATCACGGATGCCGCGCGCATAACCCTGCGGCAAGGGCTCTACCTCATTGGCATCCCGGCGCCTGAGAAGATGTGAATCTGCTGATTCACCTACTGGGTAGCGTTTTTCTTCATGATAAAGTGCGGACAAGCCACCAGCATGGTGCGGGTGCGACCTCGTCAGCTCGCGTCCCAGGGGTTCGAATCCCCTTGGTGGCTGTAGAGGACTTCTCCACAGATTTTCACTTGACATTCACGTATAAATACATACAGTTATCTATGACGGGGTCGCCCCATGAACATCATGCGGGACGCGAAAAGAGAGAGCCGTCATCCGAAAGGGTGGCGGTTTCTCGTTGTTAACATCTGCGCATTGGGCTTGCATACTTTTGACCATTTTGTACAATGTGTACATGAAAGTCCTCACCACGACCAATGCTCGCAAAAGCCTCGGCACCATCGTGGAGAGCGTGCGTATGACAGGCAAAGCGGTCGCCATCGGACGGCGCAATACACCCGAAGTGCTCGTCATCCGATATCCGCGGTACAATCCGAATTTGTCGGACGTAGCGAACATGGCTGCGGTGGGTGGAGCATTCGATTTTCTTTATGATGAACCTGATCTCTACTCCGACAAGGACCTGAAAGTGCGGTATGCCTAAAAAGGGCAGTATCGTACTCGTCGCATTTCCATTTGCTGATATGGCCGGAGACAAGCGCCGGCCGGCGCTCGTCCTTGGGTACTCCAAGGAGCTCGTTATTCTTGTGTTCATTACCTCTCGGGCGCGAGGGGAGAAGCGTTGGAACATACCCATTGCAGCGACGAAACAAACAGGGTTGGCGATGAGGTCGACGATACGGTGCGATAAGGTAACGTCCATCGACCTTCGTATCATCACCGGCGAGATTGGTGAAGTTTCCTCAGCCGTTCTGCGCTCTGTTGACCACAAGATCAGGCAATTACTGCAACTCTAACCGACTATCAACATGCCGACCTCCTAGGCTGGTTTTTATGGGTTAAAATGAAGCTATGTCAGAAAAGCTGCCCCTTAGCGATTCGGCGCTTATCGTTGGCGCGCTGTTTGTCGCATGCATCACCGTGGGCGTGGGCTTTCTTGCCGACCCTTTTGCCGCGAATCGCGTAGCTGATACATGGAGCCAGGCGATGCTTGCAGCGACAGTGCCAACCTCTACACAAAATAGCTGCTTGAAGCCGATTGAAAATAAAACCGGCGTCAGTGGCGCGGCCGATTTTGAATGTCTCAATGGATGCACGTATGTCGTTGAGACGCGGTGGCTGAGCGCCGGCAAGCCCGTTAATGCCTATGGCACACCCAATAAAGATGGTCCCCCTGGCGTAGAGTATTACCAGGCACTGATGGGAAAGCCGATAGGGCCGGTGCAATGTTCGGGGACAGTGCGTCAAACCGCCCAGAATAATTTCGCAGATCTAAGGACATCAGGACTTGGCTTGGAGGCGGGAACATCACAAACCCAATTACCCGCAAGCCTCGGCGGCTCGACCGCCAGCAATATTCCGCTGAGCTCCGTTACCAGCAAAGTTGGGGCACCCGCAAACCTTCTACCACCAGATTGGACTACCGGAAACACGTCGCTCCCCGGAGTACAAGGACCGCTGGCGCCCGTCTCATATCAAACGCTTTGTGACAGCAGTGGCAACTGCACTGACTACATAGGTGCAGACGGATATGGACCGGCGCAGCCAACCGCACCTAGCGGTGCAGGGAAGGTCGTATCAGGCGGTTTCCCACAACCCATACCAATAGACCAACAGTATGGATTCGATCAAAGTGGGAAACTTATTGCCGGGGAAATATATCCTCAAGTATATCCACAGCCCTTGCCCATCGAACAGGAGATCGGGTTCGACCAGGATGGGAATCCTTATGGCGCTACGTTACAGGGCTCGCAAAATATAGCACAGACACCGCCAGCTCCAGCTGTTGCTCCATCGGCAGCTGCGCCAACCGTTGCTCCGCCGGTAGCTACACCTCCGTTGAATGTTTGGGAGGACGCTCAAATCAGGAATCTGCCAGGTTTGACGGCAGAGGGGAATGGAGATTACACCAGATGGAGTTGGAATAGCGACGCCAATCGATGGGGGGTAGTAGAAGAGCGTACTATATCGGGCTGTGTCGACACGACCACGTTCGCTGGTTGGTGGCTCAGTTATTATGATGAGCTATCGAAATTGGGACGACCAACTTGTTGAGCAGGGGAAACCGGTGTTTGACACCGTTAGGGGAGGGTTGAAAATGCGGCCGAATGTTTTTTCGGCTTTCCGCCAGATCGCATCGTCTCTTGCAGCGTAAATTTTCCAACGATTTATTTAGCTGTGATGCTAGCGATGACGATACGCATCTTTGCGATCGTCCGCGTCGAAGACAATGATGTTGTCGTCGACATCGAAATAGAAGAACGTGCGGTAGTTGCGCGTTATGCGAAAGGAGTAGATGCCTCTGCGCTCCCGAAGTTTTTTGATATGCAGACGCGAATCACGCCAGTTTGCGGCAAGCAGATCGATCTGTCGTTTGGCGAGTACGCGCACATGCTGCGGGAACCTCTTTACCGCTCGGTGGTAGTCGTCGGTTGGGATGACCTTGTGCACGATCTTTACGCGCGGGTAGCGTATTTTTTGGTTGCTCGTCGGAATGACGCAAGAATGCGGTCGGGGTGCTTGTAGTCGTTCAGTGATTCAGAAGGAACGATAATATCAATATCGCGCCGCAGCGACCGTACTTCCCGCAGCACTTTAGACAGAAGTTTTTCTGTCATGGTATTTGTTGACACACGTTCAGTATAGCATACTCGGTTTGAGTGCCCTAAAGCTTTTTCGGCCTCCCTCCAGATCGCATCATCGGCTACAGCGCAAATTTTTTCAACGATTTGTTCAACATTCAGGTGGGTAAGCGCAGCCGCCCGATCACAGTCGGGACATAAAGGAAATCATGATAATATCCGTGCATGGAACAAAAAGAGATAGTGAAAGGAAATTCATCCTATGGTTAAAAGAAAACTTCCAGAAAACATCATAACGCTCATGCAATCATTCAGGACGTTATTAGAGAATGATAATATTCCCGTTGATTCAATGATTGTTTTTGGATCCCAGGCAAAGGGAAACGTTCGCGCAGAAAGCGATATGGACGTGTGCGTCGTCTCGCCTTCTTTTGGACATAATGATGTGGAAGAAATGCAAATGTTGTTCAAAAAGGCGCGACACGTTGATTCGCGCATCGAGCCGTATCCAATGACTGCTGAGAATTTAAAGGCGATTAATAACCCAATCGTCAACGAAATCGTTACATGGGGAGTGTTAGTTTAACGCTGAGCGCTTTACCATTACGTCCTCATAGGTTTTGGATTCCAAGGGTTACCTTCGGCGGCTCGCTTCGGCAGGTATGCTATCATACTCGCATGAACGTCGACGAGCGGGAATTTGGCGTCATTAAGGGCATTACCAAGGAGTTGCTGCCAAAGACGCACCGAGCCTTCCTCTTCGGATCGCGTGCCACGGGAACCAATCGACCGCACTCCGATTATGATATCGGCGTCGAGGGTCCCCGCCCGCTCTCCCCGCGCGAGTGGGGGGCGCTTCACGATGCGTTTGAAGAAGCGCCGATCATCCACGAAGTCGACGTTGTCGATCTGTATCCGTCGAGCGAAGAGTTCAAGAAGGAGGCGCTTCGGGACGCCGTTGCTCTCGAGCTATGAATGCGCGCAAATTGGCTTCGCAGAAAAAAGATCTCGCAAGGATCTATAAACGGCTCGGTGAATCGCTGCAAAAAGAAAAGACGGACGAGGTGCGCGACTCGGTCATCAAGCGCTTTGAACTCTGCACTGATGCGTTCTGGAAAACGCTCCAATCGATCCTCGAAGAGGAATATGGCAAGGCGCTCGCTTCTCCAAAGCCAGTAATACGACAAGCAATAGTAGAGGGACTCATTCCGCCCGACGAGCGGTACATTGCGATCATCGATCTGCGCAACGAGCTGGTCCACAACTATCACGAAGAGTTTGCCGACCAAGCATACGGCGCGATCCGCGACTACGCGCCGCTCTTCGCCACCCTTGCGTCGCAGTAGATTCAGGGAGAATCGGTGTCTGCACCGGTAGGGGAGGGTTGAAAATGTGTCCTATTGTTTTTTCGGCCATCCGCCGGACCGCATCGTCGACTGCAGCGTAAATTTTCCAACGATGTGTCCAACATTCAGCTGGATAAGCGAAGCCGCCCAATCAAGCTCAATCAAGAGAGACTAGACTAAGATTAGACTAAGTATTGACATCTAATTAGTATTGCACTATCATTGTCATTACTATGCGTTACCCAACCACTATCACCCCTAGGTACCAGGTACATATCCCCTCCGCAGTTCGGCGCGAGATCGGTCTCACGAAGCACGGGCGGGCGCAGATGTATACGGAAGGATCGCGCATCGTTATAGAGACCTCTCGCGAGAGCATCCTCTCGTTTGCCGGAGCTTTTGCAGTCAAACGTCCGATTCCGGCGGAGAAAATACGAAAGGCGATTGAATATGTCGAAAAAAAGAAGTAGAAAATTTGGCAGAGTGTTTGTCGAGACGAGCGTCTTTATTCGCTTTCTCACCAATGACGATCCAAAGAAGGCGGCCGATTGTCGAGCCCTCTTCGAGATGATCGAGAGCGGGACGATCAAGCCCTTTATTTCAAACATCGTCATATTGGAAATTATATTTGTACTCACACGCCTCTACCATTTTCCGCGTGGCCACGTTGTGCAGGCTGCGCAAAAGATCCTTGAAATGCGCAATCTCGTGCTCATCGAGAAGTCGGATACGCGTCGTGCGCTTGAGTGCTGGAACACGGGAAAGGCACAATATGGGGATTGCCTTATTGCCTCACAGGTACCGCATGGCGTACCAATCGTCACCTATGATGCTGATTTCCAAAGATTTCCTAAACTCAAGGTCATCAACCCTGCCGAGGCCGTAAGCGCATAAGGGAATAACGGTGTCTGGCGGCGTTTAGATGATACTGTTTGGATGGCGAATATTTTTTCGGCCTTCCACCAGATCGCATCGTCGTCTGTAGCGCGAATTTTTCAACGATTTGTTCAGGAGAAACACCACCGTGTACCCTTTAAGTTTCTACAACGAATCGGCCGAGAGTCCGGCTTGCTTGAAAATGGAGGCGACCGTGCCTTTGGGTAGATTGCCGCTGTGATGTGGAACGGTCACGCGCCGGTCGCTTGCGGGATGGTAGAAGACATAATGGCTGCCCGTCACATGATCGCGCACGAAACCGTGCTTTTCCAAAATGCGCAATATTTTGCGCACGCCGACATTGGGCAGCCGCGGCATACAGCTAGCGATACAGCGGGACCTCAATGAGAGATATGAGTGATTGCTTTTCGCTGTCAGAAATCGGATCAAAGTCCTCATGCTTCTCTTTACTCACGAGGTAAGCGCGGATCGCGTCTTCCGCCATTTCATGCGCCTTTGCGATCGTCTTGCCGTAGGTGATGCAGCCGGGCAATGACGGTACGAGGACAGTGTAGCCGCCTTCTGGCTCGGGCTGCAGGACGATCTGGTACGTATACACATGCCCACGCCCTTGTGCAGTTAATCGAAGCAATGCCTCCGCCGTTTTCTTTGAAAGTATCGGCTTCTTTTTCATGTCGCTATACTACCATATTCGCAACTGAGCGCTCGACGAACGGTTACTGACCGCACGTTGGATTGCCACGATTTGAAGGGTAAGATTACTGAATGAGTGAGAAGAGCAATGCGGCCAAAAGGGAAGAGGCGACTCTCGCCTTTTGGAATGAGCGGAAGATTTTTGAGAAGTCTTTAAAAAAAGAGGCTCCGACGGATTCGACAAGCTCACCGCAAGCTGGCGATTATGTTTTTTATGATGGTCCGCCGTTTGCGACCGGGACACCCCACTACGGCCATATTGTGGCTTCTGTAATTAAGGATGCCGTGCCGAGGTATTGGACAATGCGGGGGTATCGGGTACCTCGGCAGTGGGGTTGGGATTGTCATGGCTTGCCGATAGAAAATATTGTCGAAAAAGAGCTTGGCTTTAAGCACAAGAAAGACATCGTGGCTTTCGGCATCGCAAAATTCAACGAGGCGTGCCGCTCCAAGGTCTTGATGTATGCCGACGAGTGGAAGAAGGTAATTCCAAGAGTGGGCCGC
>Ga0209541_10006400_pt1 | contig 20091 bp, 25 predicted proteins | sample RifCSPlowO2_01_FD_184027 | JGI IMG/M metagenome (GOLD analysis project Ga0209541, IMG submission 184027) | Groundwater microbial communities from Rifle, Colorado - Rifle CSP2_plank lowO2_0.1 (SPAdes) (version 2) | ecosystem: Environmental > Aquatic > Deep subsurface > Groundwater | place... | reverse complement strand
GGAAACAACCGCGAGTATCTCATTCCATCATTCTAGCCAAAATTGCCCCCATATGCTATACTGCCTAACTATAGGATATGTCACAAAGAGACCGCAGCCTTGAAAACAGCATTCGAATACCCGGCTTGCTGAGTGAATTTAGCGTTTTCCTTGCGTCACTCACCCCCTTTCCCGTCTCCACTATTAGAGCCCTTTCTGACAACTCACATCGCAACTTAGGAAATGAACTCCACTACACAGATCGCCCACCGATCCACAAAACCAATGAAATTATCGCCTTAGGGATATTGGAACTTTCCAAACTCGCGCTTCTTTACTCTATTCTTTCAAATCCCATTAATGCCGAAATCGCAATTTACTTACTATTAGGCGGCGCTACGTACGCCATCGGGTTACTAGGATCTATCAATAAACACTCATCGGACACCTGAACACGGCCGGCCCTAAGGTGTTACAATCTCCATTGTCTGTGAGAGACTTATCGATAACCTATGAATGTAACCGTCACAGAAATTGACCTTACCCGCCAGCTCACCAATGCTGCGGTGGTGTTTAGTTTGGTAGTCATCGCCTTTTCTCTTGCCATCCTCGCCTTCGGCAAACTCGAACGCCAAGCCAAAGTTGACAAGAAAAGAAAATCCAAGTAAAATACACCTATAATCTATAACGCTGTGAAGCAGTGAAGTAGATTTTTCTTGGCTGACACCAGAGATTCCGCGGTTGGTGAGAGCGGAACGAACTTGAAAAATCGAATTACCCTGTTGAGCGGGTCCGACGAAATCGGACACGGGAAAAGCCCGAAACAGCTTAAAGAATGTGTCGGTAACGGAGCATTCGATGAGGCTAAATCATTGAATTATCCCCTACTGGGGATTTTTTAATCTTTGGCGAACCAAGGTGGTACCGTCCTGAGAGAAATCTAAGGACCCTTGCACAAGGGTCCTTTTTTGTTGGCTGGGATAGTCAAGAGATCTTTTTAATCCTGCGGAGGTTCGAATCCTCCCCCCAGCACCTATGAAAGAATTACCTAATAATCTAGAAGTTCGACCTCTTATACAGGAGGCAGTTTCTCGTACTTTACTAACTATTGATCCCGCTACTGAAAAACAATTCAAAGTCCACTGTCAGAGAAGGCCGAGACCTACAAAAAAATCTGAAATTCCTCGAGTTGCATCAGGAGCGGTCACCGACGAAGTTGACACCAAAGGCATTTTTGATAAGACGCTGGGACAAAGACAAAGAACCAAAAGGGCAATTCTAGCCCGCGAAGTATCATTTGAAATAAAAAAACTTCCCATTAACGTCCAACGGATATTAGCTGTTGCAACTTGGGCCAAACGAGAAAGGTTATGTAAGTCCAAGGGAATCCCGGTTTTTGAACTTGTAGCCTCAGTCCCTGAGTTTACTCCAGCAAACCCTTCACCCGTCACCACAAGGTTGATAACCGAACAAGAACAAGCCAAATTTGCCAAGGAAGTCGGTCTTTGGCCGGACAATAAACACATTTTCAAAGTTTCCCCCACTCCTATTGAACTTCGTCAAAACCACATTGAGCAAATTAACGAAATAGGAGCCGCTCTCTTTGGAGATCAAGGAGTCTTAAACGGCTTATTAAATACGACTCGGGAGCTAATAACCAAACTACCAAACCATCCGATGTCTTCTAATCTTAAAAGTGCCATATCCACCAAAGAAAGACAAGTTTCGCTCATCGGCCGCCAACCCACTTCACTAGTCCGTCTCGACCTAATGGTCGACATCAACGACTCGATCCAAATAGCCGAAATAGAAGGTGCCGGTAAAATTCACGGACTCGGGTTCGGTCTGTTTACCGAGAAAATCTGCACTCAAAAACCAAGCCATGTCCTAGGAACGATCGAGTGGATTTCCCAAGTCATCAAAACTCAAGATTGTCAGCCTCCTGTAATCCTAGTTGCCACTAGTCCCTTTTTCGCCCCCGAAATTGCCTTTCTCGTCCAGCAATTAAATCTGTCGGGAATTCAGACCTCATTTGTAATCAAAGACCCAAAAGACAACCTCGCATCACCGCTTCTCCCGGATGGTACATTATTTAATCTCCCCCCAAACTCCCCCTCTACCTGGCAAAAGGCCTGGGCAGAGGGAAAAATCCAAGCAATTATTCCTCCCAGACCAATTTTAGAAATCAAAACTATACTGGCCTTGCTAAGCAACCCTAACGGTGACCCGGATATTGAATCAACTCTCCTCCACCACATCACCGCAGATAAACTCTCCACAATTAGACAGCACTTGCCCTTTACCCGATTCCTTGCCAATACAAAAAATGCCAAACCAGAAGAATTTATATTTAAAACCGCCAAGGGCAGTGGAGCCAAAGGAATCTCCCACGCGCCGCAAATTGATACCGAGGTGGCAATGCAAAAAATAACCCAAAAACACTTCAGTGGTCAATTTGCTCGCTTAGCCGCTTTCATGGCTCCGCACGGGCTGGTCACCATGCCCATCACCCTGAACAAATCCGAAATCGTTCACGGCGGTCCGGAAAGCACCCAAACCAGTTTTACTGTAAGCCTATGATCAAAAGACTAATACTTATCCGTCACGGCGAAACCTCATCCAATAAAGCCGACCCCACCAGAAAGCTCACAGAACGTGGGATATTTCAAATTCAAAAGTCTGCATCAAGGATATCCGAATTAATCAGGCCAAATACAGTCATTCTCTCCGGAAATACCAACCGGACTCTTCAATCAACACGCATCCTATCTAAACTGCTCAACATTACCACAATAACAAACCGACCCTCATTACAAATAAACAAATTCTCCAAATTCCTCAATAACTCCGCAGACCCCATCAAATCTTATGTCGAAGCCTCGCAATTAAATATATTACCAAAAGGCGTGGAAACGATAAGTCAAGCGTTAAATAGATTTGAGAAAGTAGCCAGTCCGCTCATCAAAAACAACAGCTGTCTAATCATCGTCGGACATGGCGGTTTTCTTGATATCATCATCAAGTTTCATCCTTGGTTCGAAAACCGTCCTCATTCCTCCTGGCTGCAATACGGTCAAGTTAAATACACCGACATTAAAAGTGATAGAATCTAAAAAACATATGGACCAAATTGACAACCTCCTCACCCGCGGCGTGGACAAAATCTATCCCTCCAAAGAAGCTTTAGAGCAACTTCTACGCTCCGACAAAAAAATCCGCCTCTACACCGGCATCGACCCCACTGGTAAAGAAATTCACATTGGCCACACGACCTGGATGTGGAAGCTTCGCGCTTTCCAAGACGCCGGACATGAAGTCATTGTCCTCATCGGCGATTTTACTGGCATGATCGGCGATCCCTCCGGCAAATCAGAAGCCAGAATAGTTCTCTCCAAAGAACAAGTTTTGGAAAACGCCAAAACTTATAAAGCTCAAATCGGTAAAATTATCCGCTTCCAAGGCGAAAACGCTGCCCAAATCCGTTTTAACAGCGAATGGCACTCCAAAATGTCTGCCCTCGAAGCGGCTCGACTCATGCGGCACCTCACGATTGCCCAAGTTATTGAACGCGACATGTTTCAAGAAAGGCTAAAATCGGGCAAAGATTTGTATCTCAATGAGTTCTTTTATCCATTTCTTCAGGGTTATGACTCCGTAGCTATGGATGTTGATCTGGAAGTGGGAGGAAGCGACCAAATGTTCAACATGATGACCGGCCGTGATCTTATGAAAAAAATTAAAGGTAAAGAAAAATTTGTCATGACACTCAAATTAATTACCGATTCCTCCGGTAAAAAAATTGGCAAGACCGAAGGCAACGCCATCGCCATCATCCGCAGACCAGAAATTCTTTACGGCCAAATCATGTCCTTGTCTGACGAAACCATTATGCCAATTTTTGAATCCTGCACAAATGTCCCAATTGACCAAATCCCTCACGATTTACATCCAATGGATCTCAAAAAAAGGCTGGCCTGGCAAATTGTTTTCCAATACAACGACAAATCCGCCGCCGATGAAGCCCAAACTTATTTCGAATCCACTATTCAGCAAGGCCAGGTGCCGGCAGATATTCCCGAAGTCAAAGTTTCTTCAAAAAATATCGTGGATGTCTTAGTTGAAGCCAATCTGGCTTCCTCCAAATCAGAAGCCCGGCGGCTAATAGAGCAAGGAGGGGTTCAAGTCAACGACGAAAAAATCGATTCTGAACGCTATACGCTAGACGCTAGTCCCTGCACGCTCCGCGTCGGCCGCCGCTTCGCCAAAATCACTCCTCACTTCTCATCCTATTCGCCATCTTAATCACCCTCAAGGCTTTCATTACCTCATGCCCCATCCACAGTTTTCGCCCCGCCCAAATCAAAGCGGCAACGGGAACTGCCTCCCACAACACAGCTTCCAATATCTTCCCATCCACCAAAGACTCGATGGTCGGACCTAGGGTTACCATTCCTAAAACTGCTCCCATCACCCCTACCCAATGTGCCAAATCCGTCTCTTTACTGACTTTGGCGGCCAACTGGTCTTCCTGCCCCGCAAACATTGCGGCATCAACTTTCATACAGCCCATAGTATATTACAACTTGCTTAGCTAAGCAAGTTGTAATACAGGTGCTTGCGCTTGATCCCCCACAGTTATACAATACTCCCATCATGCCCGCAGGTCCAACACCCCCCGAAACCAGACGCGCTTTTCCAACCCTATCAGGCTCCCACGAAACCCCAGCCGTTCAGCCTGACATCACACCTACCACTCCCCCCGAAGCCCAGAAATCAAATCCATTCGGACTTTCTCAAAAATTTCCAGAGGCTCCCGCTCCGACACCAGTCGCTGCTGAAACAAAGCCCCCCATCGAAAACGTTGCCCAATACGTCACCGACGCCCTTTCCCAAGGCAACGCCAATGCCCTCACCGGTCTGGGTGATAAAGACTGGGAAAAAGTAGACCAACCCACCCTTGACGCCATCACTGCCGCCCTTCAATCACCAGAACATCAAGATATTAAGGATCGACTAGCCGGCCGTATTGGAGCCGTCGGACTCCGCCTCCTCAAGACATAAGTAACTAGTAATGCTCCTCGATATCAATCTTATCCAGCTTCACCAGATATTTCTCCACTCTTAGCTTCTTCGCCCACTTCCTGATATACGCTTTGTCCAATTTCGGCCCTTGTATCTGCCACACAAATGCCGCGTCCACGATATGCTTTTCAATCTTCGCTTTGGTATACCACACAAGCTTTTGCACCACCAAATCCTCCGCCGATGCCAATACCACCGGCTGCCCTCCCATAACCATGGTCTTCCTTCGTCCAAACTTTTCTCGTTCAAATTCTGTGTCCTTCAGCAACCAAAAATCCACCTTAGTCATCGTCGGCAAATGCAACACATCAAACATTCCTTTCCGCTCCACCGCTTCCTCAATAGCCAATCTCTGCCAGCTAAACTCCACGTCGTTTTCCTCAAATATTTTCACCACTTTTGGCAACTCTCTTTCGCCAATATTCACCACAAAATCGACATCATGCGAAAATCTCGGCCGTCCATAAAATATTACCCCATACCCGCCGGTCACCATATACTCCACACCGGCCTTTCCCAGAAGTTCAGCCATCCGCTCGATTAAATCCTTTTGATTCATAATACCTCCGGCCCGCTTCAAAAAGTTCTCTCACCATCACGGCCTTCTGCGCAGCCAATTCCCACTTCTTCTCGCCATTCATCTTCCTCATTCCCTCAATCAAAATCTTTTTGATCTCCCCTTTCTTCCTCATGTCCCCATGATACCATAGCCTCACTTTCTCACAAACAAAACCGCATTCGGCAGGTCGCGGCCGGGGCCGACTTTATAACCGCCACTGTACAACGCCGTCGATCCTCCGTCGTCCAAATTCAAAGCGTTCTCCATACCCATGGCTTTAAGCACCCTGGCCGATTCGGCCACCGTCGCGCTGTGCACCACCCCGATATACGCTGTACTTCCCTTATTGGCCACGAAGCTCCTGCTCCCCTTACTCCCCTTTTTGGGATCCGAATCACCGCCGAAAGCCACGTTTCCTCCGGTCACTAACAGGGGATAGTTGGACAGCACTCCGTCCACCCCTGTATCCCGGCCCCACTGCGAAGCGGCACCTACGAACCGCATGTATCCGCCCCCGAAAATCACCGCCGGATTATTGCTGTATACATTGTTGTCCGAATTAAAGTATTGCTTATTTTTATTCATCACCAGCAAATCAAAAGTGTTCGTCTTGCCCGCGCAGTCCGGATACGACGCCGGGCAAAAATATGTTCCGTTTACCCCCGCGTACGCCCCGCTGCGGGATACATACGTCGCCAACGGTAATACGGGGCAGTTGTTACCACAGTCGCCATCCGAAGCCGTGTCCACGATTACTTTCGTACTCCCCATATCCCCGGCCACCAGGCTCACCGTAAACATCCCGGCATCCGACTGCACCTGCTGCCGGCTGTAGCCCGACCCCGGCGGCGCGTTGTTCACCGGCACATTCGCTACTACCGGCACCACAACCAATTTCGCATCCTCATCCGTTATTTTTTTATCCAACTCTACTATTCTGGCACTAGCCGACGCATAGTTTCTCTTACCCAAATAATCCAAAATACCTGCAAACAACTTATCCTGTTCCGCGGTTTTGGTCGTCTTAGTCCTCAAATCAACCAAATCTTGATAAACGCCAACGGCCGATTTAAACGTTTTTTGTATGTTCTCTATCTCCAACTCTAACTCATCGTTTCTCTTTACTTGATCGGCCGTCCTAAACTGCTCAAATTCCCCCGACACACTCGCCACCTGCTCCCGCAAACCGGCGATCTCGATATCCTTACCCTTCTCGCTTGCCCTTAACTCACTACTCACTACCCACAACCCAATCAGAGCGGCCCCAGCCGCCACCCATCCCGCCAGCCACCGGTATTTCTTCATCCAACCAGGATACCAAATTTCCTCCCTGTCACCAAATCAGCTTCGCAGGAGGCTTCGCAGGAGGAGCGCTTGCGAAGCTAAAAAAATCCTCTACAATCAAATCATGCCCGCAAAAAATTCCATCAAGGTTTACTCTGAAAACTCCTACTATCACATTTATAACCGTGGGGTCGAAAAAAGAAATATCTTTCTAGACGATCAGGATTATTCGGTTTTCCTCTCCTATTTGCAAACCTACCTCTCCCCCAAAGACTCTGATTCCCTAAAAGCGATAGTTTCCTCTTCAAATTCTTCCTCAAAAGAAAAAGATAGAGCCCTCAAGCTCCTCCATCTCAAAAACTATTCCCCAGAATTAGACCTCGTTTGTTATGCTCTACTACCCAATCATTTTCACCTTCTCATCCGCCAGCAAACAAACTGCATCGACCGCTTTATGAACTCCTTGGGCATCCGTTATGCCATGTACTTCAATCGTAAATATCGCCGAACCGGCACCCTATTCCAAGACGTCTATAAAGCCGTCCTGGTGACTTCCGAAGAGCAACTCCTGCACCTCTCCCGCTATATTCATCTCAATCCCTCCAAGCTCTCCGGCCATCCACCCTCCAAATGGCAGCTCTCTCCCTACCCGTCATCAATACCGGAATTCTTAGGCCTGCGCCGTTCGACTTGGATCAAGCCCCATCACATTCTCGACTATTTTTCTACCACCAACCCCAAACTCACCTACGAAAACTTTCTCGGCGCCTCCCAAGACAACACTTTTATCTACCCCTACCTTCTCGATCCCTAACTTGCAGTAGATGAAAACGGAACGCAATCCTTATGCCGCTCGTATATCCCTCTCAACCACTCCACGGCTCCCAATGTTTCCTGCCACAAATTTCCCTGATCCAACCAGTATGAGTACGCCTCATCATCTCCGCCTCGGGTTATCATAGTCTCATCATACCCGACGGGCCGCACATGTTCAGTTTTTAATATCTCTTTTATCGAATTCATACAATCGTGGATACATCCATCCAGATAGTCATCCGCCAGTTTTACTTTTCCCAACTTAAACAATGCCAATGTCCTTCCCAAAATTATATCCGGCATCATGTCCGTAGCATATTTTTTAGCCAAATCCACGGCCTTCTCCGACTGGCCGGTCTTCAAATATTTTGTCGCCAGCAACCCCCTCACCCCTTGGTTGTCATTCGGGTTATACCTCAAAATCTGCTCCAGATAAGAAATACTGGCCAATTCGCCTTCCGTCTCAACAATAAACAACGCCTCGTCCAAAAGAAAGCTCAAAAAATCCCGGTTCTCCAGAAACGCCCACGGCAGTTTATGCTTGTTTTTGTCAAATTCTGCCGGAAATACCCCCTCCATCATTTTTACTCCATACATAAAGGCCTCTTTGGCCTTTTTCTCCTCCCCATCTTCATAATAACTTCTGGCCAAAAACGATATCCCCTCCAGCAGGCACGGCTCCATCTTCAGTAAACCCATCAAGTCTTCCCTATCCCACGGCCCATCGTCTTCCCTTACTAACCGTTTGAATTGTTCCTTTATTTCCAAATACCTGGCGCTAAACTCAAACCCCCATTCACCCTTACGCAACTTAATCAGCTTAGTCTGTTTCGGCAACCCCGACTCAAACAACTGATAAATTGACGTCTTGCTTGAATTATATTTCGGCTCCTTAGCCAGAGCTGCCTTTTGATGCGGAGATAATCCGTCCAAAGATTTATGGGGTAAATAATTCCACGCCGTCTGCAAAACCTTTACCATCAGATCCAACTGCTTCTTCTTTTTTGCATACGGCATAAATCCTCCCGCCAACTTCATTGCCCCCATCAAATCCTCCTCGTGGTAAATTACATTTTTGACATCGTCAATCGAAATTTTTCTCTCCAGCTTCAACTCTTCCAACATCTCCTTCAACATTCGGTCTATCTCAACAAACGTTACCTCTTTCAGTTTCCCCATACTCGGATTGTAAACCCTTACCCCCCACCCCGCAAATCCTAGCTTTGCAAGAGGAGCGCTTGCGAAGCTATTCCTCTCTCTGAATTTCAAGCCCCTTGACAACTATTACAGAATCATTATAGAATCGTTACATGATCCAACAGCTTATCAATGATGAACGGTTTACCAATGTTCAAAAAGCCCAGGCCGGGCTCACCAAACTTTTCTACCAGGCAGCCAAGTCCGGTACTTTCTACCGCGTTCTCAAAAACGACGAGCCCCTGGGCGTTCTCATCCCCAATGCCACCTGGGAAAGCTTGACCGAAGACTTTGAGGCTCTTTCCTCTCCTAACTATCTGCGCCAGATTGCCGCCGCCCGTAAGTCCAAAACCCGCTACACATTCGAGGAAGTCAAAAAACACCTCGGGCTCAACTGACATGCGCTACGCTTTTGATGCCCACGCCCTCAAAGATTTAAAAAAACTATCTCCTGAAGTCAGAAAACGTGTTATGGAAAAACTTGATTTTTTTATGGGAACTGTCACTCCAATCGCCTTCGCCGAACATCTCACCAACCACGAAATCGGCTCATATCGTTTTAGAATCGGCGACTACCGAATAGTTTTTGACCTGGAAGACGACACCCTCGTAATCCTCAAAGTTGGTCACCGCCGCGAAATCTATAAATAGCCACTAACCACACAAACTTCAACAGGCGGAGTTGTCTCCTCCATCTCCATGGCTCGTGCGCCAATCGCCATAGCCATTCCAATCCAATCCCATTTATCCAATCCGGAGGTACCTTAACCCGACCGGTCAAATAATCAAACGCTCCCCCCACACCCATGACTACTTTGGCTTTGATCTCCCCAAGGTGCCGGTATATCCATTTCTCCTGCCACGGCGCCCCATACGCCACCAATAGCAAATCCGGTTTATAAACATTTATCTTTTTGACAATCTCTAAATTCTCTTCATCTCTTTCCCCCTCGGCAAATTCACCACCATATTTTCCAGCCATTGACTCTGCGACTCCGTTCCGGCCTCCCAGATAAAACACCCTCAATTTCCATCTCAATAATTCTTCAACCAGTTTCCTCCCCGGAATTACTTCCTTTACCCCGGCCAGCTTCAAACCTACTCCATCCGCAATCGCCAAATCCGCCGAATTTAATATCTTCTTAAATTCACCGTCCTCTTGGGCTTGTATTACAAATTCCTGATTGACAGTTACTATAAAAAAAGGCTTATCATAGGTTTTTTCATCCATTTTACTCATCAAAACCCTTAGCACTTCATTCATCGGACTGCTAGCGACCCTCACTCCCAAAATATCCACTGTTTTAGCCCCGTTTTTCTTCATCCAGCCTCGCATATTAACCATATTTTAGCCCGTCAAGCCAATTAATACTAATGCTCATATTTACTACAGGCACATTATTCATGATTCAATATTCATAATTCATATTTTTTGTTCACAATTACTCCCCAAAATTATCAAGGCTAAATGATCTAGTTATACACAGTCTATCAACAAAATAATTATGGCCAATTGGTCAAAATATTATAAGTCTCTATGGCTGCTTTATCCCAGCTGAACCCCCCTACTCTTTTCTTTCCTTTTACTATTAATAATTTTGTATTTCCCATAGCTCTTTCTATCTTATTCCTCATGTCATCTGTATCCAAGGGGTTAAACAATTCCCCGGCTTCATTCACCACTTCAGCCAGCGCTCCTCCACTTGAACTGGCCACCGGAACCCCGGCGGCCATCGCTTCCAAAACCGGTAATCCAAATCCTTCGGTAATGCTCGGCTGGACATAAACTAAAGCGTTCTCCAGCAAAACCTGCCGTTCTTCGTCATTAACATATCCTGTAAAAATAATGTTCTTGTTTTTAATCCCCTGTAGTTTTTCAAATCCCCACCCCCACTTGCCACAAAGCACTAAGTTCAAATCTCTAAATTCTAAACCCGAAAAAGCTTGGACTAGTCTTTCTAAGTTTTTCCTAGGTTGGATAGTCCCCACGAATAAAATATATTTTTTGGGTTTTAAATTAAATTTTTTTAGAATTTGGGATTTGTTTAGGATTTCGTGCTTAGGATTTAGGATTTGCGCGCCTACTCCCTCATATACCACCTCTATTTTCCCCTGGTCGGCACCTAATCTTTCAACAAGTTGTCTCTTCGTAAACTCCGACACGGCAATAATTTTCTTAGCACTTCGTACTGCGTACTTAGTACTAAGTGGAAGATACCATCTCTGCAACCGGTTTTCATACGCCGGCAGCCACTCATACTCAATTCCGTGAATTGTCACCACAGTTTTAACCTTCGGATTCCGCAAAATAGGCAGCGTATGAGCCGGAACCCATAGCACATCCAGCTTATCCACCCATGTCCTTGCTGCCAACCCAGCTTGGGTCCATAAAAAGGGCAATCTGATCTGCCTCAATATCACCCCCTCTCCCCCTCTTAAATTAAGAGGGGGAATCGAAGAGGGTGATATACGCGTATACAAAACCCATTCATGCCTCTTCGCCTCCGGCAATGCAACTAAACGGGTTATGATCTCAAACGAATACCTCTCCGTCCCCGTCGGCTCCTTCATAAACGCCCGACTGGCATCAATACCAATTCTCATTTCACCCACCATTTTACCCCATCCGAGACTACTTCCACCTCTCCATCATCATCCGTTCGCAGCACTCGGACTCCTTTGCTGCTAAGCAAGTCAATCGCCTCTTTGGTCGGATGACCATAACTGTTCTTGCCCACGGAAATTACCGCCAATTCAGGGGAGATTATACGCAGCCACTCCTCCGTCATCCCCGTCTTACTGCCATGATGCGGAACTTTCAGCACTTCTACTTGCCGCAGCAGTCCGCTAGCTATCTCATCCGCTTCTACCCCCTGATCCACATCGGCAGTCAGCATCACGTCGAAATTTCCGTAAGTCAGTCTCCCCGAAATCCCGAATTCATTTAGATCAGTTTTTTCAGTATTTGCTCCCAATACCCAACCTCTCTCCGGCCACACTATCTCAAACTTCGCTCCCCCCATTTTCATCTCATCCCCGCTATAGACACTTGTGACTTGAAGCTTGTGGTTTGAGACTTGCCTTTGGAGTTCTTTAAATCCAACGGTACTGTTATTTTCCGGACCCATCACCAATTGCATCACATTATATCTTTTAATAACATCAATGATCCCGTTCATGTGATCCGCCTGGGGGTGCGTCACTATTGCCACCTCAATTCTCCGATCGTAAAACGGCACATGCCGCGCCAGGCAACCCAATACTTTATTATCCGGACCTCCGTCAACCAGCATTTGAGTCGTTTTCCGGTAAACCAGGATCGCGTCCCCCTGCCCTACGTCACAAAACACCACGTGCAGTTTGTCATCCGGCAGGATCAAAACCGCCGCCCATACGGTTATCGCCGCCAGCGCCAGTACTTTATACACACTGCCAGGACTAAATAATATCCCGCTACCCATGCCCAACCTATTTTACCAACTTCCCAACTGCTCCAACTTTGGCTCCCGAACCAGCTAACAACTATCGTCATATATTTAAGCATCGGCCAGGCCAGCCAGGATATAATCTGTCCCAAAACCGGAAGCACAAACCCAACCATACTCGCCACCCCGACCACCCCCATAACCAACGGCACAAACGAAATTACCAGTAAATTAACTACCGGAGCCGCGACGCTCAGATTCCCGAAGTGATGCAGGATAAGTGGCGTCGTCATGACAATCGCCGCCATGGTAATTTTGAAATCTTCTAAAATTGTCATCTTGAGCTTCGCGAAAGATCCAGAACCCTCTGGGTCCTTCACTTCGTTCAGGATGACGCGCGAACCACCTGCCCACAACACTCCCACCGTCGCGGCTACGGACAATTGAAACCCTATATCCTCAACATATGCCGGATTTATCATAATCATCCCACATGAGCTGATACCCAACAACCAATATCCGTCTCCTTTCCTGCCTGACATCAACCCGATCATCGCCAAAATCCCCATCACCCCGGCTCTGACCACAGCCGCGCTCATACCTGCCAAAAACATATACACAACCGCTCCGACTACCACAAACCACATCGCAGCCTTTCTGCCGACCGTTGCCACGGCCATGGTCAAAATTACTCCTGCCACCACCAATACGTTGTATCCAGAAGCAGCGACAATGTGCGACACTCCGGTTCGCCGGAAGTTATCCCGGCCTTCCCGGCTCATTTCTCCGCTTCCACCCACCACAATCCCCGCAGCCAACTCCCCTTCGTCTCCTCCCAACCACCTCCTAAGATTATAAAATGTCTTTTGCCTGATAGTGACCAGATACCGACCCCAAACCGATCCATTCTCAATCTTTCGAAATGTCTGGTCATTCAGGTTCAAATACACTGATCCGCTGGTTGTCACTCTCTCCTCAATCGTGCCAACAACATTAATTCTGTCCCCATAATCGACTTTTATTTCCGAAGGCACATCAATCCTGATTCCTAAAATCATTATTTGTTGCTTTCCGTAATTTTCCGCCGGAATTTGGTTTATTCTGGCAGTTATTTTTATCCGTTGTCCATCCACCACTCGCACTTTGTTCTGTTTCCACTCCCACACCCTGGCAGCCAAAACCAGAAGTATTACCAAACCGACACCGATTCTTGTATTTGCTCCCATACTTTTTGGCCGACAATCTTCTTCTCCGCTAACTCCTCTATTCTTCCATATGGTCTCCCGTCAATTATTTTCTTCGCCGTCACCGGCCCGATCCCCGGCAACTCCTCCAATTCTGCCTGAGTCGCACTATTTATATTTATTTTGGAGCTTGTAGCTTGATTATTGGAACTTGTTTGGTCATTGGGATTTGTGGTTTGGGATTTGGACGGGATGAAGATCTTCATCCCGTCCTTGACTACTTCAGCACGATTAAGATATATATCTATCCATTTTGTATCAGCATCGTTACTCAACCCCCCCGCCATTCCCAATACTTCTCCTATTCTCGAACCAACCTGGGCTTCATACAACCCTGGTTTTGCCACCGCTCCTCCTACATCAACCATTATTTTTCCGGATTTTACTTCTATGTCATTTATAATTTCAATCTTGTCTTCCTCCGCTCCTCCACTCCTCCACCAAAACACCCCCGCGCCGATCAAAGCCAAGCCAACCAGCGCCAAAACAACCTCTTTTTTAGGCATCTACCACTAGATTTAAGATCTTCCCCGGCACAAATACAACCCTGTACTTCCTGCCCCCAACGTAATTAATCACTTTATCACTTTTCAAAGCCATTTTTTCTATCTCATCGCCACTCATCTCTTTATTTATCTCAAACCTATCTCTAACTTTCCCATTCACTTGAACCACGATCGTAATCTTTTTATCCGAAATCAGCTTCGGATCATACTCCGGCCACGCCTGCTGATGCACACTAAACTGCCCTCCCAGCCTCTCCCATATCTCCTCGGCCAAGTGCGGCGCGAACGGCGCCAGCAATCTGACAAACACGCTCATTTGCTTCTGATTCAATTTTCCCCCCTCTCTCTCCACCAAATTAACGAAGCTCATCATTGCCGCGATGGCCGTGTTGTAGTGGTACTGCTCCACATCCCCTGTCACCTTCAAAACCAATTTATTCAGTCCGTCAGAAATTTCCTTATTTTCTTCGGTCCCGACAATCAACTTCCACAATCTACGCACCCACCTCACCATCCCCTCTATTCCTGAATCTCGAAAGTCTGGACTCCCATCCATCGGCCCGATAAACATCAAATATAATCTGAAGGCGTCAGCTCCGAACTTCTCGATATACTGGTCAGGACTAACCACATTCCCCCGCGATTTACTCATCTTCGCTCCATCTTTGATCATCAGCCCATGCGCAAAAAACCTGGGAAACGGCTCCTCAAAACTCACAAACTCCAGATCAAAAAGAACCATTGTCACAAACCTGGCATACATCAAATGCAACACCGCGTGCTCCGCGCCTCCAAAATATAGGCTCACCGGCAACCAATCATTAGTTGTCATTTTATCCCACGGAACATTATTGTGATCAACGCATGGGTACCTTAAAAAATACCAAGCCGAATCCAAAAACGTATCAGATACATCCGTCTCCCTTCGCGCCAAGCCGCCGCATCCAGGGCATTTGGTTTCATAAAACTCTTTGTGCTTAGCCAGCGGCCCCCGTCCGGTCCCTTCCGGCTGATAATCCTTAATATAAGGCAATTCTACGGGCAAATCCTCCTCCGGGACCGGATACCACCCCGGACTGTCCCAGTCAGCCGGACACTCGCCCTTATTTTTGGCAAACCAGCAATCCCCTTTTGCCGCACAAGCCTCACAGTAAATCATCGGGATCGGCGGACCCCAATACCTCTGCCTGCTTATCAACCAGTCCCGCAAGTGGTAATGGGTCTCTCTCTTCCCCCACCCTTCTTCTTCCGCTCTTTTCCACCAACTTTCATCTGATTCCATCTCCACTATATCAATCCCATACTTAATAGCAAATTCCCTGTCACGTTCATCGTGCGCCGGCACACCCATGATCGCCCCGGTCCCGTAACTTTCATCCACATAATTTACCTTCCACACCGGAATCTTCTTCTTCGTCGCCGGATTCACCACATACCCCCTTGTAAACTCCCCCACTTTCTCTTTTGTTTCTTGTTTCTTGTTTCTTGTTTCTTTATCAGCTACAGCAATGAAAGTTGCCCCATGCACTGTATCTGGTCTGGTCGTAAACACCTCGATGTTATCAAACTTCAGCTTCATCCCTTCCGACCGACCTATCCAATTTCTTTGTGTCGTTTTTATCTTCTCCGGCCAATCTATCTTATCCAAATTAGCGAGCAATCTGTCCGCGTATCTGGTGATCCGGAAAAACCACTGCATCAACTCCTTCTTTACAACTCCAGTTCCGCATCTTTCGCATCCTCCGTCTATTACCTGCTCATCTGCCAATACCGTTTTACACGACGGACACCAGTTAACTTTAGCGGACTTACGATAAGCCAATCCTGCCTTATATATTTGTACAAACAGCCATTGTGTCCATCTATAATAATCTACATCAGAAGTGGTCACTGTCCGGCTCCAGTCATATCCATGCCCCAAAGTACGTAACTGACGCTCATAGTTCTTGGTAGTTCGTGCCAACATTGTCTGCGGCTGTTCACCTATCTTTATGGCAAAATTTTCTGAATGGATTCCGAAAGAATCGTACCCTATGGGCTGAAACACCTCTTTGCCATGCATCCTCATAAACCGGCCATAAATATCGCTTCCCGTCGAAGCGTAAGCGTGCCCGGAATGTAATCCTTCTCCCGATGGATATGGAAACATCCACAAATTATAAAAATGTTGCTTTCTGCTCATTAAATCCGTTTGGAAGACTTTCTCCTTATCCCATTTTTCCTGCCACTTTTTTTCGATATCTCCGGGGTTGTATTTATCCATGCACAAATTTTACGTCTAATCCCCACTACTATCAATAATGTATATAATCTGCTTTGGTATAATCACCCCGATGAATATTTCCACCCCCGAACTGCTATCAAACTTTTCCGCATACCTCACCGGTCAACAACTCTCTTCCGTCACCATCAAAAACTACCTTTCGGACATCCGCTACTTCATCGACTGGTACGTCACCAATTTTGACAACTCCTCTTCCCTAACCATTGATCAGCAAATAACGCCCCAGACATTAAATTTATTTCATCACCATTTGACTGGCGATCTACCTCTTAAGACTGCCAACCGGAGATTATCGTCTGTCCGCAAGTTTTGTCAGTTTCTGCATGACCAAAATTATACTGTCACAAATTCCGCAAACAACCTGCCAAACGTCCTACCGCCGTCCTATCACCTCCTTCACGAAATTCCGAATTTCTCTGATAACCGGCACCCCGATCCCACCATACTCCAGGCCGCTAACCTAGAGTCTGTCGCCCCAGCACCTTCCTCACCCGTTGATTTGCCCGTCAAAACGTCTGCTGCGGTGCTGACCTCACCTCACCCGGACGCTACGGCCGGCAAAACCAAGAGAAAGAAATATTCCCTATCCCAACTACTACTATTCATAATACCAATCATCGTCTTCATCCTCTCTCTCCTCGTTGTCTTCCTTCTCACTCCCCCCCTCCAACTGCTAACACCAACAGTTTAAATTCTAAATACTAATATCTAAACTCTAAACAGATCTCAATTACCCAATTTCCAATTTTTGAACATTTGCAACATTAGAATTTGGAACATTGTTTAGAATTTAGGATTTGGTGCTTAGAGTTTATGTAACAGATTCAATCGATTTCCCATTTGTGCTTCTGTCCATCGCCCTTTCCTTTCTCCACCAGCTCCCGGTATTTTTCCACCCCCCCCGCCAATTCCAATACCTTTTCTGTCTTCACCCATTCCTCTTTTTCCTCACCAATATAACTTTTATAACTTGAGTACAAATATTCCCCGGGGGCCGATCCCGTCACCGTCTCCACTGGACCAAACCGCCTGACCGTCCTGAATACCGGGTTTAAGTGAATAAACCGTGTCACCAAAACAACTTCTTCCTCTCCAACCCCCGCCGCCCGGTAAGTCCCGTCCCACAACATCCCCCGCCTCCTATACTTCCGGTTATAGTCCATGACAAACCCCGTCATCACCCGCCTCATAAATTTGGCTATCCCCCGCTCGTCATTCTGTTTCACCAACAGGTGAACATGATCCGGCATCAGGCAGTAAGCCCACATCTCGACGCTCTCAGCCAGGTTCATTTCCACTTTCCTCTTCCGCCTATATGGCCGATCTGCTTTGTAACCCACAGTTGTCTCCATTTGCACCGGCAGCAAATATTTCCGTATCCAATCCAAAAACATCTTATAGTCAGAGTTATCTCTAAACACCTCCCTCCCCTCCCACGCCCTACTATATATATGGTAAATGCCTCCGGGTTGGTAATCTTTAACTCTGAACTTCACTGGCATAGGTTTGACCTGTAGTACAATAGGATAAACCTTTTGCGGTTTACCTCTTGACCAAAGTCAAATACTATTTAAATATATCTTCATGCAACTTTCAACTTTTTTGCAAAGGCTCGGTTTCTGGATTGTCCTGACCACCGTAGTTTTGCTCCCCCTATTCTTCCTGCCTGTTACTTCCGAATTTTACGAATTCAATAAACTTGCCCTGCTCATCGCCGCTACCCTGATTCTCCTGATCTTGTTGACTGTTCTCTATGTCAGTGAACGCCAAGTCAGAGTTTTGCGCTCTCCCTTCGGCCTGCCTCTTTTAGCGTTTGCTGCGGCTTGGATCATTTCCACTATCCTCAAAACCCCCAATCGCGTCGACGCGCTCCTTCAACCCGGAAACACTTCCACTATTATAGCTTTCACCCTCTTCTTCTTTTCCGCAGTCAACCTGGTCCGGTCCAGAAAAGAGCTCAACTGGCTCACCTCCGCTTTTCTCGGCTCGCTCTCACTCCTTGCCTTGATCTCCATTGTCTGGGGCTCGGGCCTGGTCGACAAAATCATGCCCGTCGCCTTTCTCAAACTCCCCACCTGGAACCCCACCGGAACTCCCGTGGGAACCATGGTCACCCTTCTCATAACCCTTCCCTTTCTGACTATCTCTATCATCAAAGATAAAGCCGGCTCTCCCAGAACTCTGTTCTTTGCAATTTGTCTCTTTTTCAACCTGATCGGCGCTGGCGTCCTGGGCTACCGCCTATTCGGCCCGGGCAGTATAGCTCCCGTCTTTCTCCCCCAATCCACCGCCTGGTCCATCGCCCTTGAGGCCATGAAAACTTCGCCCCTGCTCGGCACCGGACCCGCAACCTTCATTTCCGACTTTACCCACTTCCGCCCGGTCACCTTCAACCTCAACCCTGCCTGGAACATCCGCTTTGGCACCAGCAGCAATTTTTACTTTCATCTCTTAACTACTGTCGGCCTGGCCGGACTCATCACCTATCTCTTCCTTGCTTACAAAACCCTTTCCCTCTTAGTCAAAACCGTCCATTTCCCCTCCGAATCCCCGCTGTATCCCCAAGTTCTGGCCTGTCTGATCAGCCTCATTCTTATCTTTGTCAGCCAAATCTTCCTTCCGCTGTCGTTTATTACCTCCGCCGTCTTCTTCACCCTGCTCATCCTCACTACGCTCTCCTTAAAACACCTCGGCTCCTCTCTCGTCCACGAAGCCAATATTGACATTGTTGCTTCCGGTGAAACCGGTCGGCGCTCTCCGCTTCTGCCCGGCATTGCCTTACTTGTCGTCCTCTCCCTGGCCCTGCCAACCCTTTATCTGGGCGCCCGGGCTTACTGGGCCGAAGTTCTTTTCCAGCAAGCTCTAACGGCGGCCGCCAAAAACGACGGCAAAACCACCTATGACACCCTCATCAAAGCCATCGCCGTCAACCCCTACGTCGACTCCTACCGACTTGCCTACTCCCAGACCAACCTGCTCATCGCCAACTCACTCGCTGCCAAAAAAGACCTTACCGACGACGACAGAAACACCATCACCCAACTGGTCCAGCAAGCCATCCGCGAGGCCAAAAACGCCGTTACCTTAAACCCCGCCAAAGCTGCCAATGTCGAAAACCTGGCCGCCGTCTACCGCAACCTCTTAAATCTTGCCCAAGGGGCGGACCAATGGACCCTGGCTTCTTATCAGCAGGCCATCCAGCTCGATCCCACCAATCCCAACCTGCGCATCGCCCTGGGGGGACTGTACTACGCCGGCAAGAACTACGATGAAGCCATCCGCCTCTTCCAACAGGCCGTCGATCTCAAACCCGATTTGGCCAACGCCCAGTACAACCTGGCCGCCGCTTACAGGGAAAAAGGCGACTACCCGCGGGCTCTGGCCGCCATGCAAAATATCCTCAATCTTCTGGACCGCACCTCCACCGACTACGCCAAGGCAAATGCCGAACTGACTGAACTACAAAAGAAAGTCACCGTCACTCCCACACCCGTCCCTCCGGCAACTGCCGAACCGGCCGAATCCGAACTCGTCGCCCCCCAAGCCCTTCCCTCTCCCCAAATCAGTCCCATCGAGCTTCCCTCCGAACTAGGTCCCCAACCAACCCCGACTCCTACCCCCTAGACAAACTCACCGTTATCCTTTACATTTATTACATGGGTTCTAAATCCAAGTCGGTTCCCGTCTTTCCCATCATCCTTACGGGAACCGACTT
>Ga0209541_10006399_pt1 | contig 20092 bp, 17 predicted proteins | sample RifCSPlowO2_01_FD_184027 | JGI IMG/M metagenome (GOLD analysis project Ga0209541, IMG submission 184027) | Groundwater microbial communities from Rifle, Colorado - Rifle CSP2_plank lowO2_0.1 (SPAdes) (version 2) | ecosystem: Environmental > Aquatic > Deep subsurface > Groundwater | place... | reverse complement strand
CTGATGGGGTGGTCGCGCGTTAAAACAAAAAAACATACCGCCTTGGAAGCAGCCATGGGGGGTGTGTTAGGAGGGGCGTTAACTATAGCTATGTATATTGCCAGCCAGCGCTTTTTGATTTAGAATTAACATATGCCATACAATAAATCGATAATCTATTCTTTTATACACGCGTTTGAGGGGATTTTCTACGCCCTGAGAGATAATCAGAACTTAAGAATACATTTTATAGTTGCATTTCTAGTAGTATTTGCAGGTATATTTTTTGGAGTTAACGGATTCGAGATGGGAATTATTGGAATTATGATTTTACTGGTAATTACGGCAGAAATGATAAATACGGCAATTGAGGAGATGGTTAATCTTATTGTTAGCGAGCATAGACAACAGGCAAAAATTGCCAAAGACGTGGCGGCAGGAATGGTTTTGGTAGCAGTAGGTGGATCAGTAGTTGCCGGAATTTTTATCTTTGCTCCCTATGTAATAAATCTATTTGGTTTAGGATAAGGAATTTGGCTCTGTTTTCCGCAGATGCTCTCTTATTATCATAAATGAAGTAACAATAATTATTGCTGCTCCAAATATTTGAGTAGGACTTAAAGTTTCTTCAAGTAAAAAATAAGCAACCGGTGCTCCAAGTATTGGGCCAACATAACGGAGTGATGAAACAATCCACCCTTTTACTGTTTTAAGCGATGCATACCAAAAAGTTAGAGATATTACATTAAATAAAATTACATAAGCTAAAAGATATTTCCATCCCATTAAGCTACCGAATGTTTCTGGTTTTGTAAATACAATTAAAAGAGGTAATAGAATTACGCTTGCTATAATCATTGAAATAGCGTTACTGGATATAGGACCGACATTGTAGCTTAGGCGTTTTCCGTAATTGTAAGAAGACGCAAAAAACGCCATCGCGATAACAATAAATAGATCGCCAATCTGTGCTTTACCAACAATATTTATATTGTTGCCAGTTGAAAGAATAATTGCTCCAATTAAATGAATAAACAAAAGCATTAGATGTTTTAGTTGTATTTTTTCTTTAAGGAAAATCCACGCAAGTATTAGAACAAAGTATGGTTCGATTTTCGTAAAGAAAATTGCCTTAACTGCTTGGGTTTGGCTAAGACCTATTGTTAAAAATAATTCTCCAAGCAGACTTCTGAATATTAAAACTAACAACAGATCTTTTCTATTCGTTTTAAGTTTTTGGAAAGTGATTTTCTCGCGAAAAAGTTTAGAAAGAAAGAGAAGAATTATACTTCCTATTATTCCACCTAGAACAATTACAATAAAAGGAGAGAGTTCTTTAACAGCCCCGGTCTTAAAAATCGTGGCAACACTTGAAAAGAAAGGGGAAAGGATTGCAAACAACGGGCCATAATATTCAGCTTTCATTTTAAACCTCAATTACAACAGGCAAGACGAGGGGGCGGCGTTTGGCGATTTTAAAGATCAAGCGTTCCGCTGTTTCGCCAACCAATTTTCTAATATAAATCCAATTCGTAACCCTGCCTTTTCTAGAACCAAAAATTCTCTTCAGCTCATCAAACAGTTTGGTGCGTAATTTAGTTATGTTATATTCGGTAAAACCCCTTATGATAACATCCGGTTTATTAACAAGGTGTCCATTTTCCGAATCGATTTCGGCAAGAATTATAACGATTCCGCTATTTGAAAGTTTTTGCCTGTCTCTTAAGACATAACTTTCCAACTCTTCTCCGGATATACCATCTACATAAACTTTTTTTAGCGGTATTACTTTTCCAAGTTTCGCCGAGTGTTTATCGAAAATGATCTCTTGCCCGTCATCTATGAGAAAAACATTTTTTTTGTTATGTCCCAAATTCTTCGCCATATTTGCGTATAAAGCCATATGTCTGAAGTTTCCTCCGATTGGAACCATCATTTTAGGTTTTATTAAATCCGCAATTTTTTTTAAGTCTTCCAGGAATGCGTGGCCGGAAACATGAAAATCACGAGAAACAGCCGAATACAAAACACGGGCTCCGCTTTTAATCATTTGATCTATCATGCTGTATATCGAAACTTCGTTTCCCGGTATTGGGTCTGCTGAAAAAATAATTACATCGTTTTCAGTTAGCTTTATTTCTCTATGTTCTCCATTGGCAATTCTTGCCATTGCTGATTGTTCCTGCCCCTGGCTGCCGGCAACAAGAAGCGTTAACTCGCTGTCCTTATAATTTCTTACCTGGTCAAGTTCTATTTCCATTCCTTTTGTTAATTTCATGTATCCAAGTCTTTGTGCCACTTCCTTTGTTTTAGTCAAAGAACGGCCGATAAAACAGACTCTTCGTCCAACCTTTTCCGATGCTTTTATAACCTGGTTAAGCCGGGCAATGTTTGAAGAATAGGTGGTAACTATAAATTTACCTTTGCAATTTTGTATTTCTTTTTGAAAATTTTCAAGTATTGCAATCTCTGATTTTGAAAACCCCTGTTTTTCAATGCCCAGACAATCCGACATAAGAGATATTACTCCTTGTTTTCCTAAAGACTCAATTTTAGCAAGATCCGTTGTTTTTCCATCAAAAGGTGTCGGGTCAAGCTTAAAGTCCGATGCATGATAAAAATTTCCCATAGGTGTTTTTATAAAAATATTGCTTGTATCTGGTACTGAGTGTGTTACTCTGACGAAGGTTAGGTTAAATTCTCCGAATGTTATATCCGGTTTATCAAAATGAACTGTTTCAACTTTGCGGTTTACTCTGAATTCTTTTAATTTTTCATTGGCAAGAGCGGCTGTGAAAGGAGTTCCAACTATAGGAAAAGACGGGAGGCTGTCTAAAAGAAACGGAAGAGCTCCTATATGATCTTCGTGTCCATGAGTTAAGGCCATTCCGACAATTGGTTTTTTCGTTTTAATAAGGTAAGAAATATCAGGGAGCAAAAGATCAACGCCAAGCATGGTTTCATCCGGAAAGCCCAACCCGCAATCTACAATAAGTATCTGATTGTTATATTCATACAGATACATATTTTTGGTAACTCCGCCAACACCACCTAGGGGGATGAAAGATAGTTGATTATACATAGTTTAAGTTGGTAAAAACTCCTTGATATTTTCTGTTGTGACATTAACAGCTTGGGATTTTTTCTCGACAATTAGTCTTGTGACTTTCCGGCAAATTCCCTCAACTGTTCGTTCAAGACTTCTCATGCCGGAGTCGTATCCTAAAGGTCGTATGACCAGCGGCCAAACAGCATCAGCTATTGTAATTTGATTTTCCAATAATCCTGATTGCTGGCGAATCTTGGGAAATAAATATTTTTTGGCAATAACTGTTTTTTCTTCATCCGTGTAAGATGGCAGTTGTATAATCTCAAGTCTATCCAAAACCGCAGTTGTAATATTTGTTGTATTATTCGCGGTCGCGACAAACAGAGTATGGGACAGGTCAAAAGGATAGTCAATATAGTGGTCTATAAATGTTTTATTTTGTTCGGGATCCAAAAGTTCGACCAATACACCCATAACATCACTTCGTCCTGTTTCGGTTATTCTGTCCAGCTCATCAAGAAGTATTACCGGATTTTTACATTGTGAGCGAACTATATTTTTAATAACCTGCCCGGGTTCTGAATCTGCAAAAGCTCTTGATGCTCCGCGTAAAACTCTCGCATCTCCCATTCCCCCAAATGGAATTCTTGCGAATTTTCTAGCTAAGGTTTCGGCGATTGAATAAGCAAGAGTGGTTTTGCCAGTCCCTGCAAGTCCTACTAAGCAAAGTATTGGAGCTCGAAGTACCGAGTCTGTTTTTCCTTGCATGTTTAATATAAGCGATGATAAATATTCCAAAATTCTATTTTTAACGTTTTCAAGTCCATAATGATTTTTATCCAAAATTTGTTTTGCCAGAACAAGATCCAAATTGTCTTTTGTCTCTTTGTTAAAGGGTAGGGAAGTCACCCAATTAATGTAATTTGCGACATTTTCAAAAGTTACAAATGATCCTGAGCCTGCCTGCCCTGAGCTGGTCGAAGGGTTAAGACTACCTCGTAAAAGCGCGATTTCCTCATCTATTTTCTCTAAAAGATCAGCAGGAAGAGGAGCAATCTTTGCTTTTTCTTCGAGTTTTTGAATCTGAGCTTCTAAAACATTAGAAGAATCCATATATTTATATTACTATAAAATAAGATAAGTGTATTATAGCGTAACGATATTTATTTAGGAAGAGACCGTTGGATTAATTATCCTAACAATTCCTTTATCCGCATCAACCTCAACCATATCTCCGGTTTTCAAAATTTCAGTTGCGTTTTTAGTGCCTACTATACAAGGTATACCGAATTCTCTGGATATAATTGCTGCATGCGATGTAATACCGCCTAAATTTGTAACAATCGCGCTGCACTTTTTTATCACAGGCATAAAGTCTGGCGATGTCATAAAGGTTACTAAAACTTCACCATCCTTTAGCTTATTGTTTTCGTTTGCGCTTAATATTATCCTTACCTTACCTTTTGCTTTTCCTCTTGACGCACAATTACCTTTAACTATTTGTGTTTGGCGATTAATTTTTGGAGATAACTTTTTCTCCCATACTCTCGTATTTTTTCCAATTAAAATTAATGGTTTTCTTGCTTTTTCCTTCCAAACAACAAAACATGATTGTTTTCTTTTTTTAACAAACCCTTGTAAGATTTTTCCGTTTAAAACATTTTTTATATCTGAGGGAAAAGTATCTCTCATTGTTTCTAAACTTATATTTCCTCTTCTGCCAATTTCTTTAAGAAGTATTTCTAAGAAATGCAGGTATATTAAAATGTTTCTTTTTCTTTCATCCTGATAAGCAGCAAAATTTTTTAGAAGTTCAACAAGCCTTAGTATCTCGTCATTTAGATTTAAATTTTTAGTATTTAAAGGATTGATTTTTTTACTTTGTTTAATATGTTTTAATTTTTGTTTAACGTCTGTTTTGGATAAGACTTTAGTTTGTGAATAGTTATTGTCAATCCAGTAATAATTTTTTATAAAGAGTTCTATGTTTTTTGTCTTCCAAAGATAATTTTCTGCTTCTTTGATATAAGATATTTTTCTAGGAGAGGTTAGGCTATTTATCTGAATATCGCTTAAAGACGTATTGGTATTTTTTAACTCTATCTCTGCTTGCATGGCAAGAGGTTCCTGGATTGCGCCAATGCCGTAGTAGTTAATAAAAGATTCATGAAGTTTGGAATACAAATCAACCAGTGATTCGTTTGATAACTTCGATAATTTACTTTTACCTATTTCTTGCTCTACTTTAACTAAAAAATTTAATCTTTTAGTTGCTTCATTAACCATCTGTTTTTCTTTTTTAGGGTCTTTATAAATTTCTAATAGTTTTGCGCCTAATCCATAAAATTCATTTTCCTTAACACACCAGGTTACAATGCCATTCTTGAAAATTAAAATAGTAGTAGGGAAGCCATGACCCGTAAAGATTTTAAGGGGTTGCATAGAGCCCTCAAGAGTTGGAAAAAGAAAGTGGATGGCGGCTTCACGCTCCCATCTAAACCATTCGTCTTTCATATAGGGAGTATATCAGATTTATCTGAAAACATCATTTTGAGGCAGTCCAAGTTCTCGTCTAACCTTTTTTATTCTTTTTACATATTCTTTAAAAATATTCTCAGGTTTGTGGATTCGATAAGATCCTTCGGCTCCTTTATATAATGAACAATCAAAAACATCAACGTCTTTTACAAGTTCTATATAAGGATTATTTGAGTAAATATCCTTTTCGCTATGATGCGCAACCGCTTGTGTAATTGTTGCTATTTCGCTTTTCGAAAAACCGTTAATTTCTTTTAAAATTTTTTCAGCAATAAAAGAGCCTAACTTTGCATGATCTTTATATGTTCCATGGATAATAACATAAATATCATGAAGCGTTGCGGCAGCATCTGCAATCTCGACATTGAGCTTTCTTTTCTGAGCAAGAATTCTTGCGATTTGTGTGCAGCCTGATGCATGTTTTAATTCAAATATTACTGAATCTTCTCTTTGACCATCTGGTACTTTTGACGAAAGTATTAGCTCGATAACTTTTCTTTCAACCTTTTCAAATCGAGTTAAATTATTACCTTTATAATGATGGAAGTCTTTTAATTTATTTTTCATACTTTTAAACTTTAAAGTATTTTAACAAATATTATCTCAAAATCCTAACAATTCCCTTATCCGCATCAACTTCAACCATGTCTCCATCCTTTAAAACCTGGGTTGCGATATCTGTTCCTACTATGCAGGGAATGCCAAATTCTCGAGAGACGATAGCCGCATGAGAGGTTACTCCTCCCCAGTCAGTAATAATTGCGGCAGCCTTACGCATTGTTATTGTCAATTCAGGATCTGTATTGGGAACAACAAGAATATTGCCCTTTTTCATTTTTCTTATATCTTTAATCTGCTTGATAATCGTGACTTTACCCTTGGCAATTCCTCGACAGGCAATATTTCCAGAGATTATCCTGACCCTGTTATGTAAATTTTTTTTAGGGATAATTGATTCTATTTTCTTAAATAATTTTTTTCCATAAAAGAAATTGATTTTTCCGTTAATTTGAACCATTGTTCTATGTTTTTTTCTTTTACTTAGTTGGGCTTTAGGAATTATTTTATTGTTTTTAACAAGTTGTTCTATCTCTTGGAACGAATACCATGTTAGATCTTTGTAGGAAATTTTAACCTTTTTCTTGATAAGAGTTGCGATCAGGAAAAACAAATACCGGTGTAACCCAGCAGCTAGATTATCAAGATATATGTATTGTTTGATTAAATCAAAATAATGAATATCTTTCTTTGCTAACTTATTTAAAATAGTGCTTCTTTGTCTTTTTTTTAAATTTTCAGCTTGCTTGGACTCCTTCAATAATTCTATTAACCTATTAAATATTTCCTCTAGAGTATAAGGTTCTGTATCGATTCTTCCGTATTGTATCCAGCAGTATTCTTTTTGGTGTTGTATTAATAGTTGCTTAATCTTTGGGTTAAGCTTGCTATAGTTTTTGGCTATATTGGCTCCATGAATTGTTTTAAGCCGTTCTGATATTGTTCTTAAATCTTCATCTTCTTTTTTAAATAAATACAAGTTATCTTGCATAAGCAAATAATCTTTGATTTCTTCAATATCCTGATCTTGTAAAGATAAGTTTTTCATTCTTTTGTCAATTGCGGGAGATAAATGACCACCTAAATCAGTAACAAATATATAATGCATAAGTGAAAAAGCGTATTTTGCCTTTTTTAGCAAATCAGGATTTATGGTTTTTGCTCTTTTAGTCTGAGCAATTATTTCTTTTATCTTTTTAAGATACTGCTTTTCCTTGCTTACTAACTTCTGGAGAATTAGTTCATCTGCTGAGGCCTTGTCTTTATCTTGACCCCATAAAGTCCAGTCAGAGTAATACCAGATAGTATTGATAGCTAAACTATTTAATCCTCCTTTATGAAAAATAGCTAAGAGAGGGTTCTGATCGCTATGGAAACTCATGAATGCTAATTCTGTGTCTGACCATTTTTCAAACCATTCTTCACCGCGTTTCCATTCAATCTTCGCAATATCTGAAAAACTCATCCAGAAGTATTATAGGAGTTATATAATTTATTGCAAATTGTATTTAGTAGTGGGTTTTGCGGAAGCGCGTGGAGCTTTGCCCTGATCTGAAAGGGCGAGACTTATCAAAACCTATTCCCCGTTCTCTTCGAAACTGTCTGGATAATGGATGATCTGATTCGGGTTCTCTAGTATTAATACTAGCGGGAGCAGTAGTTCTAGAAGGTCTTTGATTGCGCTCTTCATCCGAAAGCATAGTAAGATTTATTCTTCCTTGCTCATCTACTTCAATAACCGTGACATTAATCTTTTGACCAATTTTTACAACGTCATTTGGATTCTTAACAAACCCTGTTGACATTTGCGATACATGCACCATTCCTTCTTTTCCCGGCAGGAATTCAACAAATGCGCCGAACGGAAGAATTCTTTTAACCTCTCCTTCAAAGTTTTCTCCAACAGTTACTTCCCGGGTAATGCTTTTTACCCATTCAAGCGCTTTGGATACAGATTCTGTTGATGTTCCTGATATGGTTACCAATCCCGAATCTTCAACATCAACAGTTGCTCCTGTTTGGGCAATTATATTTTTAATTACCCTTCCCCCCGGACCAATTACTTCTCCTATCTTTTCAACAGGAACTTGTATTTGTTCTATTTTTGGAGCGTATTCAGAAACATCTTTACGGGATTCTGTAAGGACACTTTGCATTTTCCCCAGGATAAAAAGCCTTGCTTCTTTTGCTTTTTCAAAAACTTCTTTTATTTGGGCGATAGTTAATCCCATAATTTTTACATCGAGCTGTATTGCTGTAATTCCCGCATCTGTTCCAGCGACTTTAAAATCCATATCTCCTGAAAAATCCTCAAGTCCCAAAATATCAGTCAAAATCGCATATTTGTCGCCATCGGAAACCATTCCCATTGCAATTCCGGCAACCGGTTTTAAAATCGGAACTCCCGCATCCATTAGAGCAAGAGTTGATCCGCAAGTTGAAGCCATGGACGTTGAACCGTTGGAAGAAAGAATCTCTGAAACAACACGGATTGTATAGGGAAATTGTTCTTGTTTTGGGATAACTGCCCACAATGCACGCTCTGCCAACGCTCCATGCCCGATTTCTCTTCTTGATGGCACGCCTATTCTTCCTGTTTCTCCAACAGAATATGGAGGCATAGAATAGTGATGAATATATCTTTTTGACTCTTCTCCTTCCGCTGACTCGATCAATTGTTCAAGTCGAGGAGAACCTAATGTTACAACTGTCAAAGCCTGTGTGTCTCCTCTTTGGAAAATTGCGGATCCATGAGTGCGAGGCAAAACAGAAACCATTCCTGAAATTTGTCTAATTTCATCAATTTTTCTTCCATCAGGTCTTATTCCTTTTTTCAAAGTATTCTCTCTTATACTCTTAAAAAGAATGTGCTCTAGTGCTTTGGCAATCATCTTTTTATCAATGGAAAATTCTTGGTCGGAAATCTTTTCCTGCTCGATAATTTTATCTATCAAGTCCGATGAGTCTCCGCCTGATTCTTTGTTAACCCTGCTTTTAACAAGAGCAACGATTTCATCTTTGTATGATTTTTCAAGCAGTTTTAAAAGTTCTGCAAATTCTGAGTTCTCGGAAACTGTTTCTTTTTTTGCGCCTGATTTTTTTGCAAAATCTTCTATAAAATCAATAATTTTGTTATTTTCAATCTGCGCTCTTTTTATTGCCTCAAGAGCTATTTCTTCGGAGACTTGCAAGGCTCCCGCTTCTATCATCAAAGTCTTATCTTTTAATTGAGTTACAACTAAATCAAGATCCGATAGATCTGATTCCTGCGCTCCATGATTGATAAGAAATTCTTCTCCTCCGTTTTTTTCTTTTACATAGCCTATTCTTACAGCCCCAACAGGCCCTTTCCATGGAATTTTGGAAATTGCAAGCGCTGCGCTCGTTGCAATAATGGACAAGACATCAGGGGAATTTTCTCCGTCTACAGATAAGACAGTTACGATTATCTGAACTTCTTTTTTAAATTCTTTTGGGAAAAGCGGCCTTATAGAGCGGTCGATTAATCTTGCTATAAGAATAGAATCATCTGATGGTCTGCCTTCTCTTTTTACCCATCTTGAACCTTTAATTCTTCCTCCTGCATAGAGTCTTTCGACATATTCAACCGTAAGGGGAAAATAATCAATGTCTGTTCTTTCTTTTCCTTCGACAACCGTTACCAAAACCATGGTATCGCCAAGTCTTGCTAAAACAGAGGATGTGGCCTGTAATGCCAGTTCTCCTATTTCAAGAGTTAATGTTTTTCCGGCTAATTCTAAATTAACCTTAGTTTTTTGCGTCATCTTTAAGTCCAATCTTTTTCTCAATCACCAAGGAGCGTTTTTTATTCACTTTTGCTAAAAAGTTTATAAGCCTTCTTCTTTTTGCTATCATAGACAAAAGCCCGCGCCGACTATGCGTATCATGCGGATGGCCTTTTAAATGTTCTGTTAAACGGTTAATCCTTTCTGTTAGAAGTGCAATCTGGACTTCCGGGCTTCCGGTATCGCCATCTACTGTTTGAAACTGTTTTATAACATCCAGTTTTTGTTTTGTACTAAGCGGCATATTTAATAATTTAAAATTTTCAATTCGAAATTTGAAATGAAATCTTAATTTTTAAAATTTAAATTTGAAGTTTCATTGAAAATTGTAAATTTCAAATTAATTGACTATATTATACCAGTTTCCTAAAATCCAATCAATGGTCAATTATATAGCGGTTGAGCCTTTGTAGATTTTGGGTGCCAGCCAATCATCCGGAGGGTTATCGTCTCTTTTTTTCTCTGTTTTGTGTTCTGTCTTTTTAGGTAGGGAAGTTGTGAAAAAAGGATCGCGATCTTCAATAGCATCAAGGGTTTTTCTTGGAGCTTGCATTGTTCTTTTAGCGCCCTTTTTCATAAGCATAGCAACTGTTTCAAATGCTAAAGGAGAAGTTCTTGGATTTTGGAAGTTGTCTGTTGCCTCAGAAATTCCTGCTAAAAGATTTGATGCCGTATCGGTATCCAGATTAAGCCCTAAAGAAGATATAAGAGAAGCAACGCTTTCTGAGACTGAGGAAAGATCTTTGGAGACTAAGATAATATCACCAAAACCCTGATTGCTTTCTTTATTGTCAATATTAATAACTGTTGTATCTTTGAATTTTTCAGCGTCAAAAACGCTTCCCAAATCCGAAAGCCTGGGTGTTCCGACAATAAAAATAACGCTTGGAGCGGCTCCGAATCTTTTGTATTGTATGTCTGTTTCGTCAAAAGACAATCCTTGTTTTCCCGCTTTAACAATAATATTTATAAATCCATCTTCGCGGGTATAGGAAATTTTTTCTATGTCGCCTCTGTCTGGAAAAGATACGGTCAAATCTGCCGCATCGTTATGTAATGTTGTTTGCACTTTATCTATACCGACTAAAGATGAGACTTCAACGATTGGTTCGGTTGGACAGGCAATAGATACTGTTTTGCCTGAATTGGACAGGCTCAAGTATAAAGCAAGCGATGCCGCCATTTCGTCAATGCCGGGATTTTTGCCAACAGCAATGGAGATTTTATCATTTTTGTCCAATAGTGTTCTTATTTTATCTACGTTTAGGTTGTCCATATTTACCTCTCACCAGTTATCAAATCGCTATAATTTAAATCTAAATCCCACACCGCAACTGGTGAGGGGCTTATCCATGACATACTAACACATCACCTATAGTAAAGTCAAGAAAAGGGGAGAGTGTAATTCCTGCTTCGTGTCCTTTTTCAACTTTTGAAACAGGATTTTTACCAACCCTCATTGATGTGATTCTGCTTTCTCCTATAATTTCATCTCCGTCGGCTGACTGACGTATTAATCTTACTTTGTCCCCTCTGGCAACTCTTCCTTCCTGTACAGAAATACCTAAGACCTTTGTTTTTTCAAAAGGGAAAGACGCTAGCACTTTTGCAGTGCCAAAAATTTCCTCAGCAACTTTTAGCTGTTTTCCGGCGACGACGTCATTTATTTCATTAATCAGTTCATAGATTATGTTATAGTTTTTGAAGAGCACCTTTTCAACAGAACATAATTTCGTAACTTCCGATCTGGCTTTTGTATTAAATCCTATTACGATTGCGCCAATAGATTTAGCAAGCAAGACATCTGCAGGCGACACCTCGCCTGTTTTTTGCAACACTACATTAACTTCTTTTGGCAATCCATTGATAATTGCTTCAAGGGATCCAAGCGTATCGGCGCAAAGCACTATAGAAACAACATTTTCCTTAGTTTCCAGGCTTGGCTCATATTTGGCAACAGGGCTAATTATTGGCATATCAGGGGATATTTTTTTAAGCGCAATATCGGAGTGTTTGTAAACAATACTTCCTACCTTTGGGACTTTTTCAAATCCCAATATTTCAACAGCATCTCCTACTGTTGCTCTTTTTAAATGCGTACTCTTATCGTCTATTATTGTTCTAACGCGTCCTTTTTGATTATCGATAGAGATTTCATCTCCAACAGTTATAGTGCCGTTTTTAATAACAATTGTTGCCCGGGGTCCTGCTTTTTGATCAAGTTTTGATTCGATAACAATTGCGTTAAATTCTCCGTTTTCTGAAAGAGAAGAATTATCTCCTTTCATTTCAAAAACAAGAAGTATTAGCTCTAGCAATTCTTTTATATTGGTATTCATTTTTGCTGAAACTTCAATGATGGGAACATCTCCTCCCAAGCCTTCCAATAAAATCCCCTCTTTTAATAATTGTTGTTTAATTTTTTCGGTATTTTTATTGGGAAGATCTGACTTGGTCAAAACAACAATAATAGGGATTTTTGATTCTGTTAGAAGGACAATACTTTCTTTGGTTTGCGGCATTACATCATCAACTGCGGAAATTACCAAAAGCCCAATGTCTGCTGCTTGGGTACCCCGTCCTCGCATCTTAGCAAATGCTTCATGTCCAGGGGTGTCAATAAAAGTAATTTGTCTTTTTATCCCTTCATGAACAATTTCTATTTTAGATGCTCCGATCGCCTGAGTAATTCCTCCGTGTTCTTTTTGTACTAAATTGGTTTTACGAATTGCGTCAAGTAGGCTGGTTTTTCCATGATCAACATGGCCTAGAACTGCTACGACTGGAGGATAAAAATTTGTTGGAACTTTAATTGTCGATTTTGTTTTTGTCTTAGCCATACATTGCTAATTTTAAATTCGAAATTTGAAATTTTCAACGAATTTTTAATATTTAAATTTTCAAATTTAGATTTCATTTCAAATTGGAAATTGAAAATTTTACTTCTTTTCTTCCTTTTTCTTTTTTGCTTTAACTGCTTTCTTTTTTTCTATCTTAATCTCCGGTTTTTGTTCTTTTGCAACCACTGAATCAGTGAATTTCTGCGTTTCATTTTCCTTCTGTGTTTCAGTGGTTGCAGTTTTTTTATCATTTTTCTCCTCAGCCTCTACAGTCTTTTCTTCCTCAGGTGATATTTCAATTCTAAAACCGGTAAGTTTTGAAGCAAGGCGAACATTTTGTCCATCCTTACCGATAGCAAGCGAAAGCTCTTCTTGCGGAACTCTTACGAAAGCTACTTTTGTTTCATTGTCAATTTTTTGAGCCGTAACATTTTTAGCAGGGGAGAGCGCTGCTACAATATATGATTTTGGGTCTTCCTGCCATTGGATAATGTCAATTTTTTCAAGGTTCGCAAATTCCTGAATTACAGCTTGAATCCTGACGCCCTTTTGTCCAACACAGCTGCCTACAGGATCGATTCCTTTTTGATTGGAATAAACTGCAACTTTGCTGCGGGTGCCGCTTTCTCTTGCAATGTCTTTTATGATCACACTTCCCATGCGAATTTCCGGAACTTCTCTACTGAATAGCCCCTGGAGTAAACCTGAATTGGATCTTGAAACTATGATTTCTTGCCCTTTTAATCCTTCCCTGATTTCAAGGATATAGACAGTCAGTCTTTGATTTAAATTGTATCTCTCGTTTGGTATCTGCTCGGAGGTGGGCATAAGAGCTTCTGTTTTTCCAACATCAACAATTACATTTGGGCCTGCAAATCTTAAAACCCTGCCGTTTACAATAGTTCCGATTCGAAGTTTGTAATCAGCAAAGATTGCTTCTTTTTCTCTTTCTCTTATTTTTTGCAAAATTACTTGTCGTGCAGTTTGCGCCGCAATTCTTCCGAAACCCGGTGGGGTAACGTCTTTATCGCTTTTGAATATTCGGGCTTCTCCTGTATTTTTGTCTAAAGTTGTAGAAAATTCCTCAATTTCTATTCCGGGGTGGTCTTTTTTGTATGCGGCAAGAATGGCGTTTTTTACAGTTTCCAAAACAACAGAAACATCAACGCCTCTTTCGTTGGCGACTTGATTTAGTGCTAATGCAAATTCGCTTCTTTGTACAGCCGGCATAACGAATGTAAGTATACCAGATTCAATCCTAACCTTCAACCTCTCAAGAAACAATTTTTTTCCGATTGACAGGGAAAGCTACTGATGTTATGTTAAGAAAGTATGGATGCTGCTCAGATAATTTTATTTTTGGTAATTATTATATTAACAATTCTTCTTGTCGCTCTGGGTATTCAGGTATTTTTTATTCTTCGCGAGCTCAAAAGAGCAGTTGGTAAGGCAAACAAAATCTTAGAAGACACAGGGGTTATTACCGAAAGCGTTTCGACTCCTCTTGCTACATTATCATCTTTAATGATGGGTATTAAGACAGGCATTTCTGCTGCAAATCTTCTTAAAAAGGTTTCAAAGTTCGGCGAGAAAAAAAATGAAGGCACTGAAGTTAGCGAATTAAAATCCGATCATGCAATATCGGAAGAAAAAAAACCACTGATCAGAAGATTTTTTAAGGGAATATCAAGGAAAAGAAATCTATAGGTATTTTTTTATATTTGCGTTGTGTTCGAGAATGGTTTTGGCGTAGTGGTTGTGGCCTGTTTTATCTGAAATGTAGTAAAAATATTCTGTATTGGCAGGGTTTAGCGCTGCCTGTAAGGAAGCAACACCGGGATTTGCAATCGGTTTTGGCGGAAGACCGGCATGAACATAAGTATTATAGAGAGAATTGATTTTTAAATCATCAAGCGTTAAGTCTTTTTTCCACCAGGTTTTTTTATCCTCTTGATATCCTAATGCATACTGTACGGTTGCATCAATATCCAACTTCATTCCAATATTTAATCTATTGAGCATTACGCTTGCTACAAGAGGACGATCTTGCGGAAATCTAGCCTCCCGTTCTATAAGTGAAGCTAATATAACACTATCTTCTTTAGAGAGCGGGCTATTTATATTTTGCGTAATTTCTGAAAATTTTTTTTCAAAATTATCCAACATTAGGGCAGTAATAATCTTGATGTCTGCATCTTTTGGAATAAGATAGGTATCTGGAAAAAGATATCCTTCGTTTGACTTCAGGATGCTTTGCCAGGATGGATCGTACGTAGCTAGCTCTTTTTGTAGGATTTCCGCGATTTCTTCCGCTCTTTTCCCTTCGGGAATTGTTATCCAAATATCAAGTATGCCATGCGTTAAATTTTGCGCGATATCTTCCGCTGTCATTGAAGGAGAAAGCCTAAAATCTCCTGCTTGAATTTGCTTATCAAGCCCCAGTTTTTTTAAAAGCAAAAAAAACACAATGGGATTTTTAATAAACCCTTTAGTTTTTAGATTGTAAGTAATTTCCCTAACAGTATCTCCTTTATTAACAACAAAAATAGAACTCGCTTTGTCCATAGGATTTACCGGTAATAACATGTTGTTCCACCAGAATATAAGCGCAAAAATAACAAAAATAGAAAAAATAATTACTATTAACAGTTTTTTCATAAAATTGTAGCAATTGGAAATCTTTGTAAAGTGTCTTTAGCTTCTTTAAGATTATCTTCTTTTTCACTATATAGAGTTAAGACAGTATCTCCTTTTTCAACATTCTTCCCGATCTTTTTGTCTAAAAAGATACCTGCGCCTTTTTGTGTCGGCGCTCCTAATAATCTTGCAATTATAGTTATGTCTTTACTATTTAGTTTTTTGACAATCCCGGATTTTGATGCTTTTAGTTCAAAGGGGTATCGGCCGGGTTTCAAATCCTCGCTGTCTATGTTTGGATTACCCCCCTGTTCTAAGATTATTTCCTGCATTTTTTTAAAAGCAGTGCCGTCTTGCAGTATTTTTGTTGCCCAACCAAAGGTATTGCCATAATTTTTCTTAACGGATAATTGGAGTTGTTGCGGAGAATCTTTTAGGCAGATATCCAAAAGATTTCCTGCCAGATTTATGCTTCTTATCTCAAGATCTAATGGCCGATTGGGTTTTTGTTGAAGAACTCTTATTGCTTCTCTGGTTTCAAGGATTGGTCCTATTCCTTGTCCTGCCGGTTCGTCGGTTCTGTGGATAAGTACGCGGATTGTTATATCAAATTTTTTTGCCAAAAATTCGAATTTTTTCTTTAGATTCTCTGCGTCTTTAAGCCTGTGGACTTTTACCATCGCGCCATATGGCAGATCTATTACTACATGATTTGAGCCAAATGCGATTTTTTTTGCCATTATGGAAACCAAGACTTTGTCATAGCTTTCATACAAAAGAGGTTTTTCAACTTTAATGATTATGTCATCAGCAGGAGCTATTCCAAAACTCCCTCCCCAGACAATGCATCCGTTTGTTTTTTTAACAACATTCAGGATCTTTTCCTTGGAAAGTTGAACAGGAGATAGAACCTCCATGTCATCCGCGGTGCCATCCGGTGTTGTTATGGCTCTGGATGAGCTTTTAGGAATTGTAAATCCGGCAGCAGCCACAATTGGCACGACAACAAGTGTCGTTCTGGTTCCCGGCACTCCGCCAATGGAGTGTTTATCTGCAACGATTCCTTTAAAATGCAGTTTTTCTCCTGTTTCAACCATTGCTTTAGTAAGATAGTACAATTCCTGATTTGTAAATCCTTTTGAATAACCGGAGGCTGCAAAATAGGTAGTTAAAATATCTCCAAGACGTTTCTTGGCTATCTGATCCATTACGGAATAAATTTCTTTATAAGATAACGTTTTACCAATTAATTTTTTCCTAATGGCATTTATAGCTATAAGTGTTTCTTCTTCGGAAGAAATCAAGGGTTTTTGTTGTTTCATAGATTTATTTACTTGTTATTTGTTTAATTGCTCGAGATATCATTGTTTTTATTAAGGACAGAAGAAAATAAAAAGAAGTATTTATAATACGATAAATGATCGGCCAAATCAATATTAAGAATTTTTTAGTGCGATAACTTTCCATAATTAAATAACGCTTAGCCTTGCCTTAACAACAAGTCTTTTCCAGACAGTTCCCGGGGGCGTGCAAGTGACAAGCGTTAGATACGAATTATCATAATTTTGTTCAAATGCGGAGGCATTGTTTGGATTTACGACGGTAATGTTAAATATCTTATGGAGGTACGTTACCCCGTTAACGTTAGAATATATGCTGTCTCCAATTTGAAGTTTGTGGATATTTGCAAAAATTGTCTTGTAGTCTTTAGGGTTGTAAAGCTGAGGCAGGGTTGAGTGTCCAAAGATTACTGCATTGCCAAACTCCCCAGGAATACTTGTCCCCTGGTAGTTAACTAAGTGTTTTGCTAAGTCTAAATCGATGGTTGATACATACGCATCTTTAATGCGTATTTTTGGTATAGAAAGAGTATATGAAGATACCTTAGGTTTTTCTAGAGCTTGAGAAGGATTGAAGTAAGGAAACCAATTTTTTGCGTCTGTGTAGTCTTTGTTTGTTATTGAATCATTGCTTCCTTGGTTTACGATTTCGTTTCTTGGAATAGATGTTGTAATATTTTGAGATGCAAAAATTGGAACAATATAAATTTGCCACATAACAAGAGGAGAGAATACATAAAGAAGGATCGTAAGTCCCAAAAATATTATTCCAAAACTTAACATGCGAAACCATTTTCTGATGGGTTTGCGAGTGGGTTTTCTATAGTAATATTTAATCATGAGCATTAACCACGATTTCTATGTTTTTAGAGATTCTTGGGAGCATTTTTGGAATGAAGGGAAGATCAAAAGAAGAAGATATACTAACAGTTGTTGATTGTGGAATTTTCAGGAGCAAATCTTTAGCATCTTTGTAGGACATGCCGGCAATTTCACTTATCAATTTGTTTTCATCTATTTTAGGCTGTAGAATTGCTTCAATATCAAGATTTACCTCAGCTTCTTCTTCGTTTTTATGCTTTATATCTTTGATGTCAACTTTAATATTATTTTCATTAAGGATTAGGTCTTTTTCAACGTTTTTTTCAATAAGGCTTAAGGCTTGTAAGATAAGATCTCTCTTGGAATACATAAGCGTTGCATAAACTACGGTTCCTTTTAGTGTAATTTTATTCGCTTCGTCATCAACGTCCTTATCGAAATTCTTCTTGTCTATTTTTTCAGAAAGCAAGATTGGAAGCATGTCGTTATCGGGCGGGGTAACTTTTGTGAGATCCTCCCTTGCTTTATCCTGCAGGGTTTTTGGAAGCTCTTTCAATAACTTATCTATGTCATTTTTTGAAACAACAGCAACTGTTTTTTTAGTTCCGCCTTCAAAAGGATCGTCGTTTTTAGCTGCAACTAACGGATTGTCTCCAATTGCAAATTTAGTGTTGGAAGGAAGATTGTATTCCGTCCCGATTTTGTTAGCCACAACATTAACTTTTGCTTTACCAGGGGTTGTACCTGAGAAAACATCGCCTGACGCGGATGCAACAGTGACGTTGTTATCTAAAGTAAAATCCAACCCGTTGGACGAGGTTGTCGTTACACCTTTTTGAAATGTTTTTGAGCTGCTTGTATTGTTAAATATCGTAATTATCCCCTTTGCTTTATTGCCTACATCTTTCTTGCCGGTTGTAGCAGTTGAGAGAGTTGCATCTAAAGATACAGACAAAGTCTTTCCGCCAATGACATTATCGGTAGGATTTGTAGGCCTTATGGTAGAGAATGTAATATCGCTATTTTGATTGATAATTTTTGGTTTAATTTCCAGGGAAACTGTTGCTTTGATTCCAAAAAAGTAAAAAAGCGCAAATCCAAGAAGCAAAAGGATAGCAAGTGCCGGGATGAAGATAATTTTTTTGCCGCTTATCTTAGGCATCGAGAAAGACGGTAATTTAGGTATTATTGATTTAATTATTTCTACAAAATTAAAAGTCTTTCTAGTTTTAATTTGTTGGTCGGAATCGATTTCCTGTTTAGCCAATGAAACATTCTGGGTAGTCTCGACTGTCGGCGAGGCAGGCGGGTGCGAGGCAATATCTACATCTTTGACAAATCCGAAATTATCCATCGAAAGATTTTCGAATGTCTCCTGTGGTTGTTCTTCTTCATGTCTTTCTTCTGTTTTTTTCTGGACGTTTGCTTCTAAGACTTCAAATCCCATTTGATTTGCAACGCCAAACAAAATTGCCCTGGCTTCAAAACCAACCTTTAGATTTGTTATTTGGGGTAGATGGAGAAAGGGCAGGCTTTTGGTCCATTGATGATGAATAAATTCCTGGCTTAAATCCTTCTGCCCATCAATAACAATGATACGTGAAGGAAAGATCTGAGATGTCGAAAAATGTTTTAGAAGATTATCAACGGTTGATGGGATATTTTCTTGAATTTCACCGTTTTTTGTCTCTGTAATCTTGCCGCTTCTTATTAAAGAAATTGTTGCAAATTTTTTCCCTGCGTCAACAAGAATAGCTGAGATAGGCGCACCTTCTTCTTTTTGGAGAAGGTATGCAATTGCTTGAGAAATAATCAAAAATCCTATTGGAGTAAGACCTAATTCATCGCTGACTTTTTTAAGCTTTACAAGATGATCTTTTTTAATCTTGTCGTTTTCTACCCAATCTTCTTTAACTCCAAAAATTGTTTTTTGTGTTTCCGAACCATCCGGAAGAACACTTTCTGCTTTGGATATTGCTTTATCTATTGTATCAAGAAGTTCTTCTTCGGTCGCGCTATCAATAGAATCTTCGAAGTATTCTTCATGTTGTCCGACAACTTGAATTTTACCTTTTTGTTCTTCGAAAATTACAGCGTGTGCTTTTTCGTTTCGAAGAACAAGGACTAAAAAAAAGGCGGGCTTTTTCTTAGCTAAACTTTTTAAAAAGGGCAGTTTCATAAATTTAACCGGCTATGCTATATAAACGTCTTTGTCCTTTTCCAATATTGTCCTGTTTTATTATCTTAAACTGTTTGAGCTTAGATGTAAAATCTACATGCGGTCCTCCACAAAACTCTTTTGAATAATCACCAATAAAATAAACTTTTACATTCTCCTGGTATTTTTCATCAAAGAGTCCTATTGCTCCTATTTCTTTGGCTTTTTTTAAAGGCATCATTTCAAAATGCACTTTAAGATTTTCATTTATTTTTTCATTTACGGTATCTTCAACTTTTTTAATCTCGTCGTCTGTTAATTTTTTGTCGTAATTAAAGTCAAATCTTATTCTTTCGGTTGTAATA
>Ga0209541_10006398_pt1 | contig 20093 bp, 20 predicted proteins | sample RifCSPlowO2_01_FD_184027 | JGI IMG/M metagenome (GOLD analysis project Ga0209541, IMG submission 184027) | Groundwater microbial communities from Rifle, Colorado - Rifle CSP2_plank lowO2_0.1 (SPAdes) (version 2) | ecosystem: Environmental > Aquatic > Deep subsurface > Groundwater | place... | reverse complement strand
CCCCGCCCCTACAAATCCCCACCAATCGGGCCAACGCATAATTCCGGTTACCGCCAAGCTCAATCTATAGATCAGGGTTATTCCCCCCAAAAGCCCTATTACGAAGTCCGGCAACACCCCGTAAAATAAATCAAAGCCGGTGAGCAATACCAACCCCAAACCCACCACTAACCAAAATCCCGGCTGAATCACCGAATACGGCTGTTCCGCCAACCTGAAAGCCAACCGGCCCACCACATACCACCACAGCAACAGATTAGCCGTCAACAACTCAATCACCGGATATTGCAGCGAAATCGACTGCTTGCAGTAGCGGCACTTTCCCCACAAGAGCACGAAAGACAGCAGGGGAATGTTGTCATACCAGTTAATCTTATGTTTACACTTGGGACAGAAAGACCTGCCCGCCCACGGCGAAAACCCGTGCACCGTCCGGAACACCACCACATTGATAAAGCTGCCTAAAATCAAGCCTACCCCAAACAAACCCCAGCTGGCTAAACCACCCATACCTTAGCGGGCACACCAATAACATCCGTTGGTCGTTCCCGCCGTATCACAATCTTTGACCGCGTTCACCGTCCCGTCGGCGTCGTACTGGACCGTGCCGTCGTTGCGCAGCGCCTTTGAATCCGGCTGGAAACAAATAATTATTTCCGTCGGGTCGGAGCTGGTGGCGTAAATCCTGGCGGCATTGCCCGTGCCCAATCCGGTCCTAAATTCGGTCTTCAATTCCCCGTCATTAATCAACTTTTGCAGATAACCGGTATTCTCATCCCAAAAAGTCGTATCCGACAACTCAGTGGGGGTTGTAAACGTGCTACACGTCCCCGCGTCACACCAGGGCAACTCACCGTGAGTGGCGTAAAACCGGGTAAACCCGTTCAACAATTCTATAACTGTATTGCGCAAATTAGTGTCCCTGCCCTTCTTCAACTGCTCAAACGGATCAATTGCCGCCAGCAACCCCGCTGCCAAAATTCCCAAGATCCCCAAAACTACCAGTAACTCAATTAATGTAAAACCTAAAGATCGTTTCATTTAAAACTTACTAGTTAAATTATAGATAGGCATGATTATGGCTACGATTAAAAATCCTACTCCTACTCCTAATAAAATCATGATAATTGGCTCCAAGGCCGCTGTCAAGCCCCTAATTTTGGTCTCCGCTTCGCCTTCAAAATAGCCCGCCAGTTTCCCCAACACCTCATCCAGCTTCCCGGTTTCCTCACCCACCGAAATCATCTGCGACAGCAACTGCGGAAATGCCTCATCCACTGCCAGGGTCGCCGCCAAGGGAAAACCTTTTTCTACCTGTACCGCCGCTTGCATAACCTTAGCCCGATAAATCGGGCTGCCTACCGCCGCCGCCACAATCCGCAATCCCTCCAAAATCGAAATTCCCGAAGCTAGCAGCAGCGACAAGGTCCGGCTAAACTCGGTAAACAGTAATTCCCGCCGCAACGGCCCCACAATTGGGATGCGAAACATGATTCTGTCGACTTGGACTGCCCCCACCGCAGTTTTACTCCAAGCTTTAAATCCGCCTATTATCCAGCCGGCCGCCAGCGCCACCAGCCACCAAAATTTAACCATCAACCCCGATACCGCCATCAAGATCCGCGTCGGCAAGGGCAACGCCGCTCCAAAATCCGCGTACATCACCGTTAACCGAGGCACCACAAACACCATCATGACTATCCCCACCACCACCATGCCCGTAAGCACTATCGCCGGATAAATCAACGCCCCTTTGGTTTTATTCCGGAAATCCCGCTGTTTCTCCATTGTATCGGCCAAGCGCTTCAACACCTGGTCCAACACTCCGGCCGCCTCTCCCGCCCGCACCAAAGCCACATAGACTTCACTAAACACTTTCTTCTGCTTCCCCAGGGCATCGGCTAAACTGGCGCCTCCTTCTACGTCCCGCAACGCTTCACCCACCACTCCCGCCATCCCCACGCTCGACTGCATTTCCAAAATACTCAAAGCTTCGGTCATCGGCAGCCCCGCCGTAATCATCGTCGACAGCTGCCGGGTAAAATTGACTACTTCGTCGGCCTTAACCCGCTGCAACCACTTGAGGAATTTCAGTTGTGACCGCTCCAGCAGCGGTTTTAGATTGATCACCAACAGATGCCGTCCCCGCAATACCGTCACCGCCCCTCTTTCATCAGCCGCTTCGACTTTACCCTTAACGGTCTTACCTGCTTCATCTTTAGCCTTGAAAACAAATTTACGCATCGGTCCCCTTCACCAGGCGCGTCAACTCTTGGGGCCGCAGCGCATATGCCTGGGCCACTGGTAAATCCACCGCCCCGGCTTTAACTAAATTCCCCAAGCTCATCTCCAGGGTCATCATCCCCAGTTCACCGCTGGTCTGAATCACGCTGTCGATTTGATGCGCTTTGCCTTCCCGGATCAAATTCCTCACCGCCGCCGTAGCCAGCAGTACCTCCACTGCCGGCACCCTCCCGCCGCGCAGGGAGGGCACCAACCGCTGCGCCAAAATTCCTTCCAATGATGAAGCTAATTGCTGCCTAACTTGAGCCTGCTGGTGGGCCGGAAACACGTCAATCATCCGGTCAACACTCTGGGCGGCGCTATTGGTGTGCAAAGTAGCAAACACCAAATGTCCCGTTTCCGCCACCGTGATCGCCGCCGCGATGGTGTCAAAGTCGCGCATCTCACCCACCAGCACCACGTTGGGGTCTTCCCGCAATACACTTCGCAGCGCTACTGTCCAAGCGTGAGTATCCTGATGCATCTCGCGTTGCGAGATGATGCTTTTCTTGGGCGTATACAAAAATTCAATCGGATCCTCAATAGTCACGATGTGTTCCGCCCGACTGGCATTAATTTCTTCAATCATCGCCGCCAGGGTCGAAGACTTGCCGCAACCCGTCGGCCCTGTCACCAGCACAAATCCCTGCTTCAGTTTAGTCAAACTGTGACATACCTTGGGTAATCGGAGTTCCTCCACGGTCTTGATTTGGGCCGGGATCAGCCGCAGTGCCGCCGCTGCCATCCCTTTTTCAAAATAAGCGTTGACCCGAAACCGGGCCTGGTTGCCTAACGCGTAGGAAAAATCCACTTCCCTGTTAGTCAGCAGTTGATCCTTTTGCTGCGGCGTCATGATCGCCAGCACCCACTCGCTGGCTTTTTGAGCCGCAACTACCGGTTCATTAGCCACCACCACTAAACTGCCGTGAATCCGCAGCATCGGCGGCACTCCCACCACTATATGCACATCCGAAGCCTGTTGTTGTATCGCCAGTTGGAGTAATTGACTAATTTCCATATCAGGTTTGCGCTACTCTCAATACTTCTTCCATCGTCGTGATCCCCTCGAGCGCCTTCCAGTAACCGTCTTGCTTCATCAGCACCATCCCATCATCCACCGCCGCTGCCTCAATCAGGTTCGCCGGCGATCGTTCCAAAATCAGCTTACCTAACTTTTCTGTCACTAGCAACACCTCAAAAATACCTATCCTGCCTTTATACCCTGTGCCGCCGCACTTATCGCACTTCTTACCCCGGTATAACACTATCTTCTCTCCGTGTTTCTGCCGCCAACCTTCATACAGTGATCCCAGTACCGACCGGATATCCGCCACTATTTCTTCCGCCGGCTCATAAGCTTCCTTGCAATGGTCACAAATCTGCCGCAGCACCCGCTGGGCCAACACGCAGGTCATCGACGACGCCAATAAAAACGGCTCGGCTTCCATATCCAGGAGTCGCGGTAAAGCTCCGGCCGCGCTATTGGTGTGGAGTGTCGAAAATACCAAGTGGCCGGTCAGTGCAGCCTGGATCGCCAATTCCGCCGTCTCTTTATCCCGCACCTCGCCCACCATGATAATGTTAGGGTCCTGGCGCAAAAACGACCGCAACCCCGAGGCAAACGTCAGGCCGGCTTGGGGATTGATCTGGACTTGATTGACTCCGGCAATCTGATACTCCACCGGATCTTCCAGGGTCAAAATATTCACTCGGGGCGTATTGATCCGGGTTAGAATCGAATACAACGTCGTAGTTTTGCCCGAACCCGTCGGCCCGGTAATCAAAATAATCCCGTGGGGTACCAGAATGGACATTTCCAAATTCTTGAGCGCCCGCCCCCGCAAACCCAAATCCGGCAGCGTCGGTACCTCGCCGGATTTCTTAAGCAGCCTCATGACTATCTTTTCCCCGTGCACCGTAGGCAAAGACGACACCCGCAGATCCACCTCTTCCGGTCCGCTCCTAAAATTAAACCTGCCGTCTTGGGGAATCCGCTTTTCGTCTATCTTCATTTCCGCCAAAATTTTGATTCGGGATATGACCGCGTCATGCACGTTTTTGGGCAAGACCAACTTTTCGTGCAAAATCCCGTCGATCCGATACCGCACCCGCGTTCGTAACTCCTGCGGCTCAATGTGCACATCCGAAGCCCGCGCTTTCATGGCAAAATCCAAAATCGTGCTCACGATCTTAGCGATCGGCGCCTCCCTGATCACTTCCCCGATCTTGGCCAAATCCACCGTCCGCACCGCGGTCTCTCCGGTTTCTTTTAACGCGGCTACCACCTCTGTTGATAAAGTCTGACCATACCGTTCGTTGATAGCCTTGACTATCTCACTCGGGACCGCGAAAAAGGGCGAAATTTTGTTACCCGATTTGCCTTGTAAAAACTCAATCGCCGCCAAATCCAGAGGGTTAGCCATGGCTACGGACAGAGTATTTTTGGCTTTATCCAGGCTAAACGGAAACACGCCGTATCGCAGCGCCACCTGTTCCGGAAACTGGTTTAAGGCTTCCGGCGCTGCCCCCTCCTCGGTCAAATCGACGTAGGGAATTTTATAGTACTCGGCTTTGGCTTTGGTCAAATCCGTTTCGTTCACCCAACCCCGACTTACGATTACCTCTTCTACCGCTTGACCCGAATTCAAATTTTCGAGCCTAACCTGATCGTACTGTTCCTGGGATAGACTTCCCGCCTTTAATAAAACTTCCGCTAAACCTTCTTGGGCAGACATGGTTTAATAATAGCACAATGCATAGTTTTATTGTCGCCAATTGGAACCTCGACCCCCGGGTTTTACAGCCGCTTCTGTCCGACTTTCCCTCTTTGCGTCATCCCGACGTCTTATTAATCGAGCCAAAACCTGCCAGTATTACCATCGCTCAAATCCGTGACCTCAAAACCTGGCTCTCCAGAAAACCATATCAAGCTAAAACCAAGCTGGCTCTGCTGCTGCAGGCCCATACTTTAACCCTACCCGCCCAACACGCTCTCTTGAAGTCCCTCGAGGAACCGCCGCCGGATACTATTATTATCCTGGCTACCAATCAACCCGATAGCCTCATCCCCACTATCCACTCCCGTTGCCAATTTATTCATCTGTCGACGCCTAGCACCTCGGGGGTGGCCTTGGACTCCCCCGAGGTGGACAATCTGGACAACCTCACTCCCGGTCAACGCCTCGCCGACGCCAGCGCCTACACCACCAAAGACCAGAGTTTGTCATTCTGTCTTAACTTAATCCACTCCCTCCACTCTCAACTCAAAAATCATTCCTCAGTCGCCTCGCAACTCCAGCTACTCCTTTACACCCACCGTCTTTTGACAGCTAACGTCAATCCCAAGTTAGCCATGGAAAATCTCTTTTTACACCTTTGAACTCCAAGTACACCCCCGGGGTGTACATGACTTTCCTAACCTCCATTTCCGTTGCTAGAGAATGATCTACTAAAATGCTTCTCTAGTTTAGCAAAAGTCTCTCCTCGAAGCGCTTTTTCTAAAACCAGCCTAGCTCTATAATCACCATTACCATCAAGACTATTTAAAGCTCCTTCCATTTGCTCCTCCAAAATCGTCACATCTAGAATGTCTGGTTCTACATACTCAAACATTGGCAGGCCATTTGGTTTAGCGGGATTATGCACCTCAACCATTCCTCCTCTTTCCAGTTTTCGTCTTAAATCATTACGCTTAGCCACTAGCATCTGTACCAAACTAAAGCTGTTATACTCCATAGATCTACCCACTCGATGAACCCGGCCAGTTACTCCGCCCACCCAAATCTCTAGCCAAATCGGCCCTTTTCCGTCCATAAAAACTCGCATTTGACTCGCCCCCAAGCTCCGAATCCTTTCATGCATATCTTCTTTATTCAAGCATAACTCTGGAGTACCCATCTCACTATCTAGTCGCCACTCTCACCCCAATTCCTTCTCTTAACCAATCCTTGTCCCATCAACTTTTTCTCCCCGCAACGCCGCCGCCAGTCGACCTGCAACCTTACCGCTGATAATCAATGTCTCTATCCCCATGTCTTTAGCCAATTTCAAGCTCTCTTCTACTTTATGCAACATCCCTCCGGTCACATCCACACCAGCGGCTTTGCCGATGGCCGACTTCAATTGAGTAAAGTTTCTGGAATTAATTACTTTGATAATTTTTCCCTCACTACCCAGTACTCCCTTTTCAGCGGTTACCTGAATTATCCGCTTCACTGATTTAAAGTGTCTTGCCAGCAAACTCAACCAAACTTCCGTCGAAAAAATCGTACACCCCCTTTTTATATCCCAGATCACGTCGCCATAAACTACCGGTATCATCCGTTTCTTTAACAGCAACTTAATCGGCTCATAAAATTCTTTTGTCACCTTGCCATTGCTAGCAACCCCAATATCATGCGGTGCTACACTAGCTACCGGTAAACCAAGGCTCAAAAATTCCCGCATCACTATACTATTTATATCTCTGGCGGCAACTTGAGTCAGGCACGCCCTCAGTTTTCCCTTCTCATCCCGGAAGCCTTCATACGTTTTATACTTAGTAGCTTCGGTGTGGGGAAAATTTCCTCCACCATGTCCAATAATTAAACTTCCTGCAAATTCTTTGATCTCCTCTCCCAATCGCCTAATCGTTTTTACATCCGCCGTATGCGCCGGCCAATCCTTTGGCGCAATCAACCCGCCCCCCAATTTTATTAATGCCAAGCTCATCTCACTTATTAGTCGCCGCTCCTCACTTCTGTCCTTCGCGAAGGAAATTAATCCTAACATTTCTAAAAGGCAACTTCTGCTCCAACAAAGAAGCCATTTGAAAAAACTTGGCCCTTGGTCTGGTCTAACTCCTGTTGCGGCCACCCCGGAGTAGGGGAGACCAACATCGCTGCCGCCCGCCGCCGTTTAAAAGCCGAGCTGGGATTAACCCAAATCAAGAATTTAAAAGTCGTCGCCCCTTATCGCTACTGCTTTACCAAAGACAGCATCATGGAAAACGAAATCTGCCCCATCTTAATCGGCTACTCAGACCAAACACCCCAACCCAACCCAAAAGAAGTTGAGGCGATTAAGTGGATTGACTGGAACGACTGGTTAAACGAAATCAAATCGCATCCCCACCACTATTCCCCCTGGTGCATCGAAGAAACCCAAATTATTTCCACCAAAACTTCTCTTTTTTAGACTTTACACCACTCCTTAAACTTGCTAAAATTAGCTTACTCATTATAGACTGTTTTTCCTGTCTATTTTTTATGCCCACTCTCTCTTCCAAAGACTATCGCGCCAAACACATCAAGGTCCTCGAGGGTTTGGACCCCGTCCGTAAGCGGCCAGGCATGTACATTGGCTCGACTGACAGCAGGGGCTTGCACCACCTGGTAACCGAAATCATCGACAACTCCGTCGACGAGGCCATCGCCCTCTCCGCCCACCACATCACCGTGATCTTGCAAAAAGACGGCGCGGTCTTGGTCTGCGACGACGGCCGGGGCATTCCGGTAGACAAACATGAATCCGGCGTTTCCGCCCTGGAGGTGGCCATGACCAAGCTTCACGCCGGCGGCAAATTCGAAGAAACCGCCTATCAGGCTTCCGGCGGCCTTCACGGTGTGGGGGCATCGGCAGTCAACGCCCTGTCTGCCCGCATGACCGTCATCATTAAACGTGACGCCAAATACTACATCCAAGAATATAAAATCGGTAAACCTATATATCCGGTTAAAACCATCTCCGAATCCGAAGTTATCAAACTACTCCCCGAGACTATTCGCCATATGCCATACGCTATCAGCCAATTGTCATCGGGCACGATGACGATTTTCGCGCCCGATCCCGCTATTTTCAAAATCACCACTAAATTTTCCTACCTCCAAGTCAAAACCCTAGTCCGCGAACGCGCCTATTTAGTCGCCGGTTTGTCTTTCCATTTGTTTGATGAGCGCCAAGATAAACAAGCGCATTTCTATATCGAAGGCGGTATCAAAGCCCTGGTATCCCATTTCAACCGCGATAAAAAACCGCTCCATGACGTGATTTATATTAAAGGCCAAAGTGACGGTGATTTACCCGTAGGCGTTGAGGTCGCTTTTCAGTATAACGACAGTTTTACCGAATTAGTGGAGAGTTTTGCTAACGTCATCAACACCCATGACGGGGGCACTCATCTAACCGGTTTCCGCATGGCTCTGATCAAAGCCATCAAAGAATACGCCCTCAGAAACAATTTGCTTAAAAATGAAGATGTCGCCGGCGATGACTTACGCGAAGGTTTGACCGCCGTGGTGTTTATCAAAATGCCGGCTAATGACATCCAATTCGAATCCCAAACCAAGACCAAGCTCAACAACCCCGAAGCCCAGTCCGCCGTCTACGCCATCGTCAAAGAAAAGTTGGATGAATACCTGGAAGAACAGCCCCAAACCGCCCGCAAGATTTTGGCCAAAGTGCTTTTAGCCGCCCAAGCTCGGGTGGCCGCCAGAGCGGCCAAAGACGCCGTCATTAGAAAAGGCATTTTAGACGGTTTAACTCTTCCCGGCAAACTGGCCGACTGCCAGGAAAAGGATCCGGCCAAATCCGAGTTATTAATAGTCGAAGGCGATTCGGCCGGCGGCTCGGCCAAATCCGGCCGGGACAGAAAATTCCAAGCCATCCTCCCCTTAGGCGGCAAGGTCTTAAACACCGAACGGGCCCGGTTAGATAAAATCGTCAAATTCGAAGAACTCAAAGATTTAATCGTCGCTTTAGGCATAGGAATAGGGGATACTATGGAACCCGACAAGCTTCGTTATCACCGGATTATCCTGCTCATGGACGCCGATGTGGACGGCGAACACATCGCTACCCTGCTGCTAACTTTCTTCTACCGCCATTTGCGCCCCATCATCGATCGGGGACACCTCTACCTGGCTCTGCCGCCCCTGTACAAAATCGAGCACGCCAAAACCATTCACTACGCCTACTCCGACCCAGGAAAAGACGCCTATCTCACCACCCTCACCTCCGACAAGGTCGTCATCCAACGCTACAAAGGCTTGGGAGAAATGAACCCCGAACAACTCTGGGATACGACTATGAATCCGGCTAATCGCACTCTAAAACTGATCACCGTCGACGACGCCCTCAAAGCCGACCGCGTCTTTACTACCCTCATGGGCGAAGACGTTCCTCCCCGCCGCCACTTCATCCAAACTCATGCTAAACTAGCTACACTTGATGTATAATTTCATTATGGACTATAAAGTATTCATCGAAATTCCCATCGGCTCCTCTGTTAAGTATGAAGTTGATGAAACCACTGGAGAGCTAAAAGTAGACAGATTTTTATATAACTCATTTGCTTACCCCTTTAATTACGGTTACATCAAGGATACCAAAGGAGGAGATGGCGATCCCATGGACGCCGTGGTTCTTTCTTCCCAGCCCGTTGTTCCCAGAGTTGTCATCATGTGTCACGCCATCGGTGTCCTAGCCACGCAGGACGAAGGGGGAGAGGATGCTAAAGTCATCATGGTTCCCACTGCCAAAATCGATCCACTCTACGGCAGTTTCCAAGATATTAAAGATGTACCCCAAGCCCTACTCAATAAGATCAAGCATTTCTTTGAACACTACAAAGATCTCGAACCCGGCAAATGGATCAAAATCATCAAGTGGCAAAACGCTGAAGCGGCGGAAGATTTAATTGCTAAATCTCATGTCTGAAGAAAAAACGCTTCACAGCACTCCTTACGGCAAGATCAGGCCCGTCTCCATCGTGGCCGAGATGGAAAAGTCCTACCTGGACTACGCCATGTCGGTCATCGTCGCTCGGGCCCTGCCTGACGTGCGCGATGGCTTAAAACCCGTCCATCGGCGGATTCTTTTCGCCATGAAAGAAATGGGGCTGACCCACGCCTCACCTTACAAAAAGGCGGCCCGGATCGTCGGTGAGGTTTTGGGTAAATTCCACCCCCACGGCGACATGGCCGTATACGATGCCTTAGTCAGGCTCGCCCAAGATTTTTCCATGCGCTACCAATTGATCGACGGCCACGGTAACTTCGGCTCTGTCGACGGTGATAGTCCAGCTGCCATGAGATACACGGAGGCCCGGCTCGCCAGGATCACCGACGAGTTACTGGCTGATCTGGATAAAAACACCGTCGGTTTTATTGCCAATTTTGATGGTACGCAACAAGAGCCCACTGTCCTACCTTCTAAGCTTCCCAACCTACTATTAATGGGTTCCGACGGTATTGCCGTGGGCATGGCCACTAAAATCCCGCCTCATAACTTAGGTGAAATCGTGGCCGCCTTGACCCGCCTCATCACCGAGGCCGCCGTCACTCCTCATCCCGAGTTCAACGCTCAAACCACCGACTTACTCACTGCCGACCCAGGCATCTTAATCGGCCAACTCACCTCCGCTACCACCATCGAACAACTCCTGGAACACATCCAGGGTCCGGATTTTCCTACCGGCGCAGCCATCTACGACTGGCCGGCCATTGCCCAAGTCTACTTAACCGGCCGGGGCAAAATCATCATGCGCGCCGTGGCCCAAATCCAACCCGGCTCAGCCGGGCGGTCGCACATCGTGATTACCGAGCTCCCTTACCAGGTCAACAAGGCTCGCCTGGTAGCTAACATCGCCCACCTAATCCGTAAAAAGGCCATTACCGGTATCGCCGATCTGCGCGACGAATCCGACCGGGAGGGCTTACGCGTGGTAGTCGACTTAAAGCGTGAAGCCCGTCCCAAAGCTATCTTGAACAACCTCTACAAACACACCGAGCTCCAAACCACTTTCCCGGCTAATTGCGTCGCCCTTAACGCCGAAGGCACACCCCAAACTATGAACTTAAAGCAAATCTTGCTCGAATTCCTGCATCATCGCCAACTAGTCATCGTCCGCCGCAGCCAATTCGAACTCAAAGCCGCCCGCGACCGCAGCCACATCTTAGAAGGCTTACTCAAAGCTCTCGATCACATCGATGAAGTCATCACCACTATTAAAAAATCTCCCGACCAAGATACTGCCAAAACCAACCTGATAACTAAATTCGGTTTAACCGACATCCAAGCTACCGCTATCCTAGACATGCAGTTGCGCCGCTTGGCCGCCTTGGAACGCCTCAAAATCCAGGACGAGTATGCCGCTCTGCAGCAAACTATCGCCAACCTGTTAGATTTGCTGTCTCGCCCCCTCACTATTCTCGGGGTTATTTCCCAAGAATTAGCCGCCCTTAAAGACAAATATGCCGATCCCCGCCGGACTAAACTGATCAAACGCGGCTTGACCGAATTTGCCGATATCGACTTAGTCGCCAAAAAGCCGGTCTTAATTACTCTCACCCGCACCGGTTACATCAAGTCACTGCCTATAGAAACTTACCGGTCGCAGCGCCGCGGCGGCAAAGGGGTCATGGGCATGACCACTAAAGACGAAGATGAAGTGGCTCACTTTACCATCGCTTCCACCCACGACACCGTCTTTTTCTTTACCGACAAGGGCCGTGTTTTTGCCCTCAAGGCCTACGAAATTCCTGAGGTCTCCCGCCAAGCCAAGGGACAGGCTATCATCAACCTCATCAACATCGAACCCAAAGAAGAAGTCCAGGCTATCCTCACTACCGGCAGCGACTTGAACCAAGTTTCAGCCGCATACATCGTCATGGCCACTCAATCAGGGCTAATCAAAAAAACCAAACTCTCGGCCTTCAAGAATATCCGCTCTTCCGGCATCATCGCCATTCACCTAAATCATCAGGACCGGCTCATTTGGGTCAAGCAAACCCAAGGCGACCATCATATCATGCTCATATCCCACCACGGTAAAGCCATTAGGTTCTCCGAAAAAGACGTCCGTTCTTCCGGCCGCAATACCAAGGGCGTCCGCGGCTTAAGCCTCAAAAAAGATGATCGGGTCGTCGGCATGCTCGCCTTTCCGAAAAACCCCCTCCCGGCAGAAGGTAGAAAAAAAGCTTTCTTAGATATTCTTGTGGTGACCGAAAAAGGTTTAGGCAAACGCACTCCGGTTACTGAATTTCCGCTGCACCGCCGCGGCGGAGTTGGTGTTAAAGTGGCCGAAGTCACCGGAAAAACCGGAGAAATCACCGCCGCCATCCCGGTTGACCAAACTGTTGAGCAAATCGTCATTACTTCCAAAAAAGCCCAGGTGATTAAACTTCCCCTAAGAAACGTCAAACGCCTCCACCGCGCCAGCCAAGGGGTCATCTTAATGCGCTTTAACCAGAAAAACGACTCCGTCGCCGCCGTCACCACCATCACCTCCGCCGAATCCGAACCCTAACCCAAGTACACCCCCGAGGTGTACTTGTGATAAACTTGCCCTGATGCCTAGAAGAAGTCTACCTTTGGTAGATCAAGAGTACTACCACGTCTTTAATAGGGGAGTAAACAAGCGTTCGCTCTTCAAAAATAGTTTTGATTACACCCGCCTTCTGAGCATTACCCATTTTTATTCTTTCTCCCATACTCCATTTAGGTTCTCCAAATTACTCCAGTTAACAGCGACAGAACAGAATCGATACTGGGACAAACTTGAACAACAACCCAAACTAATTAACATCCTAGCCTGGTGTTTCATGCCCAATCACTACCACCTTATCCTCCAGCAACTCATTCCCAAGGGTATCACCAAATTTGTCAGCAATATCCAAAACAGCTACACCCGCTATTTCAACACTAAATACTCCCGAATCGGACCTCTTTGGCAAGGACCATTCAAGGCCGTCCAAGTTGAAAGCAGCAATCAATTACTTCACCTGTCTCGTTATATTCACCTTAATCCTTACACCAACTCAGTCGTAAAAACCGTAGAAAAGCTCAAAAACTACCCCTGGTCATCCCTCCCAGAATACACATCTACAGTCAATAAACCTCTCTGTTATCTGCCCACTATCATGTCCTATTTTAAATCGGAAAATAGTTATCTTGATTTCGTCTTAAACACAGCTGAATATCAAAAGGAACTAGCTCTTCTCAAACACCTTGCCATCGACTAACCCAAGTACACCCCCGGGGTGTACTTGCTACTTTCTTTTCACCTCAACACCCCATATCCACACTCCACCAGGAGACAACACCTGCCAAGCCGCTGCCCTAATCTTCTTCAATACTTTTCCAGCCTCCCCACGATCATCATCTAACAGGTCTAACAAAGTGGGTGAACTAGTACTATGCTCATCCAAAAATAGGATCAGTTAAATCATGACAAATATGTCTGTACAGATTAGCTCCCGGACCAGTATAGGTATATTTATCTACCCCTATAACTTCAATTTCTTCCATAGCTGCTAACAGTGGCAGTGCTGGCAACAAGTCATCTCCAAACCCTAAATCACAACCACAACCTATATCTAACCAACTTAATCCCTGTAAGCTACCTGGACTAAACCTATCCAACTCTCGTCTTCTTGCGCCAACAAAATCTCCACTTGTGTTTCTGTCTCGGTCAAACCCATGCCGCTAATTATATCAAACATCTCAAGTACACCCCCGAGGTGTACTTGTGACTTGCAACAACAACCGAAACCTGATTTACTAAAATCATGCCCATCCAAAAGCTCATCCGTCCGGTTGGCTTAGTCGTCACCTTTTTTATTCTCTTAGGTATTTACACCAAGCTCGTTGGCCCCATAGAATTTCGGGTCAACCAAATCTCTACTCAAAAAGCCGCTTTCTTTGATGTGTCAGGGGAGGGGAGTGCTACCGCTATTCCCGACCAAGCCGAAACTACTCTAGGTATTACCGCCAGCCAATCTACGGTTGTCGCAGCTCAAACCCAAGCCAATGAAGTTATCAATAGTATTATCAAGAATTTAAAAGATAACGGCGTCGAGGATAAAAATATCACCACTCAAAACTACTCCATTAATCCCAATTATGATTACCAGTCTGGCACCAACAAAATTACCGGCTACACCGTCTCCGCCAATTTATTGGTTAAATTCACCGATTTTGATCAGCTCAATCAAGCCATCGATTCTGCAGTCTCCTTGGGCGCCAACCAGATCGGCAACGTCAGTTTCACTTTAAGTCCCGACGCACGGGCCAAAGCCGAAGACCAGGCCCGGGAACAAGCCGTCACGGAGGCTAAGCGCAAAGCCGAAAACTTAAGTCGTGCCGCCGACATCCGCTTGGGTAAAATCGTCAACATCTTCGAAAACCCCACCTATCCTCCAACCCCCATATATCGCACCCTAGAAGCCAAAAGTGCCGACCTGGCCGTCCCCGAACCCAACTCGCTCCAACCCGGCGCCACCGAAGTTAAGCTCACAGTTACCTTGTCTTACGAGACACTTTAGTGTCGATGTCCGGCTCAGCGGGACGAAACATGGTGATATTTCTCATGCACTTGTCTCAATTGCAAGTTAGTTACGTGGGTATATATCTGGGTAGTGGCAATGTTTTTATGCCCCAGTAATTCTTGCACTTCTCGCAGTCCCGCCCCAGCCTGAAGCAAATCAGTTGCAAACGAATGCCTCAAGGTGTGAACAGTTGCTGCTACCGGCAACCTCACTTGCCTGACATATTTCCTCACCAACCGCTGCACCGATCTCACCGTCAATCTCATCTCCTCGCCCTTACTGGTTATCGCCGGTTGGCCGCCGCTATAATGGATAAACAGCGGTTGCCAATTATCGGCCCGGGTAGCTAAGTACCTTTCCAACCACATAGCTGCCCGCTGACTCAAAAACACCACCCGCGGTCGCCGGCCCTTACCAATCACCCCAAATTCCCGCCTTTTCGTATCCACCGTGTCCCGATTTAAACCAGTCAGCTCCGACACCCGTAACCCCGTCGAAAACAACACCTCCAGTATTGCTTTATCTCTCAAGCCCTTCTCGTCACTAATGCTCGGGGCTGCCAACAACCGCTCCACCTGTTCCCGGCTCAAAAACTTTAATGTCCGACTCTCTCCTTTGGGCACATCAATCTTTTCAGGCAGCACCGTCTTCACGTCTTGTTTTACTAACCACCGCAACCAGCTGCGCAGGGCGATCACGTGATATCCTTGGGTTACCTGACTCAAATTTTGTCTGGCCAAACCTAGGCGCCAAGCTCTAATATCTTCCAGAGTTAAATCCTCCATTGTCTGTCTCTGATTTCGCTTGAGCCACCAGCCAAGCCACCGGCGCAAATAATGACTATAGTTGCGCACCGTGAACTGACTCAAATTCCGCTCCACCTCAAGATGCTCCAAAAACGCCTTGATACTTTCTTCGGGATTTATTAGATTATTCATTGTCACTCACGCCTTCTAGTTGCTAAATTTCGTTTTTCAAAAAAAATATTGATGCATCCAAAAATTTTCACACTCACTCGAGAGAGTGGGGGATTGGCAGCCAATTACCACCAGTCTATCAAACTCTGTAAAATCTGTCAACATTGTACGACACCAAACACTCGAGACGTCTCGAGTGTAATAATACCAATTAACTAAAAGGCGCGCAGGCACAGTGATATTTGGCGCAGGCATCGCCGACCGAGCGCGCAGCGGGAAGCCGCCCGGCGGGCAGGCCGGCGAGCACTCGCAGCGGCGATGCCGAGCCTACACAACTCGCTACAGCCTCAAATTCGCGCGTTTCGTACCCGAGGATACATGGATATATAGATTGATACATCAATATAAAATACTTTTGGTATTTGTTCAAGCTGGCAAAAAATGCAACCCTGAGCTCAAGCCGGAGTAGAATAACCAATTTAATTTGTGTCTATTGAAAATTGGAAATTGGAAATTGGAAATTAAAGGGCTATACATAGCCCGTCCGGCCTCTCCTCTCAACCTAACATAAGGTCGTAAAAGATATATTGTACGACATAACATTTATCTCTCCCTTTCCGAACAGAGTAGGGACGGTAGATAGTGCGGCGAGTCGCGCAATCAGTATAGCGCAGGCAGTGCTGACCGGACGCGCAGGGGGGCCACCCCGAAAGGGAAGGCCGCCGAGCATCCGCAGCAGCACTGCCGAGCTAAAAAGCCTTCGGGTTTTTTCTGCTAGAACCCGATCAAACTATATCAATCAACGACTTTTCCACATTGCTAATCCGTGAAAACTAACCCCATTTCCACACTATGGGTCTACCCTACCCGGCCCACCGGGTTAACATCACCATCGTCACTACCACCACTAATCCCACTATTAAATATTCCCTGGCCGTATTCCGAAACAATCTGCCCGACAAATACTGCTGGGTCAATCCTAACCCCACATACATCATCGCTACCAAAAATAGCGACCCCACTGTCACCCCTACCGGCCAAAACGATATTCCCCAAGCCATGCCGGCTGCCACCGCCGTCATCACACCGCTGTACAGCCAAACCTGTCGCTCTATCGTCGATTCAAGTTTCATCGACCACAATCCGGCCGCCAGAAGCGGCCCAGTCGCTACTCCCACTAACACCGCATTAACCATACCCGGCAACCTAAACGACAATACCGTGTCGAACAGAAAAAAAGCCGTGACTAGCGTCAACAAAAATCCCACTGCTTGCGCCGCCCGCAACAACTGGATGGTTCGAACCGCCGCTACCGTAAATATATTCGTCGTCAACAACAAGGCGTACATGCCGATCCAAAACAAACCGGAACCAAAAAGCCAACTCCACCACTGCCGCGGCAATAGAAAATAAAACAACCCGACTGACACCGGGTACATCGTCGGCAAAATCAGGGCCATTACCCACTCAACCCCCCGCAAATCTTCTTTGAGTGCGACAGCCGACAAACCCAAACTGACTATTCCCAAACCCGCCACCAATTGATACCTATACTCTACCCCGACTGCTTGCGTCACCGCCAGCGTTCCCGTCAGTAGCCCGCTCACTAACACAAACTTACGCCGCTTAGTCATAGCGACTTATCTACAGAATCAGCATTATGTACTACCCGCTCGACATCTTCGTATTCTTCCAGCGCCTCCACCAATGCCTCTATCTTAGATCTAAGCTCTAGACTCACCGGTATTTTAAATTTCAGGGCGTAAGCCGCTGAACCCGGACCGCCTAAACTGCCTCCAAATCTCTCTAGAGCACTTTTAATCTCCATCAAGCTCCGATTCCTATTCGTAGTTGCCGCCGCCACCATTATCGCCACTCCGCCCGGACCGTAACCTTCGTAAGTTATCTCCTCTAAAGCTGCTCCCCCTTCTCCTTTCCCTAAGCCCCGGTCAATCGCCCGTTGGATATTACCTTTCGGCATATTAATTTCCCTGGCTTTCTCGAGCAGTGTCCTCAAATTGGGATTCGCCGCCGCATCCCCGCTCTTGCCAGTCGCCACAGCCAACGCGATCATTTGGGACAACCGGCTAAACTCCCGTCCCCGCTTTTGATCCGCAATCCCCTTCTGGCGGTGGATTTTTGACCACTTGTTGTGTCCACTCATTATCTATATTATAACGCTTATGCCAAACCCACCTCCTCTCTCCTCTCTTATCCATCAAGCCATCAAAGCCGCCCTTGCCAACTCTTGGGAAGAAGCCATCGAGTACAATCTCAAAATCTTAAGTCACGACCCCCACAACATTGACGCCTTAAATCGGCTCACCCAAGCCTACAAAGAATTAGGCAAGGTTAATCTCGCCAAAGCTACCACCAATAAAGTCCTCAAGTTAGACCACTACAATCCCATCGCCAAAAAAAATCTGCACCGCCTCACCGCCCCTGCCGCCCCGATCTCCCCCCCATCGACCATCAACCCCCAACTTTTTTTAGAAGAACCCGGCAAAACCAAATCCGTCAATCTGACTAAAGTCACCGAATCATCCCTGTTACACCGCCTCACCCCCGGTCAACTGGTAAATCTGACTCCAAAAAGCCGCACCATCACCGTCGCCACTTCCACCGGTACTTACTTGGGCAGCTTGCCCGACGACCTGTCTGCCCGCCTGATTAAACTCATCCGCTTAGGCAACCGCTACACTGCCTTGGTCAGAAGTATCGGCCCCCGCTATCTGGCTGTCATGATCCGGGAAACCTCCCGCAGCAAGCGCGCCCTGACCCCCTCCTTCCCGCCCCCGCCTCACTCACCCACTACCTTCAACCCATAATCCGCCCCCACAAACACCACCGCGTCAGCCCGGTACTCACTGGTATCCCCCACCTCCAATCGATCTATCCGCAGTAAATTTTTTATTTTCTCGACCGAAATTGACTTTTGCTTATCCCGACTGACTAACAGTCTGGATTTTTCGCCGAGGTCAGTCTCTCCCAACCTCACCACCGTCAGGCCCATATTCGTCACTATCCTGGCCACCCGGCGCGCCAGTCCTGTCCGGCCGGTAGCGTTAAAAATGGTCACTTTTATGCCTTCAACCCGCACCGCCTCGTCCGCTAAGAACCGGCTGGAAAATTTGTCCATATCCGCCTCGCTTACCTGCCACGTTTCCGTTCCGTCCGGCCCCACCACCAAGGCTCCCGGCACCACTTCCTCAAACTTAATCGTTTCCTGTCTGCCGCGAGCGAAGACCGCCAACCTCAACCGGTCCCACCAGCGCCAATGGGCATAATCACCGTCCAGCACCATTCCCAAAGCCTCCTGCAGACCTACGACTATAAGCTGCCCTTGCCGTTGCTCCAATCTGTCCAAGCCCACCAAAGCCCCCACCCGATAAGTTCCGTAACCTTGAGCTATTGGCAACTCCAAGTTTGGGGGCAATTCGATTACCCGCCATAATTTTTCTTGCGGCAGCCACTGCCTCAACATCACCTGTTTTCCTCGGGTATCCACCAGCACCAACTGGCTAATTCCTATCAATAGATAGATCAAAGCTTTCATAGCTTAAACTCCGCCGGCAACTCCGCCTGCCACTTCATTTGCTTGCCCGTTACCGGGTGGATCAGGCTAAGACTCTGGGCGTGGAGTAAGTGCCGTCCCCACTTCTGCCGCGCTACCTGGCGTTGTTTCGCTCCCGCATACCGCTCATCTCCCACCACCGGATGCCCGAAATAATTCAAATGCACCCGTAACTGGTGAGTCCTACCCGTGGTCGGTTTCAATTCCACCAGGGTATACTCCGGATAATACCGTTTCACCTCATAGGCTGTCTCTGCCGGCCGGCCTCCCGACATCACCGCGAATTTGGCCCGATTGCGCCGGTTTCTGCCGATGGGCACTGCTATTACCCCTTGCCGCGGTACCAACTTGCCGTAAACCAAGGCCACATAGGTTTTGACCACCCGTCTCTCCTTAAATTGCCGCTGCAATGCCACCAGAACCTCCGGCGTCTTGGCTATCACCAACACGCCACTGGTTTCCTTGTCCAACCGGTGTACGATCCCCGACCGAAACTCACTCCCGGGGTGAGAATTTCTTACACCTCGGGAGTGTACACGGGTTTCAATCCAATCCTGCAGCGTATATGTACTCGTCTCCGACCTATTCACCACCAAACCGGCTGGCTTATTTATCACCAGCATGGCTTCATCTTCATAAATTATTTTCGGCTCGCTATTAGCCATAAGCTACCTACTATTATAGTCACATCAGCTAGATTAAATCCCCAGCTTCCGTCCACCACCCCGCCCCGCACCACCCTATCCCCAAAATTGCTCAAACCGCCGGCCACAATTAAATCCCAACTGCTCCCCTTCTTAGTCCACCATAAATACCCCACCATCACTCCCGCTATCAGCCACCACCTGTCGTCGGCCCACATGCCCCCCGCCACCCCCCGATTGATTACCGCTACTCCACTCTTAAGCCACCACCACTTAACCAACTGGTCCCCCGCCACCACCCCTAACGTGAGTCCTGGCCGCATGTGACGCACAACTCTACCGTCGGATCAACTGCCAACCTATCCGTGTC
>Ga0209541_10006396_pt1 | contig 20095 bp, 25 predicted proteins | sample RifCSPlowO2_01_FD_184027 | JGI IMG/M metagenome (GOLD analysis project Ga0209541, IMG submission 184027) | Groundwater microbial communities from Rifle, Colorado - Rifle CSP2_plank lowO2_0.1 (SPAdes) (version 2) | ecosystem: Environmental > Aquatic > Deep subsurface > Groundwater | place... | reverse complement strand
TTCTAAATTTTCAAGAATTAGCTGTGCTGTTCGTGGGCTTATTTTAAGCAATTTCTCAACTTCTCTTATATAATATTCCCTATCAAATCCATTCGTAAATAAAGAAATGATTTGCAAGCCATTCTCAGTTATGTTTATTTTATTATACATATGTATTATTTAGAATACAGCTACTATTTAAATCTTTTCGTTTCGTCTCCCCCTCCCACGTTTTAATTTTAATTAGTTCTCGTCAAAATTGTCCCCTATCAGTCGTTTAGCCACTAAAAATTATTGCAACTAATCGCTGTTAAGTCCCTTTTTCTGAAAGAAAAAGTCGAGAATTGCGGAGCAATTCGGAGAAGTAATTTTTCGGGCGAGGACTCGTTTTTTTTATTAGAGGCAAGAATTGTTTAGAAGTTAACAGCTTTATTATAATTAATTGGAATAGCATATTTTAAGATATCAATTCCTAATTGCTCTAATCTTCTTTCATGCGCTTTTAACATAAATCTTTTATCAACTTTCCTCATAGTATCAGGTTCATTTTCAAACTTGAAAAAAGTTGCTAACATTGTTTCGGCAATTTGAGGTGTATTTTCTTCAATTCTTCTTCTATTTACTTGATACTGTTCAGTTAAAGCTCTTCTATATGCATCTTCTTCTGCTTCTCTTACCACCCCCATGGTTCCAAAAGAAAACATAAACACTCCAAAATCATAAAGTTCATTTCTTACTTTTCTTACAAATCTTCTAACTGTGTTTGGTATTTCAGGATTGTTGTACAAATGATTATATTCATCGAGCAGTTTTCTCTTCAATCCTTGAATTCTTTCCTGTGTTATATCTAATACATCTCGCGGAATTTCATAAGCAAGAAAACCGTCTAATGAGGCTATTGCTCTCATAGGCAATGAACCCATCATAAATAACCATTCAAAAGGATTTTTGTCTTTATCAACTTCTCCTAATTGTTTAACAATCTGTGCTTCTTCTGGCTTTATACCGAACGCATCATAAAGTTGTCTGACATGTATTTTTTCTGAATTATCAGATAACCTATCAACTAACCTATCTTGTTCATCATAAGAGAATCTTTCTACGAAATCTAATCCTAATACTCTATTACTTTTTTTAGGATCTCCATATTTTTGGAGTGCTTCAATAAATTGGTCTATCATACAAATATTTAGTTAGAACTACTATTTAAAGCTTTCGGTTATTAATCTTTAGTAAGTAGTAACAATCCTTGCCTCGAACAATCTTGGAAGCACGATTTTTGAATTGAAACTAATCGCTGTTATATTCTTTTCCCGCTACAGAGTTCTGGAAAACTTCGTTCGAAGAGTTATTACTCGGGGCGCAAGTCGTCCAATCAAATAAGCGAAGCGATACGTTAAGGACAATCGTCAAGGGGCACACTCACGTTAAAAGTTAAAGAATCTTGGGCATAAAAACGTAAAGTTTATATATTATGTATGTTTCTAGAATACATATGGCTGTTAATGACATACAATTTACAAAGATTGAAATTCAGATAGCTAAATATCTGTTTAAGCATTACAAGGATAGGCATAATCCTAGGCAATTGGCCAGGATATTAAATATTAATCATGCTCATACTAATAAGTTATGTAATATTTTAGCAGATAAAAAGTTGTTAATAAAGGAAGGTATAGGTAATTCTGTCTTTTTTTCTTACTGGTACGATAACAAGCTGGCTATAAAATTTATGGAATACATGCTAAGTTTGGAGGAGAAAGAGTTTCCCAAATGGCTAAGTGTCTTATCTCATAATCTAAAAAAATTTAAGGATTATATTGAAATGGGTTTGGTTTTTGGTTCATCTATTAAAACTAGGGATTTTAATGATATAGATGTTTTGCTTATGTATAATGCTGAAAAATCAAAAGACATTAAAAAAATAAAGGACGAAATAAGAAAATCTGAATTGGTTGAAAAGCCTATAAGGTATGTAGATATAACTGAAAAAGATATTCTTCAAAACAAAGAAGACAAAATTTTTTATAGTATTCTATCAGATAGTCTTATATTCCATAATCCTGAAAAGTATGTGGGGGTTATAAGAAAATGCCGCAAATAGATGAGCATTTGAAATGGTGTCTGAAAGATCCAAAAAGACTGATAAAAGCAAAGCCAGATTTGGATTTAGCGCAAAAGCACGTTAAAAAGTCAGAGTATAATTATAGTGTAGTACAAACTCTTGAGGGGTTAAAAATATATGACTGGGCTTTGAATGTAGGCTTTTATGCCATATATCACTGCTTTTTAGCAATCCTTGCCAAATATGGTTATGAATCAAGAAATCAGGCTTGTACAATAACTGTTCTGCTTACCTTGATAAATGAGAAGAAACTTGACTTGGATAAGGACTTGGTTACTCAATTTGACACTCTTGATGTTGAAAAGAACATCACTAATCCAACGGTAAGAGAAAGTAGGGAGATTTCTACCTATGGCGTTGAAACAAGCATTGATTTGCAGCAGTTAAAGAAAATAAAGGAATTGATACTGAAAGTGCAAAGAGAGACTATAAAGATATTGCAGGAATAGTTTTAAAAAAATGGAGGATTGATAAATTTATTTTTATGGTCTGCATTCATCTTCCTTTGCTTCACTTGACCACTTATTAAATGGAATAATGATTTTTGTATCGGTGATCTCAAATAGTTTGTCACCTCTATTAACGCATAACGTCGGATATTTGAATGCATCCTTCACTAAATAGACATAATCCTGTTATGTCTCCCGACGACTGAAATGAGGAGAGCGCAGCGTGGTAAAATCCGAAGGATTTTGAGTTCAGAATTCGGCGGTGGTGGGAAAGGCGCGCGATATATGGTTGGGTATAGAAATATTTAAAAAGTGCTTGATAATCTCCTATTTATGCAAAAGTTAATTTATGATGGAAATGATCGTGGAAACTATTGTTACGGAACATTTGAACAATTTATGAAGTCAAATCAAGCAGAGCATATAAGAAGCAGATTTAACATGAGCAGTAATTTATTCCAATTGTGGTTTCTTAAAGGGGTTGTTGTACATTACAAATGCAATGGTAGCGAGGCTAATGTAAAAGCATCAGTGAGTCTGCACGGAACCTCTAAAGAAGCTATTGGAGAAGTTGAAAGAATAATTTTGGATGCAAAAGAACTATAATTTAATCTTAGAGCGAGCCTTCTAGTTAATAGTATTTCTAACTTCAGTTAGCTATTTTCAGGGTGGGAGGTTGGGGGTCTGCTGACTTCTGATTGAGCATAATTCCTGTTAATCTCTTTTTCCATACGAAGTGTGGGAAAATTGCGTCTGCAAAGTAAAAATTCTGAGGCGAAGCCCTAGCCTAAAATCTCTTCTATCTTAGTAATAAACTCATCAGCATCGTCTAAAGAGGTTTTAGCCATTTCTCTTGTTATTGAAGGAGTTGCATCATATTGGGCAGTTTCTCTTTTTGTCTTTGTTTGAATCAATTTTGTTACAAGCTGTTCGCTTATAGCGTAGGCTTTTACAAGCTTATGAATATCTTTTTGCTCTAATGCCTTGCCATTAGTTTTATCTTTTTCTTCTGGGATATAATGATGCTCAAGGACAGTTATTGTTGCTGCATGGCTTTTTGACTTAAAACCGAGTTTTGCTAATGCAGCAAGAGCAGAAGTATACATAGCATAATAGGAGACAACAATTACCCAATCATACATTTCAAAGTCAGAAGTTAGGTTAAGGGGTTTTCTCATATCTTCGCTCTCTGAAATCTTAAAGATGAGATTAGCAACAGCAAAATTCTTTCTTGATTTTGTTAAAAATGGCTTTTCGAGTTTTTTATGCTCTTCGTTTTTGAAAAGCTGTTCTTTACTCAAATATCTGCCAATTTTTCTCTTTAGCACTTCACTTCTTTTTTTCATACTATAATCCTCCAAAAAAGTTCATGCCCGTATAAAGATATTCCATTTTCTTTTATTTCTTTGCCAACATTTAATTCTTTTGCCTTTAGCATTTTCTTAAATTCTTCGATATCTGTAATTAAAGGGCTTATCTTTATATTATGAGAGTATTGATAACTTGCATTTTCTCTTTCTATTGATTCTCTTAAGTTTTTATCCTTTATACTGCTTACTATAAATAAGAGATCAATATCAGATTGTTTTGCTGCTGTCCCTTTTGCATAGCTTCCAAACAAAACAATAGAATGAATTTCAGATATAAACTTTTCAGTTAGTTTAGAAATTAAGTTGTCTATTAATTTTAGTCTTGGATTTTCCTTGTACAGTTCTTCTTTTCTTTCTATATCTAGAGTTTCTAGAAGATGTCTTGTCTTTGGGCTAGTAAAGTTTAATTTACATTGCTTGGCACTTCCCACTTTTTCTATTTGTACGATTCCTTCTTTTCCCATTTGGATTATGTGGTTATAAGCAGGGCGATAGCCTATTTTAAGCCGTTTAGATATTTCTAAAATAGTTAAACCTTTATCTAAATCTTTTCTCATCAGCCCTATAATTCTTAATAATGTTTTTTGTCTCATGTTAGTTATTCACTTAATGAATAATGTTATTCACTTTAGTATATAAGCTTTTCGGTCGTTTCGGAACCACCCTAGTTAGTTTATAGCTTATTTTTTAGTAAGCGACAAACTCCATTTTAGGGGAAGGTGGTTGGGGGAATCAAAGGGCACTTTTATTGAGCCTAATGATGTTAGGCTCTCCTCTCCCGAGCGAGCCGAGCTCGAACGGAAGTGAGAGCATCCTGGCGAGCTCAGGGCTGAGAGGACGAGAATTTGCGAAGCAAATTCGAAGAGTTTAATTTAAAAAATTAGCCCTATTCCTAGTATTATGCAAGCAACACATTATCACGGAAGTATTGATGGAGACATTAGAAAGTATTTGAAAGAGATGCACGAAAATGGTGCGGTTTGTCCTTCTTTTAGAGGTTATGAACCATTTAAGCAATTATGGGATTTAGGAGTAATGCTTCCAGGTATCGCATCAGTAAGACTGGTTCATGGTCAAGGACATGATGAACATTATATTGTTGCTGATGAAAATCATCTTGAAGGTGTTTTACTTCAAGCACATTCTGGTAAATCGGGCTTGCATAATACGAGAGATGTTCTTACGAATACGGAAGCGGGTTTCTGGGAAGTTGATGGTTTAGATCCAAGAGCATATCGAGGCTAATTTTTTAAATTTTATTGAGCTTCCTGTTAGTTTCGTCTGACCAACGGGAAGACCTAAAATTTAGTGCAACGTTCCGAAGGAAAATTTTAGAGTTTTTGAGTCAGCCGTACATCTAGAACGAAGTTCAATAAATAAAAAAGAATAAAGGGCAAGAATTGTTTTATAGATAATGTTCTCGGATTAAATCCATAGAATTTCTCATTGCTTCTCTTTGGAGAGTTGCAGTTGCGAGAACATCAATCATAACTGATCTTTTATTATCAGTTACAGAATCTTGCTGTGTTATAGCAGAGGCGAGTGATTGTTCAAGATTCTGATAAACTTGCTGAGGTGTTTCAGTTCTATGAGCATATGGTGGAATAAATTGGCCAAAAGTTAATGTTTCTAACCATTTAGGACCATTTATATCATTTGCTCTAATATGATAACCTACTCTTTCATCTTGGATTTTTGTAAAATCTGGTTCCATATGCGAATGAAACCAAAGCAAGTTTATAAAGCTTTCGTTTTTGTAGAGTAGTAACAATTCTTGCCCGTTCGTAAAGTAGGCTGACTCAAAAATTGAAACTTCTTGTTAAATCCTTTCCCAGTTACGAGTGAGGCGAAGCCGAACGAAGTTCTGGGAAACTGCGTCAGCAGAGTAATTTTGAGAGACGTTCCATCAAGCGAACAAAGTGAGCAATCAAGAACAAGAATTAAGGGCTTGGAACTATCTTTGTTGAGCATATCTTGTCAATCCCTCATCTACATCACATGGTACATATCCAACATATTTTATTTTAGAAATATCTAAACTATTATCTCTTGGATATATTGATAAATTTGGCATTGATTTTGATTCAACTGGGATTATTCTTCTTGGGTCTAGCCTGAATTGATTAGCAATTTTTAAAGCTAAATCGTATTTTGATAAACGTTCACCACCTGCCAAATGAAATGTTCCATTAACTCCTTGATTTAATAAAAAAATAACACCTTCACAAAGATCATCTAAAAATGTTGGAGAGTTAAATGTATCAGTCATTACATTAAAATCTTCTCCTTTGGTTAAAGCCTCCAAAACAGAATCAATAAATCTTACATCTTTTCTTTCAAACATATATTTACCATAAACTACAGAGGGTCTAACAATCAAGGAAGGAACCGATGAAGAACCTACTATTTCATCCCCTTCAAGCTTTGTTCTACCATAAACAGTTCTTGGTTCCGTGCAATCGGTTTCTGAATAAAAACCCTTATCTCCTGAGAAAACAGCATCAGTAGAAAATTGTACAAATAAAGGATTATAAGAAGAGGCAGATTGAATTAAATATCTAACTCCTTTAGTATTTAGCTTTGCAGCTTCTTCAGGATTTGATTCACATTTTCCAAATCCAATTAAACCCGCAACATTGATGATAATGTCCGGTTTTTCTGAACCTATAACAGCTTCTACTTCGTCTGGGGAGGATATATCTAATTTTACTTTTTGTATTGATAGATTGTTTTGGTCATTCTTAACTGCTGCTACAACTTTATAATCATTAGCATCCAAAATATTAACTAGTGATTGTCCGACTAAACCAGATGCACCAACTACAAGGATTTTTGCTCGCATAGCTTATTGTAATCATAAAGTAGTTATAAAGTTGTCGGATAGTTCCAAGCCCTATTTTATTTCTAAGCCTCTCAAAATTATTGGATTTTTATGTTATACTCTCTTGAACTCGAAATTTTCCCCATGAAGCTTTAGCTGAATGAGGCTGAAAATTTCAGAGCTGAAAGACGAGCGATATCATGAGCGACTAAATTTGAGGCATCCCACAAATTTACAAAGCGATTGAATGAGCGAAGAGTTAATTGAAACTTGTTGGATGGTGGGAACACCGCAGTGTTCCATTTATAGTATTAGAGTTTGTCGCTTAGTAGTGGGGGGAGTTCCGTTAAGATAAGAATAAATTTATAATCCCGTTTAGATTGTGATTTAGCATGGTCAAAAAAGACTATGAAGAGAGTGTGAAAGAAAGAATCAAACTTATAAATATTTTTTATAAAAAATATGGTAATCCTGTTTTAGTCCATGCTGTAGATAAAAAACAGGTTTTCAAAAGAATATTATCTCAAGGAATAATTATGATTCCCTCTAATCACAAAACTAAAAAAAGAACATTGTTGTCTGAAAAGATAATTGGTACAGATGATTGTATTTATTTGAGTTTAGGATTTGTATATGCGACTGCTTATGACTTTAAATATAATTTTTTATTTGATTTGGAATTATTAAAAGAAATGGAGTATTATTGGCTTTCTGTAAACTTCCAATGTTTTAAAGCAGTGGTAAAATATTGGGAAAAATATGATAAGGATTACTTAGAAGCACTTGGAAACAAAAATAAAAAATGTAGAGATATTCTTGATTACTATTATTTTAGAGAATCAAAAAATCGGGCTAGAAGATTATTCAAATATTGGGAAATAGAAGAGGATTTTTTAGATTTAATAATGAATTATAAACATAAAAATAAATTAATGAAGATTATTAGAGAAACTAAAAAGAAATATGAGTTAAATTATCCTCGTTCAGAAAGACACGCTTTAAGAAAATTTAATACCGATGATACACCTGAAATATTGAGCTTCAAAGATTTATCTTTAATGGATAACTCTCATTTCAAGGGTTTTTATATCATGGGTGAAATTCCGCAGGATATTAAAAGAATTTTGAAAAAGAAATATTCTGGAAAAATTCTTTTTGATGGAAAAAATATTTCAAAGATAAAATAACTCGTTAGGAACTCCCCCCAGTTTCGTTCGTATTGGTAAGCGACAAACTCCATTTGAGGGGAGGGCGGTCGGGGGTTAACAAGTTTCAATTAATTGAATACGGATGTTAATGTAAAACACCAAATCTTAAGGTTTTAAAGCTTGTAACATTAAAATTTAATAGCCCATAAATGGATTTTTAATATCTACTGCATAATTATAAAAAGGTTTTAATATATCAAAAATCTGAATAGAATTATGGATATTCCTTACTTGATTAAAAAAGAAGGATTAAGAAGAGGTTTTAGTCCTAGAACCATCAAGACCTATTGTTTTTGTGTTGAAAGATTTCTTCGTTTTCATAGGAATAAAGAAGTAAATAAGATTACAAAAAGCGATGTAACAAATTTTATAGATTTCTTATTAAAAAAAGATGGTGCAGGAAACACGATTAATGTTTATTTAAGCTCGATAAAGTTTTTAATGGAGAATATACTTAATAAAAGATTAACTTACAGGGTAAGATATTCAAAAACACCTAAAAGTCTTCCTACTGTTTTAACTCAAGAAGAAATAAAAAGATTATTTGAGGCAATATATAATAACAAGCATAAACTAATGATAAAATTGATGTACTCTACTGGAATGAGGGTTAGTGAGTTAATAAATTTAAGAGTAAGAGACTTTGAATTTAGTAAGAAATATGGATGGGTCAGAGAAGGAAAGGGAAATAAAGATAGGATGTTCATCATAGCAAATAAATTAAATAAAGATCTCCAAAATTTTATTAAAGAAAATAGTTTGCTTGATTATAATTCATTTTTATTTAAAGGAAACAAGAAATTACATATAAGCAAAGAAACTATTGGTAAAATAATTAAAGATGCAACTAAGAAAGCTAAGATAAAAAAGAATGTTCATTGCCATACTCTCCGTCATAGCTTTGCAACTCACTTGATTGAAAATGGCTATAGTGTTGCTGAAGTTCAATCTTTGCTTGGACATAATTCTCCAGAAACTACAATGATCTATCTGCACACTGCTTCTAAAAACATGATAAAAGTTAAAAGCCCTTTAGATTCTTTATAGAAAGCCTTATATACATTAGTAGTCAAATAGTATTACGATTGAAAATGACAGAAAGTATTGCAATAAAATTCCCAGAATCTGACATAATGGAGATGGACAAGCTGATTAACACTGGAAAATTTATCTCAAGAAGTGATTTAATCAGAGAAGGAGCCAGGAGATTAATTCAGGAAAAGATTTTGAAAATGGAAGAGTCAAACAAATACATTTTGGAGATGGAAAATAAAGGGGATTTTAAAAACATTGAGCTCATTGTTTTGGCTAACCTATTCATAAATAAGAAGTTGACTGAAAAAGAGGAGATTGTAGCAAAGAGATTAACAAGAAACCCTTTAAAACCAATAAAAATTATAGAAGGCAAGTTCGTTTTAACTGAAATTGGAATTGACTTGGCTGAGGGGTTTTTAGATTCTCTGCTACATTTAAGAAAAATCAAGAATGTTAAATGAACAGGAGAAAGAGTTGTTCGGCAAAGTTGCCTGGACAATATACAAAAAAGGCCATTTGACAATTGACGCCATTTTAAGATTTAATCCTGGTGTTGGCAAGAAAGACATTAAAAAATTTATCAAACTTGGCTTGCTAGTCAAACACAGGACAGACACTTTTGAGCTGAGCTCTTTTGGAAGGGTCCTCGGCTTTAGATACAATAAAAAATTTGGAAAATAGATTATCTTACCCCAATCGCTTCCAATTCTTCCAAGGCTGATAGCACAAGATAATTATTATTTCTTATTGTGCCCGTAACTTCTTATTTGATCTATGATTAATCGCAACATTCTAGAGATATATTCTTTATAATCGCTTTTATCAGCGAAATCTAATGATTGATAGTACTCTTCTCTTTTCTCAAATGGGATAAAAAACATTGGAAATCCTTTTTTCATTAGGATAAAATTCATCACTGTTCTTGCAGTTCTGCCATTTCCATCTTCAAATGGATGTATCCAGGTTAATCTTGCATGAATCAAGGCTGCCAATTCAAATGGGTGCAATTTATTTTTATTTGCGCTATACCATTTAAAGAAGTTGAGCATGTGTTTTTTGACTTCAGTATGCGACGGTGGAACATGAGTTGAGCCTTGTATCTGCACATTAAAAAATCGTATTCTCCCAGGATAAACTACGCCTGTATTTTTGGTAAGAATTCCGTTTATTTTTTCAAGTAATTTAGTGTTTAATTCACTTTTATATGATTTTATGTAATCCAAGCATTCTTTCCCATTTATTGCTTCGTTATAATCCTCTGCTCTTACTCCAGAGGGGATTACTTTATCCTTTAGTATCAGGGCAGTTTGCCTTAGCGTTAATCTATTGCCTTCAATTGCATTAGAATGATAAGTAAATCTTATTACAAAATCCTCATTCAGCTTTTCCTTGACGCTTTTAGGAATTTGCTTAAGCCAAGTACTGTAACTTTCTTTTAAATCCTGCAAGGTTTCCGCATCATGCTCTGAAAGATAGGCATAATTTGATACTTTTAAGAACGGTTTTGATTTATCTTCTATTTCTTGGGCATGTTTTTTTAGTTCTCTTTGTGAAGGTTTTTTATCCCCTAAGAAAATTCTGATTTTTTTCCATTTGTTTAAGCTGAGCCTTATATTTTTTGTAATGTAGTAATATTCTTTGTTGTTCCGTTTTATGGTTTCTATATAAGCCATATTATAATGTATGTGCACATATTATATAAAACTTTCGGTTATTTGTGCACATACAGGATTGGCCCCCTAAATTTAAACTAATAAATGTTTTTTGAGGTTACTTCAATCCCAATCGCTTCCAATTCTTCCAAGGCTGATAGCGCGAGATAAACTCCAAAGAATTATAAACATAAAGAATTTCTGCATTCTCATGACCATAGACTTTCATATGCATATTGGAGAAGATATTCAAAACAAGACGAAGGCTTCTTTGGATGATATAGAAAGGGTTATGAAAAACGCCCGCGTAAAAAAAGCTGTTCTCTTTTGTTTTAACTCTCGAGAATTTCTGGAAGAGTCCAATAAGATTCTGCAGCTTTCACAAAAACACTCTTGGATTATCCCTTTTTTACGTTTTAATCCTAGAACCATAACCCCAAAGCAGCTTACTGCTGAATTAGAGAAGGGATATAAAGGAATTAAACTGCATACATCTGTTCAGCACTTCTATCCTCATGATCCCAAATTCACTTGGATTTTCAAGAAAATTCAGAAGAAAAAAATCCCCGTACTATTCCATAATCATACCTCTATTCATGAGCCACGAGGGCATCCTAAATATGTATTGACATTGGCAAAACGATTCCCGAAAATAACATTTGTAATCGGGCATGCTGCCGGAGGAGAGGAATTCCAATTTGAGCATATTTCAAAGATTAAGAATGTTTATGTGGAAACCTCACTCTATTCACAGCATAGTTTTTTTGAATCTGTTTATAGAGATTGGAAATTTGACAGGTTTCTCTTCGGGAGTGATTTCCCGTTCAGCCTTCCTGAAATCGAGATTATGAAGATTAACCTGGCGCGTATTCCTAAAGAGCTAAAACGAAAAATCCTGTACAAGAATGCAGAAAAAATTCTGCGTCTCAGATAAAAAATAATTATCGTGCCCTAATCGCTTCGCTCAATAAGACACCTGCGGTTTCTTATGAAAACTTCCCTTCGCACTTTCCTTTTAAAAAGAAATCAAGGTTATGAAAATGAGAAAGGGGTTTTTAATGTTGTCCACAAAATAGAAAGTTTTATATATAATGTGGACAATAATCCTATTATGGTGTATGTTGATAAGATAAAATCAGGAAAAAAGACGTTTTATTATCTTGGAAAAACTATACGTATAGGAGAAAACAGATGGAAGAAAATAAGAATTAAGCTCGGAGAAAAAGAACCAACAAGAGAGGAAGTCGGCAAGAAGCTCAAAGAACTCAGGCTTGAAGAATATAAAATTTACAACAAAGATTATCTCGACGCTAATAAATTAGAGATAATTGATGACTTTAAAGAAGTTTACAATAATCATCGTAAAACCATACCCAAAACCATAGCTGAAAAAGAGGAAGCAGATTTTTTAATTCGATTTACCTACAATTCAAACGCAATTGAGGGGAATAGATTAACATTGCGAGATACCTATCTAATCATTAAGGAAAAACAGATTCCCTCTGGAGCTCCGCCTAAAGATTATAATGAAGCTATAAATGGAAGGGAGGCATTTGAGTTTGTTAAAAGGTATAAAGGGAAGTTAACTATTGAGTTTCTTGAAAAATTGAATGAAATATTAACGCAAAACACTGGTGTGGTATATCCAGGAAGAGTGCGCTTTTTCCCAGTAAAAATTGAAGGTTCTGATCACATTCCTCCTGAACCAGAAGCAGTGCGACCATTGTTAAAAAAGATGATCCTATTTTATGATAAGAATAAGCGTAAAATTCATCCATTTGTTTTAGCTTGTTTAATCCATGCACAGTTTGTAGAGATTCATCCGTTTGAGGACGGGAATGGAAGAACAGGGCGGGCATTAATGAACTGGATTTTAATGCGGGCGGAACATCCGAAAGTATTTGTGCCAGTAAAGTTAAGGCAGAAGTACTATGAAGCAATTGATTTACATAATCAAAAAGACATTAAAGGATATTGTGAGAAGATGTTCGAGGTCGTAGTCGAGCAGTTTAAGCTGTAGCATTGTCCACAATCGGACTGTTAGATTATAATTTGTGGACAATAACCGTGTTATGGGATAACTATTTGGGAGTACATTTTTGAATTGAGCTTAATCGCTGTTATACGCCCCGACTGAAAGGAGAATGCAATGGGGTTGCGAAGCAAAGTTTTTGAGTCGGCCGTTAATCAAGAACGAAGTTCAATCAAATAAAAGAATAATGGACAAGAATTATTTAATAAATGGGATATTTCTTCTTGCATATTGTATAGCTTCTGGAATTAAAATCTCATTTGTGATAGATGCATCGTAAGGACCTGCATCGTAAAGTCCACGTGATGAGTGATCCATTAACCAAGTATTTCTTGCAGAAGGTAACACATCTTCATTTTTCATACCAGTTAGCACAGTAATTGCAGTTGTAGCATATTCTCTATTGGTAAAATTTGCTCCTCCAATTTTCTTAATTAATTTTAATGTAATTGCTCTCATGGCTTCACTCGAAATATTTGGTTCTGCATAATATAAAAAACCCCATCCCCCATCTGTAAAATCAGTAAATGCGTTAAGCGCTTGATTTATTACCCGTTCTTGTGGAGCATCTGCCTTAATTCTTCTCTCAAGTTGGGATGATAAATCAATATATGAACCTTCAAGTAATTTTGAGAAATAATCAGCTGCAAATCCAGCTTGAGTGCCCAGCCATCCACCAACACCAGCGTCACCTCCGCTTATGCCAGTGCCAGGTCTACCTCTTTCTCCAAAATACACTGCATTCATTGCAGTAATAACTTCTAAATCTTCTTTTTTTAGCTCGGATGGTTTGATACCCATAACAACTGTTAGGGGTATATTCATTTATAAATCTTTCGATTTATAGCCCTTTAATAGTAGTAACAATTCTTGCCAAATCCTGTAATAGACCGACTCAAAAATTACGTATGCCGTGTTATGTCTCCCGAGCGTTAGCGAGAGCGCAACGTGGCAAAATCCGAAGGATTTTGAGTTCAGAATTCGGGCGTATTAAATATTAACTTCATAGTAGCAAAAGAACCGAAAGATTTATAAAGATGCCATTAATATCTAATTGTATGAGACTATATCAAAAGATTATTACGGGAGGATTAGTAATGGCAGGTTTAGCTGGACTTCTAGGTTGCGATAGAAAAAATCCTAATGAAACAGGAAATTCAGAATCACCTTCAAGTGCCTATATAATTACAGAACCCAAAAATTTTGGGAGTAAATTTTCAAGAAGTATGGCTCCAGATGCAACAATTGGTGATGTTGATGGAGATGGGTCAAATGATTTAATTATTGGAACTCCGCTTGCTGTTAAATATTTTAGAAACAATGGATATGGAAGATTTACAGAACAGCAAACAATTTGTGAACCCAAAAATTTTGGGAGTAAATTTTCAAGAAGTATGGGTGTTGGCGTTTCATTAGGAGACATTGATGGCGATAAAGATTTGGATTTAATTGTTGCAACACCACTTCAAGTGAGAGCATATCAAAATAATCAAGGACATTTTTCTGAAGTCCAGCGATAAATCTTTCGGTTTCTATCTTTTAGCCAGAATTCTGAATTAGACATATAAAGGCTGATTAGATGAAATTTTTTGTCGAGCTAAATTTTCTAGTACTTATCTCTGAGTTGCTACCTTATTCTAATAGTTTCTATCTTGTTTAGTTTTAAAACAAAAGGTTTAAATATGGTTTAATACCTGATAAATATCAATTGATATATAAATGCAATAAAAATGCCTAAACTAAAATTTATTAAGATTGGTGAAATTAAAGATAAGAGACACCCAAATTTAACCACAGTGATAATGGTTGAAGACTTTCTAAAAGAACATAGAGATACTCCTATTCAAATTTCTGAGCTGAAGAAAGAATTGCCTAAACAAGTAATGCACCAGACATTAAAAGTTATACTGGAATATCTTTGGAAATCTGGAAAAATAATTTACGGCCCAAGAGGGGTTCAATGGATTTATTCAGAGCCAGAGCATTTAAGAATGTTGATGAAAAAAGAAGCTAAAATCTGGGATGAATTGAGTGATGAAGCTTTGTTGAATTTTGAAAAATCATTATGAAAAAAGGTGAAATTTGGTTAGTTGAATTGCCTTCTACCAATGGACATGAACAAGTAGGAAACAGGCCTGTTATTATCATAGCCGATACTGAATCAAATATTTCCATTATTATTCCGTTTACTTCAAACTTGAATGCCTTGAGATTCCCGCATACTCTGCAGATAAAACCAACTAAAGAAAATGGGTTAGTAAACACATCTGCAGCATTGGTTTTTCACGTAAGGGCGATAGATAAGAAAAGGCTGAAAAAGAAACTTGGAGATATAGATTCTTTAAATTTGAAAGAAATAGACAACATGCTTAAGAATTTATTAAATATTAATTAATGAAAATTAGAAATTTCTGTATTCATCGTATCCTAATCGCTTCCAGATTCTTCTAAGACGGATATTGCAAGATAAACTTTGAACCGCTTCGCTGATAAGACACGCAGTTTCTTATGAAAACTTCCCTCTCACACTTTTCTTTCAAAAAGAAAATCGTGCCCAAAAGAAACCGAGGTTACTGTAGCATTGTCCACAATAGGATTTTTAGATTGGAATTTGTGGACAATAACAATGTTGTGGAACAACTATTTGGGAGTACATTTTTGAATTGAAACTAATTCCTGTCATATTCTTTTTGCGGAGCAAAAATCCGAACGTAGTGAGGAAGTAGCCGAGTAGGGAAGCCCCATAAAATTTATAAAAAATCTGATTTAACAATAGTTATGCATGTTTTTAGAATATCCAACAAAATAGAAACAAAGAAATCTAATGTTTGGTCTGGAAGGGGAGTATTCGCAAAATCGGATATTAAGAAAGGTGAAGTTCTGATAGACATTGAAGCAAAAATAACAGGAATACCTTCTGACTATACACTCCAAATTAATGAGTCTGAATATTTAGTAGCAGATTATATTGATAATCTTATCAACCATTCTTGTAACCCAAATATATTAATAAAATTGTATACACAAAATAAGAAAAGAGTTTCTTACATTGCATTGAAAAACATAAAAAAGGGGCAAGAATTATTCTGGAATTATAATACAACTGAATGGGATTTAGTGACAAAATTTATTTGCCGTTGTAGTTCAAAAAAATGCATCGGAAAAATTAGCGGGGCAAAGTATCTTACGAAAAAACAAGTAAATAAAATCTTGCCATTAATGAGTTCGTATATCAAGATGAAAGTAACGAGGGCTTCCCGTCAGCGAGGCGATTGAATATTTATGTTAGGTGACCGAACGAATGTGAGGCGACGATAGTCGAGTTTGCGTAAGCAAATTTCACTTTCGCTGTTAGTTTCTCCGAATGAAATGAGGACGAGATTTTAATGCAATGTTCCTGAAGGCAAAAAATCAGAGTTTGAGGTTCGGGCGTTTTAGAGGTTGGCGTAGTATCTTGAGAGTGGTGAATAAATAGAAAGATTTATATAGTATTGATTACTAACTAAAATAGGAGAAAACAAAATGTACGAAACAAGATACGAAAGTTCAACTTCAAGAGCAATGGGTTGGGGAACCAACACCGGATCAAATATAGTTTATGCCATGATTACAGGGGCTTTAATTTATTTAGCTTTAAGTGGTGGGGAATCAAAAAAAGAAGTTGAACAGTCAATAAAAGCACCTAATCAGATAGAACAAATTGTTAATCAATCCGATTTAGAATAAATCTTTCGGTTTCTATCTTTTAGCCAGAATTCTGAATTAGACATATAAAGGCTTGTTAGGTGAAATTTTTTGTCGAGCTAAATTTTCTCGTGCTTATTTCTGAGTTGTTATCTAATCCTAATCGCTTCCAGATTCTTCGGCGCTGCAGTTTCTATTTTATTTAATTTATGAAGAGTAGATGCTAAATCCAAACACCTTGAAGATTCTCCATGCACAACAATTATTTTTTTAGGCCGGGGATCCAAATTGTAAACAAATCTCGTTAATTCATTTCTTGAAGAATGCCCTGATAGCCCCTCGAGCGTATGTATCTCCATTTTAACCTCTACATTTTCTCTCCTTCCATTAGATTCCATTACAAACATCCTCTCTCCTGATTGAACCCTCCTCCCCAGACTTCCCTCTCCTTGATATGAAACAAAAACAAGAGAATTTCTGGGATTATCAGCAAGTTCTTTGAAGTACTCCACAGACGCCCCGCCTTGAAGCATCCCGGAAGTAGCAAGGATTATGCAGGAGCCAGTCTCCTCTATTATCTGCTGCCTCTCCTTTGCAGAGCCTACCTGCTTGAATAACGGAGAGAGAAAAGGATTGCTGTCCTGATGGAATATCGCTTTCTTCACTTGATTATTCAAGAAATCCGGATATGCAGTATGAATAGCTGTAATATCCCAAACCATCCCCTGGACAAAAACAGGAATCTCTGGAATTATTTTTTTCCTGACAAGCTCTTCGACAATTAACATGACCTCTTGAGCCCTTCCAACCCCAAGAACAGGAATCAAAACCTTTCCCTTTCTTTCAATTGTGTTTTTAATAACCTCGACTAATTGCCTCTCGCATTCCTCTCTCGGCGGCTGTATGTTATCTTTGCCACCATAAGTTGATTCAAGAGTCATCGTCTCTAATCTGGGAAATTTAGTTACAGCAGATTCAAGCAACTTTGTTCTAGCGTATTTAGTGTCTCCGCTATACAGAAAATTATGCAGCCCATTTCCGATATGCAGATGCGCCATCGCGCTTCCAAGAGTATGCCCGGCATTGTAAAAAGTAATTCTGATATCAGGAGTTATATCGCAAACCTCTTCATAATCAAGCCAGATAGAATGCTTTACCATCTCCTTGACATCTGTTGCTGTGTATATCGCCTTCTTCGCTTCCTTGAATGCAACTCCAATGTAATCCAGGCATAACAGGGCAGAGATATCCCTCGTCGGCAAAGTCCAATATACAGGACCCCTATACCCCATCTTAAACAGCAGAGGAACCAAACCGCAGTGATCAAGATGAGGATGAGAGATTATAACAGCATCTAATTCATTGATATTGAATTCAGGGGTTTCAAAATAAGGATAAGCGTCCTTTCCAGAAGCAGCTATATTCACCCCACAATCAAGCAAAACCCTAGACTCAGGGGTCTGGAGATACAAGCAAGACCTTCCAACCTGCCTAGCCCCTCCTAAAAAAGAAACCCGAATCCATTCCTCTTTTTTTTCACTATCCCAATTCGCATAAATCCTCTCTCCTACTTTATGCAGAAAATTTCTTCTGTAATCATTATTCTCGTATAAAACCTTTCGAATATTCTCAATAAGAATCGATCTTATCGCAGGAATCCTTTTAACTAATGGCGTCCATAAAGTCTTTGCTTTAATCTCCCTCAAAACTTCTCCAGCCTTTCCTATAACCAACCCAGGTTTTTCAGCCTCAATCACAACCTGAGACCTCTGAGGATCAAAAAGAATATTCACCTTCCCAGCCTCTTCAGTCAATATCTTCTCTATCTCTTCCTTCGCTTTTTCCTCGTCAAGAGTCATTGAAGGATCAATTCTAACCTCGATTCTCTTCTTGATTTTATTTACAATATCTTTAATGACCCCACTATTATCCAAAAAGAAAGCCCTATTCTTAGTATACAAGACTATGTTCGCGCCCTCAAATAACGCAATAGATATATCTACGTTTTCCGGAATATCTTTTAGTATTTCTTTTAATATTTCTGCCATTTTCTAAGAAGCATTTATACCACTAACCTAAATTGTAATTTTATTTACTATCTCTTTCGTAAGAACCGTTTTGATTCCTTGATTCGTAATAGTTACTACATCAATCCCATCACCTGAATTCATATCTCTCTGTATTGCTGCATTTATGCACTTAACAGCCAATTTGATTCCTTCATCAATGCTCATATTATCATTATATAAAGTTTCCAGCACACCATATGCCATCACACTTCCAGAGCCAGAAGACAAGAAGTCTTTGCACTCAGACAGGCTTCCATCAGGATAAACATCATAAATATGAAATCCCTTATTATCTTTCCCTCCAAGTATAAAGTGAGAAATACCAGGTATCATTGAAGGCCGCCTTATATTTTGATAGACAATCCCAGAAAGCAGATTAGCAGCCTCTTTAACAGTAACCCATTTTTCCTTCCTAATCTCCATCAGCCTCAATTCAGCAGATATTAATTTAGTTATCAGCTGTGCATCAGATGCAGTCCCAGCCATGGTCAAAGCAATAAAATCAGTTATCTTATACACCTTTTGAGCCCTTTTATCAACTATGATGCCAGCTCCAGCCCTCTTGTCCGCAGCCAATACAACCCCCTCTCTGCATTTAATACCTACGGTTGTAGTGCCTGTCTTCTTGTAATTTTCTTCCATTTCTATCATAGAAACCTGCTCTTAAGAGGAGCTAATTATTTATAAACCTTTTGGATTAATTTTATATATAAGTTAAACCCTTTTCAAAACACTTTTTTTATTGTCTCTGAATTTCATGAAGAGATGGGTTCTGGAAGGTTTTAGTCACCTCTTTCCTTCTGGAATCCTTTTGTTTTAACCGCTTCGCTGATAAGACACCCTAGGTTTCTTATGAAAACTTCCATATCAACCGCAATATTTATATAGTAACTCATAGTTTCTATATATTAACTCACTGTTACCATGATTACTTTAACCAAAAAAGAAAGAGAAACTGTGCTTATCCTGTTTAAGGATTATACAATCTTTTATAATGCGAATTCCATTAGTAAGGTTCTTAGCATCAGCCATGTTGGCGCTCAAAAAATATTTAAAAGGCTCCTAAAAGAAAACATAGTAATCAGCAAAACCATCGGCAAATCCATAATTTATAAGCTCAATTTTAACGATAATTATGTCAGCCAGCTTGTCGCTTTTTTGCTTGCAGATGAAGCTAATAATTTCAAGCGATGGAAGGAAGAGTTTAAAGATCTCTTTAAGAAAGACAGAATTGTCATGTTATTTGGCTCAACAATTAAAGACTACATCCATGCTAACGATATTGATCTAATGGTAGTAATAGAAAATAAAGACATTAAAGAAGTAAACACCTTACTTAAGAAAAAAGAGGAAATACTGCCAAAAAGAATTCACGCCATCAAATTAACTTGTCAAGACATCTCGAAAAACATTAGAAAGAAAGATAAGGCCATAGTCGACATTGTCAAAAACGCAATTATCCTCTATGGGCAAGATAGATATGTGGATGTATTGAAAAATGTCTCAAGCCTCTAAGCATGTTGAATGGTGTCTGAATAAAGCCATGAAAGAGATTGAAGAATGTAAAAAACTCGGCAAAGAGGGAAAACCGGCAGGAGATCTCACCTCATAAATCACGATTCTACGAACTTTTGGGAGGGTCTTTCTCCCAGCCATATGCCCACATTGAAT
>Ga0209541_10006393_pt1 | contig 20099 bp, 17 predicted proteins | sample RifCSPlowO2_01_FD_184027 | JGI IMG/M metagenome (GOLD analysis project Ga0209541, IMG submission 184027) | Groundwater microbial communities from Rifle, Colorado - Rifle CSP2_plank lowO2_0.1 (SPAdes) (version 2) | ecosystem: Environmental > Aquatic > Deep subsurface > Groundwater | place... | reverse complement strand
CCACGAGTTTTAACGAAGATACCCCGCAGCTCTGCTGCGGTTGGGAGTTTCATTTATCCATCAATCTTTTCTAGAATCTCCCTTAGCTCAGAGAACTGCGAGATGATATGTAACGGTTCACCTTTTTTCAAGCGTTCAGCATCATGAAAGCCAAAATCAACGGCTATTGACGATACTCCTGCCATCTTAGCTTCCATCAGATCTCCTAATGTATCGGTAACAAAAAGACACTCTTCTTTTTGCAGCCCATACCTCTTTTGCAGCAGCCCGAATTTTTCTAATTTTGATTTATGAGTTTCCAGACCAAAGATTTGAGTGAAGAGATGTGTTGCTTGATTATTGAAGAGGTAGTTGTTCAAGATCATTTCTTTATTAGAGCTGATGATAAAAAGACCATATTTTTTTTTCAAGAGCTCTAATTCTTTTTTGATCTCCTCCTGTATTTTTAGCTCCTTGAATTCTTCCGCCAATAACTCAAAAAACTTTACTGTCCCTTCATCCGTCACTCTCTTGTGGCCGTAAATATTGCCATCATGCATGTCTTTATACTCCTCAATAGAAATATCTGGCAGTTCATGATGGTGGATGATATTATTGATGCGATAATTGATATCAAACGTATCATGGATAACTCCATCAAAATCAAAGATGAGTGCTTTTATCCTTGTTGTTGTCATAGTTTAGAGTGTGCTATTTGCATCACTTACCTCAATTTCAAAGAAATCTTTAAATAGTTTCTGATTCTCTTTTCATCAAATGAGAATATGCCAACCAAAGACAGCAAGCATATCATTATCTGGAATAGTAGTATTATCTAGAATAGTAGTTGGCACTACGGCAACTGGCACGACTACTGCGTAGAGCAGTGGTTTAGAGCTGGTGTCTTTTTCTGGTTTTTTCCTTGAACATTGGTTCTAAACAGATTGCTCTGCGCATGTTCTGGACGAGAGAGACGGAAGGTGAAGGATCAGCAAAAAACAACAAAAACATAAACACTAAAAATACAACCAAAAAGAATAAATAGAAGCGAAGGGAGACAGAAGACTATGAAAATATTGAGCATCCATGCGGATTTTATCGAGTTTGAGGCCAAGAAGAAGGCATTTAAGGGCGCAGAAGAAGGGATTAAAGAAGGCTTGCAGAGAGTCAATGAATGTTTAGTCATTTTTACTGCCTTTGAAAAGACTGATGAGCAGAACATTTCCCTTATCATTCAGAAATATACTCAAGAGATTAAGAATATCGCCCAGCAAGTGAATGCGCAAAATATTGTTCTTTACCCCTATGCCCACTTAAGCTCTAATCTGGGAAATCCGCAGATGGCCGAGCAGATGATGAAGGATGCAGAGAAATCTCTTGCGGCAAAATTTAAAGTTACCCGTGCTCCATTTGGCTGGTATAAGGCTTTTGACATCAAGTGTAAAGGACATCCATTGTCCGAGTTAAGCAGGGAATTGACAGCAGACAGCACCATTCAGGATGGAAAGAAAGCGGGAAATAAAGAAGGAAGAGATGCAAAACTTGAAACAACTGTCAGCAAGCCCGTCCAGGAGGAATCCCTTTCCCTCGACCAGATCAAAAATCTTCTCAAGCAAGTCTCCCGTTCCAGATTGGATACATCTAATCTCAAGCCAAACGACCATAGAATCATCGGAAAAGAACTTGACTTATGGAGTTTTCATGATGTTGCTCCCGGGATGGTATTCTGGCATGCGAAAGGTTTGCTGATCAAAAATCTCTTGATCCAGTATTGGCGTGAAGTCCATCAGAGGAATAACTATCTGGAAATCTCTACTCCCCAGATCATGGATAAGAAGTTATGGCAGATCTCCGGCCATTGGGATAAATACAAAGAAAATAACTTTGTGACAAAATATGAACAGCGTGATTTTTTAGTCAAGCCCATGAATTGTCCAGGGGGGATGCTCGTCTATAAATCATCATCAAAATCATATAAAGACCTCCCATTACGAGTAGGAGAGTTGGGCGTTGTCCATCGGCAAGAGTTATCAGGAGTCTTATCAGGATTGTTCCGTGTCATCCAATTTACGCAGGATGATGCGCATCTGTTCTGCACGGAAGATCAGGTAGAAGCGGAGATCGAAGGCATAATCAATATCATCAATGAGATGTTTGCTACCTTTAATCTTCAGTTTGACCATGTCGAGTTATCTACCCGTCCAGAGAAGAGGATAGGCGCCGAAGAGATCTGGGACCTTTCAGAAGCCGCTTTAGAAGCTGTCCTCAAGAAAAAGAAAATGCCGTATAAGATCAATGCAGGTGATGGTGCATTTTATGGGCCAAAGATCGATTTCCACTTAAAAGATTCTTTAGGGAGAACTTGGCAATGCTCAACCATCCAGATGGATATGTCCATGCCAGAACGCTTTGAAGCAGAATATATCGATAGAGATGGCAAAGTGAAAAGACCGATCATGCTCCATCGTGTCGTTTATGGTGCCATTGAACGGTTTATTGGGATACTCACGGAACACCTCAATGGTAAATTCCCTTTGTGGTTAAGCCCTGTGCAGCTGAAAGTGGTAACCATTACTGATGCTCAGATTCCTTTTGCCAAGGGGGTAGTTGAGAGGTTAAAAACAGCTGGCTTCCGCGTCGAGCTTGATGACCGGACAGAAACGATGGGCAAGAAAGTGCGTGAAGCCCAGCTGCAGAAGGTGAATTATATCCTTACCATAGGGGAGAAGGAAATGAAGAATAAAACCCTTGCTGTTCGAGACAGAGAAGGAAAGACTACGTTCGATGTACCTGTAGATACATTCATCAAACGCGTTCAGGATGAAGTAAAGGATAGGGTTTTGGGGTAAACCAGAGATTGAAGTATCAACATAGTCTCTTCAGGTTAATTTTTCATTTTTTCATTGTTTTTTCTCTCTGGAGAAGGAATTAAAAACATTTAAATAGTCTACTTCTTTTTCTTCTGATAGTTTTGATGATAAAACAGCTGAAATATAGTTGTAAATACCGGTGGTAACAAGGCTTCCAGTGGAATGAGTGTATTGCTCAAAGCCAAAGTGAGGGATGAGATGAAAAAGAGTGTGGTGAGGGAAAAAACAATAGTAGTATCTTTCATAAGTGTTCTTATTAGTCTTATTGTTCTTCCGCTATTTGCATTTCCAAGTGTTTTTGCTGAAAGTGGGGGTGATGGTAGTGGTGATATAGGAATTGAAAATAATCTAGCAACCTTAACTATTGTTAGTACAACGCCTAATCCCATTTATGAATTTAATGATGTTACCATTTCAGTTCGAGTAGAAAGTGATGGTAGCTCGGGGCATCCTATCAAAAAGGTAGAGCTTGGTGGAGATTCTTTCACATTTATTTCTGCAAATAATCCTGCTTCAGGTGACTGGAGTCATAGCCTTAACCCTCTTCAAATTACTTGGGAAAGTTCAGGCTCGGGGATATCATCAGGAGGTTCCCAACTATTCAAACTAAATCTCAGTGTGTTGGAATTAACAGAAAGCATTAATGGTTCATTTAAGCTAATCACTACCGACACTAATAATGATACTAGTGTGACATTTACAAATATTACTCTTCTTAACGATAATATCGCTCCAAGATACAGCAACCTTCTTCCACAAAACCAAACCTTTGTAAAAAATGGCACAACTGACGTGAGTGTAACCATCACTGAAGCTGAATCAGGGTTTAGGCAAGCAGAGATGTATTTTGATTATTATACGACCATATCTGAGTCAACAGTAACAAACAATGACCTTCTAAGCTGTGTTGGCTCAGAATGTACAACAACAGTAAATCTTCAGCGCCCTGAAGCTGGAAAAAAATATGTAGGTATCTTTTACAATTTCAGTGATATTGCAGACAACAAAAATGTCACCCCTTACTTTTGGTTATATGTAGACGATGCTTCACCTTCCGTAGCCCTTGGAACAAATCCTGTTAACAATTTAAAAACAAATCAAGGTACTCTTGATTTTGAATTTAGCTTTGATGATAATTCTTTAGAGGCAGCGGATGTAGGTTTCAATCCTCAAGTGTCCTGTTCCATAACTATCGATGGTGTTCCTTATAGCACAACGACATATGATGAATCAGACGGGAATAATGCACCGCAAACTCTTGCAGCTACCTATGCTTTAGCTGATGGTGAGCATCAATGGCAGGCTAATTGCACTGATTCTGCTGGCTGGGAAAAATCTACTGCAGCAAGAACCTTTACCGTAGATACTACTGGACCTGTTATCACCTTAAATAGTCCAGAGGATGCTGCTGTTGTTGCAGAAGAAACACTAATCAACTTTACAATTGAAGACACCTTTGGTACGGTGAATGAAGTATGGTATGACTGGGAAGATGAGGATGGAAATACTGATCTGATAGACATTGCTGGACCAGAATATACTATATCCCCATTGACTGATGGATGGTCTTATGGTGAGAATTACATTACCGTTCATGCAACAGACAATTTTGATAATGAAGCAACTGCTACCTACACCTTTACTATTGATAATGTTGGTCCGGAAGTGACGTTACTTTCTCCAGACAATGGTGGTATTGGAAATGGTGATTATATCTTTCAGGCGAATGATGATTATAGCCTGGATGCTGGAGACTTGTCTTGCATACTTAACTTTGTAGATGTTGGGCAAGCTGGTGAAGTAAACACCGAATCTGGAGTTGAAACGACTATTACTAACATCACGGAAGGGAGCTTCGATTGGAACGTGACCTGCACGGATGAATTTGGGAACAGTGGTACCTCTGTACAAAGGACGGTCACCATAGATAGCACTCCCCCGGTGGTAACATTAACAACACCATCAGCTGGCCAGAACATGGCTGGCTTAGAATGGGCATTTGAATACGATCAGACCGATGATAACGAAGATGTCGATGGCTGTACTGTTCATGCTTATGATAGTTCACGTGTTGAGGTAGGTGATAGCTCCGCAGATGTTGCTGCAGCAAACACACCGTATACTTGGAATGTTTCCTGTACCGATACTGCAGGGAATATGGGCTGGAGCACAACCGTTTCCTTTTACAATGATAATATCAAGCCAGTGATAAGTGAAGTTTTAAACAGCTCTATCGATTCCTCATCAGCAACTATATCCTGGAAGACAAATGAAGTCAGCAACCACACCGTTTACTATGGCATTGATGCAGCAAACTTGACTTCTTCATTGCAAAATCTGACATCTACATCTACTCCGACGCTCCTGCTAAGCGGCTTATCCGCTTCAACAACCTACTCGTACGTTATACAATCCTGTGACAAGTGGAATAACTGTAAGAATGACACTACCATTTACAGCTTCACTACAACTAGCGCGCCAGCTTCATCTTCATCTGGCGGTGGTGGCGGTGGTGGTGGCGGCGATTCCTGTTCCCGTGGCTATGAGCGAGTGAATGGGGTTTGTACTCTTATCCCAGAAGTGGTAGAAGAGGTTTCATCTTGTGAACCATTATGGAGATGTACGGAATGGGGCCAATGTACTGATGGCCAGCAAAGCAGAACGTGTGAAGACTGGAGCTTATGTGGAGTTTCTGATGGCAAGCCAGAGGAAAGCCAGCAATGTGAAGGTGCTGGTTCTGCATCTGATAATGGAATAGATACTGCTGACGTAAGTGACGCTGCTGCTGATGGTCTAACTGGTCAAGCAAATCCTTTAGGTGTAGGTCAAGCAACGGGCATATTTAGCGCTATTCAATCTAATTGGAAACCATTGGCGGGAAGTCTAGCTGTCCTTTCTTTGCTGGGCTTGATGTTCTGGCAACGCGGACCTCTTTCCACAGCTGTGCGGAAGGTAGCAAATTTCAAGCAGGCACGGATGCATAAGCAAGAGGAACAAGTCCGGCAGAAGTTAAGAAAAGAAGGTTTGATCAAGTAGATAGTTCAATCAAGGAGAAGGTTCAATGAAGTAACTGGTTCGATCACAGAAGCAGGTTAAATGTTCCTTGAATTATCAGATAGGAATGATCAGATAGGAATGATGAAAGAGAAGGATAGTTTTTAAAAATGGTTCTCGAACAGATCATCAGCACCAAATGGCTGAGGCAAAGGCCGCTTTATGCAATTGCCTTGGGGCTCTGTTATACATTCATTGCCGCAGTCACAGGTTATCTTTTTTTCAAAGACCGTTTTTCCATATCCCTACTCTTTCTGGTTACTTTGCTTCTTGTTCCAAGCCTGATGAACCTCTTGTCATTTGAAGAAGAGCGGGAACGGAGTGATGGGATAAGGAGATTTTTTGTCAATCATCAAAGTGTCTTTGAGATTTACCTTTTCCTTTCCATAGGGGTTTTTATCGGCTACTTGATCGTCATTTGGGTTTTGGCAGCTGTCCAGGTTGACCTCTCTTCAACAGTAGGGGAGCAGATGAAGATATTGGGCGGGGGTGTGACAGCGAATGAGATCCAGAATTTTCAGGTAGACCAATTTACCCACAGCTTAAATCTCTTCAGCAATAATCTAGGCGTAGCTTTGATCTTCTTTGTTCTATCATTCTTTTATGGCGCTGGAGCGATTTTTTTGATGGTCTGGAACGCTAGCATCTTTGCTACGTTTGTCTCATTAACTATCGAGAATATCAATAAAGGGGTTGCTCATGCCTTTACCCTATTGGGAGCTTTTTCTATCTATATCCTTCCTGAAATAGGGGGCTTTCTTCTTGCGGCTATAGCAGGGGGGGTTATCAGTAAGGCGGTCATCGTAGAAGAGTTTATGAGTGAGAGCTTCAAGAATGTCGTAAAGGATGCTTTTATCCTCCTTCTGATGTCTTTTGCTGTTCTTCTCTTGGCTGCATTCCTAGAAGGATATGTGGGAGTAAATATCATCAGGGCGTTAGTGTAATCAAATCACTTTTTGCGGGTCACTTTTGTTCCTACGATTAAAGGGATTTGATATAAACAAAATATTCCTGAGAATTATGGAGGCAGGCGTTACGACTAACGAACATCTCTACGACTCTCAATTCCTTCTGGATTAAGATATTCTACGAAATCCATAACAAATCTTTTCACATAACCTTCTTCTTTAAATCGCCGAGTAGAGGTTACTACGCCTTTCTTTGTCAAAAATGTAAATGGTCCTTCAGCACGTAAACGAGAGATTAAGTCAACATCTTCCATTGCTTTCAAATCAGGTCTAAATACATATCCATCACGTCTCTTAAGAGAATCAAGTTGATCATGGGAACTAAATAGGCATGCACCAGCACCGTTATTCCATTTTGGATTAAGATAAGTTAATGCCTGACTTAACCTACCACAAAAATTAACATAGGCAAAGTAGGCTTCAGCACCAAAAGAATTATCGTCAGGCAAGACTTTTGTTTTTCCGCCAACATATTTCCCTGATATCACATCAACTATTAAATCTAATACTCCTTCTTGCATTTGAGTATCTGCATCTAAGAAAACTACAAGTTCACCGGTTGCTTTTTCATAACCAACATTCTTTGAGCGACCAATGCCACGTTGAGTAGTATCAAAAACATGGGGGGTAAATCGTGCTGCAACATCAGCAGTTCTATCAGTGCATCCATTTGGTACTACAATAAGCTCTAATGGATTATAATTTTGCTTCATAACAGATCTTAGCGTTGGCTCTAAGTAAGTTTCTTCGTTGTATGCTGGTACAATAACAGATACACTAGGCTTGCCCATTTTAAAGTCTAAAATAAGCCCTGTTTATAATCTTTTCTATTGTTTTACTACTAATAGAAGACGACATACACAGAGTAACCACTTTCCCCACGAACCTATACATAAGAAGTGTTATTTTCTTTAAGATTTCTTTAATAAAAGCGCAATTTGCTGTTCTTGATGTCTTGCTATCCCTATCTTCTTAATAATCCTAGCAGATGTTACTGCGGATAATTTAAACCTATGTTTATAAAAATCATTGATGCTGATATTGTACCTTACCTTTTTGACGGCAGCAATAGTAAAGCCGACTTTCTTTGCTATTTCTGTTAGGAGGGTTGTTGTTGGTATCGTCCTGCAAGCGATATTTTTCTCTTGCTCAATGATATCTAATATCTTTCTCTTTTTTGTATAGCCATCTGTTGTATCTTGGACCCAGTTTATTAAGAGGAAGTAAGAGTGTGGTTTAAGATTATTATACACCTTCACCATAAACATTTCCAACTCCTTCTTATCAAAATAATGTACTAAGAAACGAGAAAGGGCATAATCATAATGATTTTTTCGCTGATAATCCAATGCATCCTTATTGATGAAAGCAATATTCTTTCGAACAACAAGTTTGCTATGGTCTATATCAATGATATCGATGGTACATTTCTTATCCTTTAACCGCCTATTTTTTAAGATAGATTCAGCTACAATTCCATTTCCCCCACCATAGTCTGCAAGAGTTATGCTCTTTTTATCTACTTTATCTAATAACAGCCCTAGAAAAACACGATTATATTGGTAATAAAGCTTGTAAAAATCAGAAGATCTTTGTCTTGCAAAATTCTTTCCAGAATCAATAACAATATCTTGTTTTCTTAATGTCATGATACTGCTTAACTCCCCACTCCTCTAATGGATTGTTTGATACGAATCAAGTTTAATACGAATATACAAATACCTACACTAAATAAATCCCTTCCAGTGATTTCTCCACAATGCCTTGGCAGTTTTCCATCTTTCGGATAAGCTTATGATCTACTGTTGCCTTTCTGATCTGCCCCAGCCTGTCCAGGATCTGCCCATAAAACCTGATTAAGTCCCCTTCTAGCATTTCCGTGCTTTCTAGAACATCAAAGAACGTCTTTCCATGATATATAGGGTAAACAAGTGTTGTCATCTCTTGAAGCTGTAAAAATTTTCTCTCATGATGCAATGGCTCTTTTTTATGAAGAACGCCTAGCAGCTGCTGCAATTGTTCATTTTTATAGCCAGAAGATTCTGTTTTCTTTCTCTCCTTAGATTCATAGACTAAAGCTGCCAATACTAACAATATCTGGTATTCATCAAGGGATTCCACTACTTCTGTGGCAAAAATTTCCCCCATGGTGATCTCATCAGCAAAAATCTTTGACGAAAATACCCCCTTGTCCGTCAACACTTGATCCTTAATAAAACCCTGCTTTTCTAATTTCTTAACGATACTGCTGTATCTTGCCAATAACACTTTCGTCGGGATCTTCAAAAAATTCTTGCCAAATTTCTGATAAGAAAAAAAGCTGAGCTTTAAGATATGCTCTATTTCTAAAGGGTTATGGAGATTGATCAGATTCAAAACAGTATTCACCGACAGCCGAAATTGTGATTTTATGGGTTCAATATCCTTACTCGTAAGCCTCTTTACTTCATCATATCTAAAGTTCATCCGGGAGATCATGCTGATAACATACCCTATCGTGTCAATGCCCCTTCTTCCTGCCCGCCCGGCAATCTGAAAATATTCTTTTGTATTTAAGCTTCTAAATCCCTGCCCATCAAATTTCCTTAAGCTGTTAAAACAGACCGTTTTAGCAGGCATGTTGATTCCCACAGCAAACGTTTCCGTCGCATAGAGAACTTTAATCAATCCCTTAGCAAATAATTGTTCCACCGCTTCTTTTACAATAGGCAATAACCCCGCATGATGAAAAGCTATTCCTTGAGGAATCGTTTCCTTTAAGACCATGGTAGAATCTAATTTGTTGATCTCCGCAGGAGCATCTTTCAGCGTGGTATTAAACAACCTGATGAGTTCTCCATCACGCTTAAACAATCCTTTTCTAGCTAATTCCCTGGCTTTTACTTGACAATCTTTTCGGGAAAAGGTAAAATATAAACAGGGCAATTGGTCTTGACCTAGCTCTCGCAACAGATCAAGATGATTGGGCTCTGGTGGCTTAAAATAGCGATTTTTTCTGTTTCCTCCTCGAAATCCATGGAACTGCCTGCTGCTCTCTTTCACTTGCTTGATCTCTTCCAATGGTGCAATACCTAGCTCATAATCATAGAACAAGTGCTTTAAAGGAACATTTCTTTTTGTTGCCGTAACCACCGTTACTGGATGATGCTTGATGGCGCTGATCCAATCAGCAAATTCCTGAGCGTTAGGAATAGTTGCAGAGAGACAGAGGAACCTAACTTTTTCTGAGCTATAGATGATAGACTCTTCCCAGACGTAGCCTCTTTCGATATCGTTGATGAAGTGGATCTCATCAAAGATAACATAAGCGACATTTTCTAAGTCAGAATCATGAGCAACGGCCATATTCCGGTAAATTTCTGTGGTCATGATCACGATTTTTGCATGAGGGTTAACAACAATATCTCCCGTCATCAAGCCGACGTTCTCTTGTCCATATTCCTTGCAGAAATCATGATACTTTTGGTTAGAAAGAGCTTTTATGGGAGCTGTATACATGATCCTTCTCGGATCATTCTTATGTTTATCAATGATGTAATCGGCAATCAGCGTTTTTCCACTTCCCGTAGGGGCTGAAACGACAACTGACTGATTACTTTCGATGGCTACAGCCGCTTCTTCCTGAAACGGATCTAAGATAAATTCATGAAATTTCATTAACAATACCTTTTAACCACTTTTATCTATGTAGCTACTTTAACCACTTTCAGCTACTTAACTAATTATAGCTGTTTTAGCTACTTTAATTACTCTTGCTTCCTTTTCCTATTTTTACCATAGGAGAGATGTTTTTAAATGTTTAGCTACCCTCACCATAATTTTTAATCACTTATAAGTTATAAAATAGAGAAGATTTAAAAATAAACCGCTTATTTATCATTCTATGATCAATTTAGGGGAGCGTTTAGCACTAAATCTAGGAGATTTAACGATAAGGCAGACTAAAGAACATATTGATGGGGAGGTTGGTATGGTCTTAGTCCGAGAAGCTACTCCTATTGCTGTTTCTTCTATTTCACAAGGTCTGGATGATTATTTTGTTTGTTTTGATGAAGAACATCCCGCACCAGAGCAATATCAGAGAGCAATCACTGCAGCTGAAGGGCAGATAGGTATTGTACAGATGCAGAGTCTAGGTAAAGCAGAGCAGAGAAAAGGCATAAATTATCAAGATATACTCACTCAGCATTGGCTATCGATAACAGAACGTGTTGGGTTAAAGGTGCAATTTTACCTTCCTGGAAGCTTGAGCTTTTGGCAAGTTCCAGAGATGGTTGATCAGATGCAGGATATGAATATGCAGCCTCCCACCAGTGGTTGCTTAAGGGCAAATTATGATCAAGTTGCTAAAAGGAATGGCTTTCATTATGATGCAGATTCAGGCTTATTTTTAAGATAAATCCTCCTCCATTCTTGTCCTAAAACTACTTTGCTTCAGGGCAGATTCCCTAAAAACGACAAAAAACCCTAAAACCAAAAGGCTTATAAACAACCCCTTTCATTTTTCCTATTGAGATAAAAACATATGCAACATATACTTAGTGATGGGAATAGAAAGGAAGCAGGATACGATTTGATAAAACCACGTCTCCTTCTTGTCGATGATGAGCCTGGTCTTTTGATGAGTAATGGCTTGGCCTTGCAGCATCGCCTTTCAGGTTATGATATTGTCATGGCCCTTGGTCCAGGACGTGCCTTGTCTGAAATAAGGAGAGATCCTCATGGATGGGCAGGTATTGTAACAGACTTTTTAATGCCATATATGCATGGTGCTGATTTGCTAGCAGCAAGTGTTATTTATTCCTATGGTGAGCATCATTATGGTAATCTTTTCCGCCTGTTAGTTTCTTCTTCGAGAGAGCATCGCCTTCCGCGAAATCAAGGAAGCATTGACCTTGAAAGAGTAGCTGAAGAGATGGGCGTCCCCTTTATGCTTCGCCCTTCTGGGCCATTGGAGTTTGCTGCTGCAGTTAAAGATCGTCTTCATCGCCATCAAGAACATAGGGGTTATGAACTTGTTGATGGCCACCTCGTGCCAAAAGATGTTTCTTATCTCGAGCGTCTAAATTAGTTAAAACTAATATTAAAGTCAGCTTATCTCCTCTTAAACTTCTTCTCTAATTCCACAACATCGGTCTTGATGATCGTCGGCCGTCCATGCGGGCAGGTAAATGGCAGCTTCTTCATTGCTAGACTATTGATGATCTGCTGCATCTGATAAACACTCAACTCTTCTCCAGCCATTACTGCTGCACGACAGGCCATGCGTGTAATAATCACTTCTTTCAGCTGGCTGATCGTTGACTTTCCATCCTGAATCGTTGCTATGATCTCTAAGAGGATTTCTTTCGGCTGTGTCCTGCCAAAGATGGAAGGGATCGTCTTGAGCTGAAATACATTATTTCCAAAAGATTCCAGCTTGAAGCCTAACTGATTGATCTCCTGCTTATTATTCATGATCAGCATCGTATCCAGTGGAGAACATTCAATGATTTCCGGCTGTAATAGCTGCTGAACGTCTACACTATGGCTTAAAAATTGCTCCATAAACTCTTCGTAAAGAACACGCTCATGGGCGGCATGCTGGTCTATAAAGAGCACTCCTCCTACCGTTTCTGCAACAAAAAATGTCTTGTGGATCTGCCCCAGCAGTTTTAGTGGCGGCAGCTTGCTGTAGATCTCTTTTTGGAGGATAGGTTCCGTTTGCTGTTCTTGCTGTGAATAGGAAGCAGTAATTCCTGTTCTGCTTGTATTTTCTTGAGATGCAAGTATATCTTCTTTAGATCCAAGTCTATTCTCTGAAAATGTATCTCTCAATTCTTGCTTTAAAAAAGATTGGCTTCTTTCCTCTAATTCAGGAGGATTTGATTCACTCGGAGATTCATCATTCATAAGATGCTCCGTTTGTAATGAGGTTGTTTGTAATGAGCTATCCTCTTCCGTTTCTAACATCGTTTGTTTGCTCTCTTCATACGCATATTTCTGTTTCCCGCCAGCTGACCCTAACGCGGAGCGGAATGCTAATTGTTGGTCTGCTTCAATATCAACGAGAGGGATAAGATTATTCTTCTGAAATGCTTCTTTGACAGCAGTAGCTAAGGCATCACCAACAAGAGCTTTTTGCTCGATCTTGATGATGGCTTTATGAGGATGAACATTGACGTCAATCCTCCGTGGATCTATTTTCAGGCTGACCACAAAAACAGGATGCTTATTGACAAAAAGCAAGGAGTGATATGCATCATAGATGGCCGTCACAAGATCCTCATTTTTGATCCATCTGCCATTGACATACAGCGACTGCTGGCTCTTATCATTCCGAACATGATATGGCTTGGAGATATAGCCAGAGATAGAAATATCAGGGCTATCATACTGAATGGGGATAAGATCTTTTGCGATATCACTTCCGTAGATCGATGCGATATTATCCTTAAGATTATCAACACTTGGTGAATGAAGCAGCAGGTGCCCTTCATGATAAAGCTTGAATGCCACTTTTGGATTGTTCAGCGCATATCGTGTTGCAATATCGATAATGTGCCGCAACTCTACTTGCTCTGTTTTCAGAAACTTTTTCCTTGCTGGTGTATTATAAAAGAGATTCCTCGCTTCGATAGTTGTGCCTTGTTCTGCTGCTACAATCCCGGAACTGATGATGATTCCTCCTTCAATGACCAGGTTAAACCCTTCCAGCTTTCCTTTCTGTTTCGTGATTAGGGAGAATTGAGATACTGCGGCAATGCTGGAAAGCGCTTCTCCCCTAAAGCCAAGAGTATTAATCGAAAATAAATCATCGATATCCTGTATCTTGCTGGTAGCATGCCTCACGACAGAATTCCTAGCATCTAAATCATCCATCCCTTCACCATTATCCTTAACCCGGATAAGATCCTGCCCCGAATGCTCAATGTCAATGGTGATGATTGTTGCAGCAGCATCCAATGAATTTTCCAACAGTTCCTTGACGATGGATGCCGGCCTTTCAATAACTTCTCCGGCAGCGATCTTATTGATCAGGTCTTCTGGAAGAAGATGTATTTTTGCCATAATCCCTTCTAACAGAAGCACTTTTAATGTTTTTAGATAGTACAGAAGATAGATGAGGAAACCATTAAATACCCTTATTACCTTCTCCAATAAAAGAGGTGATTGATATGTGTTCATTGCGTACGGTTCTTTGGCTGAATGTCAGCTTGTTTTCTCTGATTGGAGTAGTCCATGCGTTACGCTTACTTTTTCAATGGGAAGTTACCTTTGAAGGATGGTTTGTGGCGTATTGGCTTAATGCCTTAGCCTTAGTCTTGTTGGGTATCATGATTTACTTCAACGTGAAGAAGCTGAAGGAACAGCAAGGAGAGAAAATACAAAAAGGCTCTTCTAAGAAAAAGAGATAGATGGGAATAGGACAAGAAAAGTAATCTGATAAGAATTCGACGGGATATCCTCTAAAACCCTGCCAAACTCCTCTGTTCTTCCGCTCTGCTAGCTTTTATTTTCCGGACCATAGCATCTTCTTTCTCTAAAGCTGCTTGGATCTCCTTAGCGCGAAAGATAACATTCTCCGGAATTCCAGCAAGTTTAGCTACGTGAATACCATGGCTTTGGTCGGTAGACCCCTGGACTAATTTATGCAGCATGACGATATCTTGGTGAACTTCCTTGACTGCCATGCTGTAATTATGAACTTTTGGCAAATTCTCTGCTAATTTATGGAGAACATGGTAATGAGTTGCAAATAATGTTTTTGCCTGAATAGCTTTAGAGATATGCTCTGCTACGCTCCAAGCTATGGATACCCCATCAAACGTGCTCGTTCCTCGACCGATCTCATCAAGAATGATCAGGCTTTTGTCTGTGGCATGATGAAGGATAGAAGCAGTTTCCTGCATCTCTACCATAAACGTTGATTGCCCCGAAGAGAGGTTATCTGATGCTCCTACTCTGGTAAATATCCTGTCGACGATACCTAGAACAGCTTCTTCTGCGGGAACAAAACAGCCCATCTGCGCCATCAAGACAATCAATGCCGTCTGCCTCATGACCGTAGATTTTCCCGACATATTTGATCCGGAGATGATCATCATTTCTCCTGGGTTAAGAATAACGTCGTTAGCAATAAATTGCTGTTCGATCGTTTCAATGACCGGATGGCGGCCATTTTTGATATGCAACATATCCTCATCAACAAATGCTGGCTTTGTATAATTATTCTCCATGGAAACTTTTGCTAGGCTTGTCAAAACATCTAAGGTAGCAATTCTCTGAGCAGTATCCTGAACATCAGCTGTCCGCTGGGCAATTTGCCGGATAATATCCTGAAATAGCAGATACTCAAGGTTATTGATTTTCTCCTCAGCTCCAAGAATTTTTTCTTCTTCTACTTTCAATTCTTCCGTGATGTACCGCTCCGAGTTTGCTGTTGTCTGCTTTCGAATATAATGAGCCGGGACAGAGGGAATATTTTTCTTGGTAACTTCAATGAAATAGCCAAATACTCTAGTAAAGCCTAGCTTTAATGTAGGTATGCCTGTCTTTTCTTTCTCCTTCTGCTCTAATTCCTGAAGAAATTTCCTGCTATTCTTTTTAATATCGCGTAGTTGATCAAGTTCCTGGTGATATCCCGTTGCAATTATGCCACCTTCCCTAATACTTAACGGAGGATCAGAAATAATTGCCTGCCCGATCAGTCTAGCAACATCCTGAAGATCTTTCCACTCAATAATCTTCCTCAGGAGTCCTACATTATCTCCTGCTAAGCGATTTATTTCTATTATATGTGCTGTTATCGATGGAATCTGCTGCAAGGACTGCTGCAGAGCGATCAGATCTCTAGGTGTAGCTGTGCCATAATTTATTCTTCCGATAAGCCTCTCTAAATCTCCTACATTCTGCAACAGGCTGATGACCTCCTCTCTAAGGATAACCTGCTTATTGAATGATTCTAATGCATCTAAGCGCTGATTAATTTTGTCCTTATCAACTAAAGGCTCTTTCATCCCCCTTCTTAACAATCTCGCCCCTAATGGTGTTGCCGTACGGTCAAGAACAGAAATCAAGCTGCCCCTTGCAGATCCGTCATGAATATTTTTCAGCAATTCGAGGTTTCTTAGCGTGGCCGAATCAAGTGCCATAACATCCCTAGATTTTAGCACTATCTTTCTGATATGCTGAAGATCATTCTTCTGTGTTTCCTGCAGATACCTCATCAATGCTCCCGAAGCGATGAGATGGCTGTCAGACATATGGAACTCCATATTGCCTTTGAAATTATTACCCTGAGACTCATTACCTTTGAACTGATTACCTTTGAAATGCTGAAGCAGAGCTTCTTTAGCCGTGCTTATCTTAAAGAAATGATCATCTACCGGATTGACAAAACATCCTTTGTTTTTGATGATAGAGATCAATTCACCATTTACCCGTAAACTATCAGGGATGATGCATTCAGCAGGATTGCATCGTGCTAATTCTGTCAGAAGTGAATGTTCTCCTTCCAGCTGCATGGCAAAAAATTCTCCCGTAGAAATATCGCAGAAGGCCGTAGAAAATAGATCGCCTGCTGAAGTCGATGAAGAAGATGATGAAGAAGTCAATGCCATCACATAATTATTTTCCTTTTCATTCAACAATGAAGATTCTATCACCGTTCCCGGGGAGACGATTCTTGCTAAACCACGCTTGACTAAGCCTTTTGCTAATTTAGGATCTTCCAATTGCTCGACAATAGCTACCTTCAAACCTTGCTTCACTAATCTTCCTAGATAAGTATCTAAGGCATGAAAAGGGATTCCAGCTAATGGAGCCCGTTTTTCTCCCTGGCCTCGAGCAGTGAGGGTAATCTCTAACGCTTTGCTGGCAGTCACCGCATCTTGATAGAACATCTCATAGAAATCACCCATGCGCAGCATCACCAAACAGTCTGGATGAGATTCTTTGATCTCTTTATACTGCTTCATTCCAGGAGTAAGATGTTCATCAGGAACATCAAGGATCGATTGGGACATATTGATACTATTAAGGATAAGAAATCGATTTAAAGATTGTGGTAATGGCGTGGTGATGTCTTCTTATAAGGACTAAATTATAAGGACTAAATATCATTTTTTGCATTATTTGACTCCTTAAATATTTCCTACTACCTTCTATGCATCTCATAAAAAAGAACTTCGCCTTTAAAATCCCTTACTGGCTCTAATCCAGATGCCATAAATGTCCGATCATAGAGATTAGATGCACGATGCCTATCAAATCCTTTTGCATCACGGAAAGGATGCTGTGTGCTAGGGATGCCTCGAAGATGCTCTATTTCTTGAGGCAAATGAGCAAGCATCAGATCTACTACCGCGACTGCCCATGGGGTTTCTCCTGTCAAAGCATGAAGATTCTCAACACCATATCTATCATGCCCTTGAACATTGGCAATCGTAGCAACAATCTCGCCAAAACTAAGGTGAAGATTCATACCCATTGCCGCAGCCATCATACCATTGCTATCATAAACATTCCATCTCCATGCAGCTTCCCTGGTTTTTTCACCTGTCGTCGGTCTTGGAACACATTTGATATAAAGTCCACTGGCAGCAAATAATTCACCATAAACTAATCGTAATCCCATATCAATATTATCTAAAGCCCGGTCTATTCCGCTATCATCTAACCTATCAACAACTCCATCTTCCAATAATTGAGAAGGCTGCAGCCCGGCATAGATATATTCAATCCCTCCATGGATCAAATGCTTTAGCCTTCTATGTCGTTCCTTAAGATCGAGATACCTCTCGGAGAATCTGCTTCCGAGCATATATTGGTGAAGGCTTCCTTTCATAGTTCTTTGTTCTTGTCGGTTTTAAATTGATATCACTGCTAGATAAACACCAGTAGAATAACCCCAAAAAAAATAACCTAAAGCAAAATAACCTAGAAACAAATTGGCTATTACCTCTTAAACTCAGCAGCTACATCGATCAGGTCAACGTGCCCTAACAATAATCCCCTGCAGCACATCCTTTCTAAGCCAAGATGATCAAGAACCTTCTTTAGGTCTTCCCCTTTCTCTTTGCTCTGAGAAAATTCTTCCCATAAGTGCCCGACTGGCTTCCCGCAGGAAAAACAACGTATTGGTATGATCATTGTATGGTAACCTCACCTGTATGACTTCTGCCGCTTTGCCCGAGCTTTGGAATCGTTCGGCTTTCTTGTTTCCTTTCTTCGCACATCAGCGACTAATAGCAATCTATCGTAATCACTAAATATTTTTTCTAATGCAGGATCAAATTCTACCAGCGCCCGAGCGATAGCTAACCGTGCAGCATCTGCCTGGCCATTCACGCCACCACCACGAACATTGATGTCAATATTCACCTTTTTAGCTACAGCTTCTGCCAAAACAAGCGGCTCAGTGATCTTTAATTGTACCATCTTATTGCTGAATGAATCTAAAAAAATGCCATTTACTTTTACTTTTCCTTTACCTTCGCTTAACGTTGCCCTGGCTATAGCACTCTTTCGTTTCCCCTGTGTTATTATTACTTTTTTCATGGTGTACCTGTTGTTAGCCCCATTTGTCTGCTTACATCTCCAACCGTGATGAACTTTAAGTTTGGCAGCTTCTTGGCTGAAGCCTTTTCTACTATGATCATTGCCTGATTCTGCAACTCGGCAGGAACATCCCTATAACACATCACTCTTTTATATGCTTCTTTCCCACGGGCTATTTTCCAGGGAAGCATACCTCGAACAGAGCGTCGGACAATCCTCTCCGGCAGCCTGCTGACATTTGCGCTCTTTAATGGATATCCCTTTCTTGTTCGTCGGTGCTTTTCATAAGCGACGGTATTTGCTTTAGCACCGCTGATAACTACTTTTTCACAATTGACTACTCTCACTTCTTCACCAAGCAGCGCATCTTTAGCAACAACCGCTGCCAAGCGTCCTAAGAGCATATTTTCACCGTTATATATTTTCATCATCCCAAGATCCTCACTTTTTTCCCTTCAGGATTTTTTTCTAATAATTGCTTGATTGATAATACTTGTCCTTTAGCTTGAGTTATTTTCTTGCTTGCGCCACTTGAAAATTTTAAGGCGGCAACATCAACTTTTTTACTTAACTCCCCCACACTCAGCACTTTACCCGGAACAAGAATGGTCTCCCCATCACGCGCATATCTGTCAATCTTGTAAACATTGACTTCCCTTCTTTGTCGAGTAGGCTTTTTAAGATCATCAGAAACCCTTCTCCAGAGGTTGCTCACTCTAGCTTTAGGCTCTATCTCTTTCAATAGTTCCAGGAGTTGATAATTTGTCGGACCGGTTCCCATCTTAGATTAATTTTTCCATGTCCTCCACTTTTTGAACTAAGATATCAGCAGCAGTCGTCAGCATCTCCTTGTTGCTTAACTGGCCCCATGATTCTACGATAAAAATAGTATTTCCTGTTTCCTCCAGTGAAATTCCCTTATCCAGCTCTACATAGTATTCCAAGAGATGGGAATCATGAAGATTTTCTTTATTCACTGATAACTTATTCCCCTTCAGCTCAAAGACACCATCAGTGCAATTCTCCATGATCATTTTTGGATCTTTAACATTACCCACTTTTAAGACCGCTTCTTTCTTATAGAAAGCTAAGCCAGGAGCCCATTTGGTATGTTGTTTCCCTTTTCCTAAAATAGCGGTTAGTTGAATATCAATTTTCTGTTTTCCCGCTAATTTTGCTAGGGGCATGGTGGGGTAAGCAAAGGTGCATTTTGGATCCATACTTTTTACTTCTTCAGCATACACATAGCCTTTCTTGCTGGCTTTTAAGACCATTTTTAACTCGCATCTGGCGCATCCTACACCACCACATTTACACTCATCCTTCAATTCATAACTCTTTAAGTCGGTCTTGATAGGTGTTAATCCCAACCTTAAGCCCAACATCTCATCATATAAGGCAGAACCATTATCTTTTATTTCTAAGTCTTCAACAGCTAATGTAGGAACTTCTTCAAGGATAAGCCTTCTGATCGTGTTCACAAAGACATCAGAACCATCCTTAATCAAGAATGTTAACTTATTTTTTTTCCGCTCTTCTTTTATCTTCTCCAGCTTCATACTCTTCGCCCCCTTCTGCCACCTTTAGCTCTGCAGCCATTGTGAGGCAGCGGTGTCACTTCTTCGATCTTTCCAATCCTGATACCACTTCTTGATAAGGCACGGATAGCAGCTTGACTCCCTGGACC
>Ga0209541_10006392_pt1 | contig 20101 bp, 20 predicted proteins | sample RifCSPlowO2_01_FD_184027 | JGI IMG/M metagenome (GOLD analysis project Ga0209541, IMG submission 184027) | Groundwater microbial communities from Rifle, Colorado - Rifle CSP2_plank lowO2_0.1 (SPAdes) (version 2) | ecosystem: Environmental > Aquatic > Deep subsurface > Groundwater | place... | reverse complement strand
TATAAAATTATTAAAGTTTGGAAAAATTCTCCATGATCCCAATGTTATTGTATATCATCATCGTCGAACATTTCCTCTTGGACATTTAAAACAAATTGGTAGCGTAGGGTTACATAGAGGATACTTTTTTAAGAAGTATCCTCAAACCTCACGAGGCTTTTTCTATCTTTTGCCAACGATTTTAACATTGGGATTTATAAGCGGAATTTTATTAGCAGTGCGTTTTTCTCAAGTATTTGCTTTGCCATTTATTTTAGTATTTTTATTTTTTCTTTTGCTTGGTACGATCTCGGTCTATCGACATAAAGTCAATATTGTAAGTTCTCTTATGGCAAGCATTGCTATCATGATGACGCATATGTCATATGGCGCTTTTTTCGTAAAAGGTTTATTAACGCGTCGTTTAGATAAATAGGGAAAATATGAAATATCCATTGCCCAAGATTACATGTTGTGTCAGGACATATAATGAGGAAAAACGTATTGCTGAATGTTTAAGCAGTATATTTAGTCAAAATTATCCCAGACAACTTTTGGAAGTAATCCTTGTAGATGATGTTTCCACGGATAAAACAGTTACAATTGCAAAAAATTTTCCTGTAAAAATTTTAATCAATGAGACTGGTAATGCCGAGATATCGCTGATTAGGGGCTTTAAAGAATCAACTGGTGCATTTTTTACAGTTGTCGATGCGGATATGTTCTTTCGGGGAAAAGATTGGTTCAAAAAAATGCTAGAACCTCTCTTGGAAAATTCTGATATATCAGCCGCGTTTACAGGATATCATTCCCATAAAAGGAATTCACTCATCACGAAATATTTGAATCTTGATCCGATCCAGCGGGACCTAGTGTATCAAATTCTTTCTCCAGGGTTTAAGGAAGTAATTAGTGAGGAGAAGAATGGTTACTACATCTGTCAATACTCTGTCAATAAAATTCCACCGCAGGTTCATGGTCTTTATAGAAGCGCTATTTTAAAAAAAGTACTCGTTAATGAGATAGATTATCATGATATGATAAAACTTGTAATGTTAGTTGACAGGGGATATAGAAAATTTGCCTATGTTCCTCAGGCAGGATATTATCATTTCCATGTTGATTCCTTATTGCATCTGTGGAAAAAACGAATCCGAAACATAAAAGAGAGATATCTAGATTTTTATACAAATAATAATCATTATAGATGGTTTGATGTGTCAAATTCTGCCCGCATTAAAAAAACATTTTTTCTTATTCTTGCCACATATTTGATAATTCCATTATGTTTGTTTTCGCTGTTTAGAGCGTTAATGCGAAGAAACCTATTCTATCTTCTTGAGCCTGCAGTAACCTTTGTTATCATAAATGCAATATTATACGCATTTTTATCGGATAAAAGAGGCAGAAAATTTATCATTCTTCAATTTGCTAAAATATTACATCTGTCTAAAAGAAAATCCTAATATGATAAAACAGGCTGTAATTTTGGCGGGCGGTCAGGGAAAAAGACTTCGTCCCCTCACATTGACTACTCCAAAGCCAATGATATTATTCCATGGAAAGCCCTTTCTTGCATACATTATAGAAATGCTTAAAAAAAACGACATTAAGGAAATAATTATTCTAACAGGTTATTTGCATGGGAAAATAGAGGAATATTTTGGAGGCGGAAAGAGATTCGGATTAAAAATAAAATATTCTTTTAGTCCGGTTGAAGATGAGACGGGCGCAAGAATTAGAAAAGCAAAGGATTTGCTGGATAATACATTTCTTCTTTTGTATGGAGATAATTATTGGCCGTTACGGCTGGATCAGCTTTTTGCCTTTTACAATAAAATGAATACGCAGGGTTTGGTTACAGTATATTCAAATACAGATAATTATACAAAAAACAACATTCTTGTTAGCGAAAAAGGATTGGTTGAGGTTTATGACAAGACCCGGCAAACGCCGGGACTAAACGGAGTAGATATCGGATTTTTTATTTTGAAAAAGGATATTCTGGAAGATTTTCCAAAAGATAATTTTTCATTTGAAAAAGTTATTCTTCCGCAACTTGTTTCAAATAAGCAACTGGCAGGATTTTTGACTTATCGCAAGTATTACGGATTAAGCAATCTGGAAAGAATACCTGTTATTGAAGAATTTTTTAAACCAAAAAAAGTCATTCTTCTTGATAGGGATGGTGTAATTAATAAAAAACCTCCCAAAGCAGAATATGTAAGGAATTGGGGTGAATTAAAATTATTACCAGGAACAATAGATGCATTAAAAATTTTAACCAAGAAAAAATATGAAATTATTCTTATCTCTAATCAGGCAGGGATTGGAAGAGGAGTAATGACAGAAAAAGACCTCAAGGAAATTCACGGAAAATTTTTGGAAGTTTGCGAAAAAGAAAAAATTAAAATAAAAGGAATTTATTATTGTCCTCATAATTGGGATGAGGGGTGTTTTTGCAGAAAACCAAAGCCTGGCATGTTATTCAGGGCAGCAGCCGAGCACAGTTTTGATTTAACCAAAACTGTTTTCATCGGAGATGATGACCGCGACGAACAGGCAGGAAAAGCTGCAGATTGTCCAACTATATTACTACATCCAAAACAGAGATTATTGGATATTGTAAGGGGTTTAGCATAAAATATTTCTATTAATATGATTATTTTGAGGATAGCGCTTAGCGCTTTTCGATATTGCGGGGGGATTCAAACTCTCCTTTCATTAAGCCATCAATATTGACTGATCGCCAATCCGTAAATATTTTTTTCGCTCCGGCTTCCAAAAGAGCTGCTATAACAGGCGGTCTATTGTAAACAGGCATTCCAACCGCTACGGACCCGGCTCTTATAGCTGCTCTAATTCCGTTTGGAGAATCTTCGAAAACAAGCTGCCTGCGAGGATTTATTCCCATTTTTTCCGCTGTTTTTAAGTATATATCCATAGCTGGTTTTGGCTCTTTTACATCTTCTCTTAGGATAATTCTTCCTTTTGGAAAAAGTTTTGTAATTCCTGCTTTTTCCATAAGAAACAGCGCCTGGTCAGTGGCAGTAAGTGAACCTGTGGCTACGGGTATGCCTAACTCTATTAATCTTTGCAGTATTCTAGTAAAACCGGGTCTGGGTTTTATGTCATCAACATCCTTGATCCAAAGGTCGTAATACCATTTTTTTCTTTTAAGAATTTCTTCTGTAGTCATGTGGCCATTGCTTATTTCGCGAATTTCTTCTGCAACCTTGTCGTCGGGACCGCCAATAAAATGTGGGATTTTTTTCAATACATCTTCAAGATCATCAAGATTTATTGTTACTCCGGCTTCGGCAGCCACCATAACATGGGCATTGTGATGGACAAATTCTACATCTATTACGGTACCCTCTAAATCAAAAGCAACTCCTTCAAATCTTTTTGAAGTCATTTTTACATTTTATCTTAACGATAGTATATTTGCAATTTACTGATTGTTCCTGAATATGATATAATTAACAAAGTACAAATAGGAAATATGACTACTCCAAAAAATAAAGATACGAGGCCACAGGTTGGGGAGGAAACCCAATCCTATACCTTATCTTTTGAAGATTATCTGGCTGAATTAACAAGAAGCCTTGGTACAATTAATAAAGAAAGAATTAATCAAGCTATAGACATATTGATTCAAGCATATATTGATGATAAAACAATATTTATTTTCGGTAATGGCGGATCTTTGGCTGCAGCTCACCATATGGCAACTGATTTTATGGAGTTGTCTCTCAAGATTAAGGACCAATTAAAAAATCAAGGGCGTGAGTATAAAGTTCGTGCTCTTTCGCTAACACCTGAGTTGTTTTCATATGCTTTGGATGATGGGGAGAATCCTGATTGGGCGCAATCTTTTGTGATGGAGCTAAAAGGGCGAATGCAATCAGGAGATGTTCTTATAGCAATATCAGGCAGTGGGGAAAGTCCAGATGTTTTGCGTGCCCTCGAGTATGGAAGAGATCATGGAGCCAAATCAATTGGACTTCTTGGTTTTAGGACGGGTGGGAAAGCTGCGGAACTTGTTACTTGCCCTATTGTTGTCGATAGTAACAATTATGGTCCCATAGAAGATACGCATTCTGCATTATTACATATGATTACTGGTGGGTTTAAGAGAAGAATAATTGAACAACCTATTAGTAAAGGAGGAATATAAAGGTATCTAAAATTGTATGATTATTTCGAGGACGCCATTAAGAATTAGTTTTGTCGGGGGAGGAAGTGATATTTCTTCTTTTTATCATCATGAACCCGGCGCTGTTGTCTCAACGGCAATTAACAAATACATTTACATTGCAGTAAATAGACAATTTGACGGAAGAATTCTTATAAATTATTCAAAAACAGAAATTGTTACAAAAATTTCCGATATAGAAAATAATTTGGTAAGAGAAGCGCTTAAATTAACAGGGGTAAAGGGAGGGATTCATATAAACTCAATAGCAGATATTCCATCTGAAGGAACAGGGATGGGATCATCCAGCTCATATGTTGTTGGACTTTTAAATGCGCTATATGCATACCAAGGGAAACATGTAAATGCTGAAAAATTAGCAAGACAAGCATGTCAAATTGAAATAGATATATTAAAAAAACCTATTGGTAAACAAGATCAGTATATCGCTGCTTATGGCGGATTGGAATATATAAAGTTTAATAGTGACGATTCTGTTTATACTGATCCAATTATTTGCAAAACAGAAACGAAAAAGATTCTTGAAAAAAGATTACTGCTTTTTTATACAGGTATTACGCGATCATCTGACCCAATTCTGGCAAAACAAACAAGCAATATGGCATCTCAAATTGAAAAGAGAAAAATTATGACAAAAATGGTTCATTTAGCAGGAGAAATGCATGATGCATTAAATGAAAATAAACTCGATAGTTTTGGTCGATTGCTTCATGAAAACTGGATACTAAAGAAACAAATGGCAGAAGGAGTAAGCAATCCTAAAATTGATAAATGGTATGAGGCAGCATTGAGAAATGGAGCAATTGGCGGAAAGCTTTTGGGAGCAGGCGGAGGAGGATTTCTTCTTTTCTATGCTCCTGAAGAAAAACATAAGAAAATTATTAGCACTCTTTCAGGCTTGTCCTGCCAAAAATTTTCATTCGAACCCCAAGGAAGTAAGATTATTTTCATTGACTAAATTGTGAAAAAGAAAAAAAACCTCCTACTTAATCCAAAAAACTTTATAGGAGACTATATACTTGAGTTAACTCGTTGCCTTAAGTCTTTGGATAAAACAAAAATAGAACTTGTTATTGATGTTCTTGTTGATACATATAAAAAAGACAGGAAAGTTTTTATCCTAGGAAATGGCGGAGCCGCGTCTACCTCATCTCATATGGCTTGTGATTTAGGAAAGGGAACATTGCAAAGAGTATACGATAATACGGAAAGAAGATTTAGGGTTATTTCACTCACCGATAATGTGGCTATTATGACAGCTTTTGCAAATGATTTAAGCTTTGATGATATTTTTGTTCAGCAATTGAGAAATTTGGTCGAAACGGACGATGTTGTTATAGCTCTTACCGGAAGCGGAAATAGCCCAAATGTTGTTAAGGCAGTTGAATACGCTAGATCATGCGGGGCGAAAACTATTGGAATTTTGGGATTTAAAACAGGAGGAAAACTTGGGAAAATGGTGGATTATTCAATAATTGTTGATAGTAATCATTACGGTCCGATTGAAGATATTCAGCTGACTCTTAATCATATGATCGCTTCATGGATTGCAAAAATTAAGAATATTCATGATGGAAACGAAGAACTAAGGAACGAAAACAAAGCAGTTCCATTTAAAGATTGATAAGCCTATCTAAAGAGATAAAAATACATGTCTGATAAAGAAAATGATTTATTGCTCTTCTTAAATTCTTTAATGATGGCAAGAGTAGGAAATGAAAAATACTGTTTTTTATTAGGATAAAAATGAGAAATAATCTTGTTATTTAATACATTTCCTAAAGCTTTTATGGTAACTTCTATGCTTTTGTCAAAACCAATAATATAATTTTTAAATAAAGAATTATTTTTATTTAACGGAATACCCTCTTGATAAACGATATCTCCTTGGTCAATGTTTTTAACCATATAATGAATGCTTACGCCAAACTCTTTTTCATTGTAAAACATAGCCCAGAAAACAGGTAAAACTCCGCCATATTTTGGCAAAAGAGCAGTATGCCTGTTGATGCAGGCGATAGTAGGAATTGCCAGAAGTTCATGTTTGAATATTTGTCCTCCTGACGAAATAATAATATCAGGATGCAGTTTTTTAATGTAAGCGATGTGATTATTGTCGTTAACATTGTCTATTTCTACGAAGGGTATTTTGTGTACGCGGGCAATGTTTTGTATAGAATAGTTTTGTTTGATATGCAATTTATCAATAATGCTTTTGTATATACTTAACAAGGCAATAGTTGCAAAGCCCATAAACCCCCATAACATATATTGCTGATAGAGTAGTTTAAGAAAATTTTTCCGGTATGTTTCTTTAATGATACTTACGCCAGCTATGATAAGCTTTTTATTAGAGATATTACTAAGTATTCCTAAAAAATAATAAGGGTGAAAAAGATTTTCATCGGTAAGAATAAGGTATATTTGTTTTTTCATTGTTCAACTCCCTTAGCTTTTAGATATTCTATACATGTTTGGAAACGAAAATTCGCTAATAGGTATTCAAACATATTCTTAACAGGTATTTTATAGGGAAAAAAAAGTGGATTCTTTAAAAAATTTTCTTGCTCATCGGGTATATATTTCTTAGACTTTGATTTTGGGATAATCAGCTGCCAGTTATGAATAAAAAGATTTACTACATTCTTCTTTTTGCTATATTCAGATAATTTTTTCGCATAATAATTTTTTTTTAGAATGCTCCAGAAATAGCTTGATCCAAAAGGAATTCCAAATAGAAATAAATTTTCTAAAGATATGCTACTTGGAAATGAAATATCAGAAATGCTTGGGTTGTAGGATTGATTTGCTACGGACACGGGCAATTCATAGATGCCATCAAAATTATATATATGTCTTGAATTTCCATAAATGGATGAAGAATAAAGAAAACCCCAGTCTTTTAAAATATGGTAACCTTCTTTGAAGAAAACAATATTTGGTGCCTGAAAACCTTTAACATTATACTTACATAACAAATTCCTTGATGCCTCAAGTTCCTTTTTAAGAATTTCTTCATGAGTAATATAGCTGTGTGAATAGCCATGCCAACCTATTTCATGACCTTCTGCTTGTATTTTTTTTAGCAACCCTGGGCATAATTCTTCTAATTTAAATACAACAAAAAAAGTAATTTTTTGATTGTATTTTTTTAACATACCTAAAACAGAATCTAATACAGAGGTAATATAGCCATTATCAAGTTCCCGAAGCTTCTGATTTGATAAAAAAAATTTATTGATTTTTCTTGACACCACCCAAGATTCAAAATCCATACAAAGGAGGTGAGAAAAGTCATTTTTTCCCATAATTACCTTTCAACAAGAAACTATTTTCTCATTATTACACAGTAGCTATAGGCGAATCGATCATCATGATCAAAAATATCGATAATAAAGCCAAACATATTGGTAACAAAAAATATAAATGGAGAAACCAAAAACAAAGCAATACGTATAATAATTGGTCCCTCGGCTATTTTTCTTATAATATAATGATTAATCATTGACGCAATGGTTGTGCCAAAATAAGAATATGTATAAATGTGCTCAATAGTAAAACCAGTTCGTTTCGCCAAATATTGGTACCCGCCTTTAGTAAATCGATAGAAATCTTTTTCTATACCTCCATGATCCCTGTATAAAAATGGTGTACTTGTAATACAAAGGCCGCCTTTTTTTAATACTCTATGGGCTTCTGCAAAAAATCGTATCGGATCTTCGATGTGTTCCAAAACAGAATAATTATAATATATGTCAAATGAGTTTTTTTTAAATTGAAGATCTAGCGCATTACATTCTACATCGATTCTGGCTTTATCTTTAGCCTTTCCGTAAAAGATACGCGTTATCATTCCTAGTGATTCAATTATTTTTGCTTGTTTTGCGAAGTCTTCATCCCAACTGGAGTAATCAGTAGCGATATATTCTTTTATCTTTTTATTTAATTGTAAAGCCCGTTCTTTTTTAACGCAGTTTCCGCAGCCGGTCTCAAGGACCCTTCCATAGAAATATGAAATAAGTTCATCATTTTCAGCGTTTGCTTTTAGCATACTAAGCCAATGTGGGTAAAATGGGGTATTTACCAAGAATGTAAAAACGGCACGAAACATATACCTATTATATTTCTAAACGCATTTCATCGCAACTAGACAGAAGTGGCGGGATAAAATTGGAAAAGTGCCTGAGGAGTTTTACTTTTAATATAATCTATTTAATGATACAATTAGGTTTAAGTCAATGCAGGAAAATTGAAGATATGAAAAAAATAAACTTGTTCGAGCCATATTGGACAAACGAAGACCTAAATGCCGTAACAGATGTTATTAAAAGTGGTTGGTGGAAAGAAGGACCGATTTGTAAAAAGTTGGAAGAAGAATTCTGTGCGTATACTAAAGCAAAGTATGCAATATCAGTAAATAGTGCTACTGTTGGATTGGATTTACTTTTTAAAGCATATGATATTAAAAACGGAGAGGTGATTATACCCGCACTTACCTTTATCACAACAGGACTTGTTCCCTTATATAACAATTGCAAGGTTATATTTGCTGATATAGACGAAGCAACACTAACAATTGATCCAAGAGATGTCGCGAAGAAAATAACTTCTAAAACAAAAGCAATTATAGTACAGCATCAATCGGGATATCCATGCGATTTAGATAGTTTTGAACAATTTAAAAAAAAAGGTATTTTGATCATTGAGGATGCTGCTCATGGCGCAGGCTCCTTTTACAAGGCCGAGCATGTTGGCAGTCGAAATCCGTCTGCTTTTTCCTTTAATGTAGTGAAAAATATTGCTGCGGGAGAAGGTGGAATTGTTACCACGAATGATAAAAAAATAGCAGAGAAAATGATAGCATTACGCTGGTTTGGCATAGATCAAATTGCATGGAAGAAGGAGGGAAAAAAGCATTTATGGGATTATTCAATTTCTATGGTAGGCTATAAGTATCATTTCAATGATATTTTTGCCTCACTTGCCCGCGTGCAATTAAAAAGGCTTAATAAAACAAATAAAAAAAGAAGAGAATTGGCTCAGCGGTATAATGATAATTTTTTAAATAGATCCCTTCCTGTAAGAATTTTGCTTATAAATTCCCCGGATATAATCTCCTCTCGTCATCAATATATTATTCGGGTTGACGAGAAGCATAGGGACTCTTTAATTAATTGGTTGACAGACCATGAAATAATATCAGGAGTACATTATAAACCGATAAACCTATATCCGATTTTTGGTGGACATGGACATACTCCTGTTACTGATCGAGAATGGAAGAAGATGATAACTCTTCCTCTTCACCCAAAATTAACACTTGATGATATAGATTACATTTGCGATATAATAGCAGCATATTATAAGCAATAATATTTACAGTAATACATCGAGGTTTTATGCTTTATCTTGTTGGGCTAATTATCCCTCTCCTCAGCTACTTGTTTCAGATTTATCCTCGCTTTATTAATCGTTATTTTGGGGTGGATGTATGGTCTAGAATGCTTGAAGCAGATTTTATTCGAAAAAATGGACATAAGATTCCTATGGAAAAAATTAGTGATGGGTATATTATTGAAGGATATTTGGATTATCCCCCTGTTCTTCCATGGCTTTTATCATTTATTCCAAAAAAAAACTTACTATCTCTACAGGGTTTTATAGCTCCGCTGTTTGATGTCATGCAAAATATCTTCGTTTTTGTCATAGTCCTGCAGCTAACGGGTAATGTTCAAATCGCCCTCCTTACGCAAATCGTCTACGCTACCATTCCTCTTTCGGTGTTGGAAAATAGCTATCTTACTCCAAGGTCCCTAGGCTACGTAAGTTTTACTGGCGCACTTTATCCCTTATTGTTATACTCATTGGTACAAAATCCGATCTATCTTATTATAGGGTTTTTGTTTACGCTTCTTTGTTTTTTTAGCCATAGATTTGCAACACAATCACTTCTCTTTGTTTGTGTCTTTTTTTCCATTATCGATAGGAACATTTTTTATCTTGTCGTATTTTTTACCGCTATGCTTACCGCTATCGTAATAAGTAAAGGTTATTACTTACGGATTCTTGAAGGTCATATCGCAAATATTTACTTTTGGGTCAAAAACTATCAATTTCGATTTGCACATCAGGTGCGTGGTTTGGTAAAAAAAAGGCAGAAGTGGGATTTTGTGAGTTTGGTATATTTTGTTTTGGGTAAGTTCACTCCCGTGACGCTCATTGGAACAAATCTTTGGATTGTAGCCCCGGTATTCTTTCTTCTGGAAAAACTATTCAGTTTTGGCATTATCCCAGAACATATACTTATGGAGCCACTCTATTTTAAAATGTCTTTATGGGTGATATTTTTTTATGTTCTTGGAGCGCTTGTTTTATCAATTCCACATCTCCAACCTATTGGGGAAGGGCAGCGATACTTAGAAATGACACTTGCTCCGACAGCGATAGTGACAGCAGTAACATTTTTTTCTCTTTGGGGCACGGGGTATGCTATTATCGTAACCGCTTGTCTTGTCCTTATCCTTTGTACGAATGTTGCTCTTACCTTTATCTCACAGTGGATGGGGATAATTCATGATAAATATAGAAGCCTTCACAAGGACATGCGGGGAGTTTTTGCATTTATTAATATGCTCAAACCAGCCCCACGAATTCTTTGTATTCCTCACCAAATTACGACAATGGTTGTGTACAACACAAAAGCAAACGTATTTGTCGATATTCAAGCTGGGACAATGCAAAAAATTTCAGAAGTTTTTCCGATTCTTAAACAACAAATACCAATACTGGCAAAGAAATATGGCCTCGATCTCTTAATTCTCAAAAAACACTATGCTACAATAGAAGAACTAAAGCTAGATAAAAAATCTGTGATTTTTGAAACCGAAGAAACACAGGTTATTCGATTATGACAAAAAAGATAATAATTCTGGGAGGGGGGGGCATGTGTATCGATATTCTCGATACGATGAATGAGCTAGGTGAATATACATGTATTGGGTTTCTTGATGATGATAAGGAAAAATGGAATAAGACATATCATGGTGTGCGTGTTTTGGGACCGCTTACCAAAGCTAAAGAATTTGAGGATGTCTACTTTGTCAGTGGTATTGGGAACGCAGATAATTTCTTAGAAAAAAAAGATATTATTGAAAAAACAGGAATATCTCCTGAGCGTTTCATATCTATTATTCATCCTACAGCGAGTGTCTCAAAAATGACTTCAATTGGAGCCGGTACTGTGGTGTTGCAGCATGCTACCATTGCATCAAACGCAAAGATAGGGAATCATGTTTTAATCATGGCCAATAGCGTTATTAATCATGACGTTACCGTAGGGGACTATACATTTGTTACAGCGGGTGCGTGTATTTCAGGCTTCGTGACGATTGGCCAACTCTGTTATGTAGGAACAAACGCTTCAATTATAGGCAGGGTTACCATTGGAAAAAAAGTACTCATTGGTATGGGAAGCGTTGTATTGAAAGATATACCGTCCAACAGTGTATATGTTGGCAATCCTGCCAAGTTTTTACGAGCAACAAAATGAAATACGCTTTACCTCTCATTTTCCACTGCCTTAATACATCTAATCGAGTTCAGACAAGAACTTAGCAGGAAATATGCATAAAAAAGTCTTTCTTTATACCTGCGTTATCTTTTTATTTTTCATCCCCTTTTTCTGGACAAAACCAGGTGAACTTAATATCGGCGGAGACTTAGGGGGCACTTATTTTTATGATCCAGTCAATTTTATTAAGCATTATGTTTTATATGGACAGACCCCTTTTGGTACTGGCATTTTAGATCCTAATTATTATTTTTTGCCCTTCGTATTACTTGTTGCATTACTCAAGCTGTTTCTTTCATCTTCTGTTATTAATACTCTCCATACGAGTTTAATTCTTGTTCTTGGCTTTCTTTCAACATACGGCATTATAAAAGAGCTTATTCCGTCGAAAATGAATAAAATCAACCCTCAAATGATGGAAATTATATCCGTGCTCACAGGTATTTTCTACATACTATCTCCTCTTTTTACAATCTATAACAGATATGTTCATCCCATATCAACGCTTGATCAGATATTTCTGAATCCACTTATATTTTATCTCTTGTTAAAATATATCCTAACAAAAAGCTATAGATATGTATGGATTTTACTTGTAACGACGTTGCTTTTTTCACATAATTTTTCTTATACCGCCGCTCCGCCCATTTTTTCTTTTTATCCATTAGCTTTTACTTTTCTGGCATTATATCTTGTTGTAATCAGAAAAAAAAACGTGCCAGTAAAAGGATTAATTATTCTTACTTTATTTTTTATCGGACTTCATCTTTTTCATACTGTTCCGGAAGTTACAAATCTTTTCGATTCGGGATCAACTATTAATGTTAGAGTGTTTAGCAATAAAGAAAGAAATGAAGCAACTCTTACGTATTTTCAAAGTGTTATAGGATATACCAGTCTTGCTAAAAATATACTATTACCTTCCCCAGATAATCCCCGTTGGCTTATTTTTTCTTTCATAAGTTCTCTTATTATTCTTCTTGGTTTTTTGAAGAATCGATTCAAGTCAAGATTATTTTTGCTTACAGGATTATTTTTTTTAATCACTCTTTTTCTTATTTCGGCAAAAGTTGGATATTTAGGAATTAAATTCTATGAATTATTTTTTCTTTACGTGCCCGGATCTGCGATGTTTCGCAATTTTTATATACAGTGGCTATATGTATTTTCTTTTTTTTATACCTTACTTTTTGGACAAGCGCTTTTTTTGATTTTTACGAAGCTTACTCTGTCCAAACAAAAACTTGTCGCTCTATTACTCCTTATCAATTTTATCGGAAACGCATGGGTTTTTATTAAAGGAGAGTCGTTTAACCCTATACACGCACAATCAGCAAATGTGGGAGAACATGTTATTATGGATCCCCAGTATGAAAAAACACTCTCTTTCATAAGGACGTTACCTGACGATGGCAAGATACTTCAATTTCCTTTTAGCGATTATGATTATCAAGTTGTACATGGTATCAACAATAGCGCATATGATGGCACTTCAACGATAGGACAATTTACAGGAGTAAAAGATTTTGTGGGCTATTGGCACACAGTCCCATATAGCAAAGCATTTCTTGAGTCAAGTAAAAAAAAGGATTACGAAACACTAATGAAAATCCTTGGGTTTTTAAATATTCGTTATATTTTTTATAACTCAGATCCAAATATTTATGATACGACTTTTGCTGGTCGACCGTTTGACTATGTAAGGCAATATCTTCCGAAAAGTCAAAAGGAGTACAAAGAATTTATAAAACCTTTGATAAGCGAAAAAATATTTGAGGCTGGACATTATAAAATCTACTCTACCGTTGAAGAATCGTATTTACCCCACATGTATATACCAATTGAAACGGTAAAATATGATTATGATTCGCAATATGATAAGTATTATGACGCAGCATCTTCTTTTGCTACATCAAGCGCAATAATGAAAAATTTTAAAAACGAAGAAAGGATCGTATATGTAGAAAAAGATGAGTGCATAAATAAACCACTTTTGCGTTCTTTTTGTGGGAAAGACACAGTGCGCGAAAAAGCTGTACCGCAATTATATTTTCAAAAAATTAACCCACTAAAATATATTGTAAAAATTACAAATATTGAAGACTCATTTTTTCTAGTTTTTTCTGACGCTTTTCATAGAAAATGGAAACTTTTTCTTCGACAAGGTAATGTTGTAGAGCAACACGACTTAAAAAAATACTTTGATGGCGATATTAAAGAAGGAAAATCTTTGAATATTTTTTTGAACCGACAAACTTTTGAAACATTAGGATTGCCAAGCATACCGGAAACACAGCATCTTAAAGTAAATGCTTTTGCAAATGCTTGGTACATTACACCTAAAAATATAGGTATGAATCATGAGGCTATATTTATACTTGAAATGACTGGCCAGCGTGTATTCTATATTACACTAATGTTATCTCTTATTGTATTCAGTGGGTTTTTCGTTTGGGGGATTGTCCTTCTTCTGAAAACCTTCGTTAGTTTTTTTATTTCGTTTTATAAAATTACCCGTTCCTAGTTATCACTTGTCGTTTGATATCTCATATTTTATGTTACTTGAGGATCATTTTTGGATAACTGCATGACAAATGAGTCTCCCATGCCTATTTTATCTAAAAACCACTCTATAGGGAAAAAAGCCGCAGCCATAAACAAATTGCTAAAAAAATTTCCTCTTCGCTTGAACAAATCATTCGTTAAGTATTGCAGAGATCCTACTAATCCGAGCGCAGAGGCATATTGCATTGAATGTACTTTAAACTTATATTGCATTACGGCTTTTCGCAGTGTTTGATGAGTAAAAATAAAAAGGTGTCTTGGGGCATCAAGACTGCTCCAATACTTACCGAAGATTTTTCGGATTGGGCTGTCAAAATTTGGCGTACTCAAAAAAACTTCACCTCCAGATTTTAACTTTTTGTAGAGAATTTGCAGGCAAGCCATCGGATCGCTTACATGTTCTATGACATGATATAACCGTATAACATCAAAGTAATTATTGGGGTAGGCGTTGATAGCTTTATATGTTCCTATTCGCAAATGTTTAAGTCCACGTTTTCTGCCAATCTGTATAGCTTTTTTATCAATATCTATTCCATAAACATCCAATCCTAAGTCTTTGAGCAATATGAGAATATCTCCCGTTCCGCATCCAAGATCGAGTATTCTTCCCCCCTTTCGATATTGAGGAATGGCAAAGTTCGTATTTGACAGGTAAGCCAGAATTCTACTTAAAAAAGTAGGACTATAAGTATTTTTTATAATGTATTCCCGTATGGTTCCCAATAAACCGCCTTTTCCTTTTTTATCATATGCGAAATAACCCTGTGTGGGATAATGCCGTCGTAGCAGATCTTTGTTCGGTTGGGGATCTAGGAATACTAAACTGCAAGATACGCATTTTTTATATGTAAAATTTCCTGGAAGATTGAACATTCTATCGGAAGTGGTATAAAGCGTAATGAAATTTGTAGATTGGCATAAAAAACATCTGCTAATTTTTTTCATTTTCTTGTTGAAGCGCGATACTTCGCATTATAGCATAAGAAATTCGATGAGTGAATCTTTTTCCTTAGTAATAAATGTAGTATAATACATAAGTATTTATGTCCAAAAAAATACCTTCAAGTAAAAGATTTCAGATCGCACTCCTATTGCTTTTTTTTGCCGGGTTTATTTATGATGTATTTTTCATAATTCCTGCTTTTACCTTGGTATCAGACATACGGTTATTTTCGCTTTTATTGCTCTGGATTTTTCTTAGTAAAATATCAGGTTTTAACAGTATGGCAACACTGAAGGTGCTCGTGGGTTTTCTCTTGGTGATGTTTTTCCTCTTTATTTCTTCTCAAACAAATCCTGCTGTAGAAAGAGTAGCGGCATGGTTTTACACATTTTTACTAATAGCAATTATTCAGCAATTTTTTGAATCAAGAAAACGAATTTCTCGGTAAAAGCGATAAAATACCTTTGGCAATTTGAATATATGAATCTAAGTATAGTGGTTCCGCTTCTTAATGAGGAGGAAAGCTTGAAAGATTTTTACAGACATCTTTCTTCGGAAATATCAAAACTTAAAACAGATTTTGAAATTATTTTTATTGATGATGGGTCATCTGACGGGTCACTAGATATGCTAAAGGAAATTGCAAAGAATAATAAGCAGATTAGGGTTTATTCATTAAGAAAAAATGAAGGAAAAGCAGAAGCTCTTACTTTGGGTTTTCAGAAAGCGGAAGGAGATTGCATAATAACTCTGGATGCGGATTTGCAAGATAAGCCCAAAGAAATAAATAAACTTTTGGAAGAATTTAAAAAGGGTAAATGGGATTTGGTTTGCGGATGGAGGAAAGAAAGAAAAGATTCGATAGGAAAAGTGTTCTCCTCCAAACTTTTTAATAAAATTGCTTCGATGTTTTGGGGGCTAAAACTCCATGATTATAACTGCGGGTTAAAGCTTTATTCCAGAGAAGCTGCAAAAAGCCTAAGTCTTTACGGGGGAATGCATAGGTTTATACCTCTTCTAATTCACGATCGGGGCTTTTCCATTACGGAAGTTGCGGTAGAGCATGATGAAAGAAGATATGGGAAATCAAAATACGGGTTTTCCAAAATCTGGAAAGATTTACCCGATATATTCACAATGCTTTTTTTAAGCAAATACAGTAGGAGACCGTTTCATTTTTTTGGAGTTGCAGGCGCGTTTTTGATTGTAATAGGCATTGCAATATTGGGATATCTTACTATTCTCCGAATATTGGGAGAAACCATTGGTCAAAGACCGCTTTTATTTTTTGGAATGCTTCTCGTAATTAGTGGTTTTCAGTTATTTTTTACAGGATTTTTAGCAGATTTAATTATTAGTATATCTTCCAAACAGCAAAAAGATACTTTTCTTAAATATTCCAGCACAGATCTGTAGGAGCGTTACTTTTCTCCTAAAATCACTATCCAAGGAAATGGAACTCTTATTTTTTTCACTCTTACTTTATTTTGAGTTAAATATCTTTTTAAACTCAAGGGGCTCCAATGATTAATATGTCCTACATCATTTCCAAATCTTGAGAGATTTTTTCCCCTCAATAAATTACTAAGCATAAATAGAGGTTCGTTGGGTACGCTTATAATTAAATATTTTCCAGAAACCCTCAATATTTCCTTAAGAGCTTCTGATGGTTTTTCTAAGTGCTCAAGAACCTCGGTACAAATTACAAGATTAAATGAATTGTCTTTATACGGAAGTTCATAAGTAGATCCTTGTTTAATTATTAAGTTTGGAAAAAGCTTTTTACCTAGCAGAATGGCGTCTTTTGAATACTCAACTCCTTCTATTTTTTTACCAATACCATTTTCTTTTAATTTATCGATAGTAAATCCTTCTCCGCAGCCCGCATCAAGTATTGATTCTATCCCTAAGGGTTTAATCAGGGAAATTAAGGAAGAGTAAAAGTTATTTATTAAGAATTTCTGGATTGGGTTTTTGCTTGTATGCTTAACGAAATTGGTGGGAAGTGCGGGTTTTGTCATTTAATAGGTTTTATGCAATAATTCATTATAGATAATACGAAATGAAGATACAAGATATAGCATTTTTTGCGGTTCTGGCTTTATTGGTACTAAAGCGTAATCCAAAACTTACGGTTACTGTCGGAATTTTATGTTTAATATTGTCAATTCCTCTTTTTTCCTTTTGGATTTTCTTCACCGCAGAACGGCTAACCTGGTACGCCGCAGCCTTTTTTCTTTTGGCAATAGTTTTTTATTTATTTAATTTGAAAAAATATGAGGACAGAAACTCTTAATATAGCAATTCTCCCCTCAGATGAAGTAATGACTCAAGCAATAGCGATGAGCAAGAAAATTGCAAATGAAATCGAATCAAGATTTATTCTTAATCCAAACTCCTTAATCCCACATATAACCGTGTATCAGGCTCAATATCCAATCGGAAATATGGACAAACTGAAAAGTATTGCTAAAGCTTTGTCTGTGGAGCGGGAATTATTTGAGATAAAGCTTGAAGCAATAACTATCTCTCATGAAACCTTTTTGTTCTGGAATTGCGAAAAAAGTCAAATTTTGCAGAATCTTCAAAAAAAGGCAGTTGAACTTGCGAATCCTTTAAGAGGTGGTCTTATTCCCGCTTCGCTTGCTGACGTAGAAGGTTTAAGCAAGGGGGATAGGTATGACGTAGAACATTATGGAGCCCTACTTATAGGTTCAAGATATGAACCACACATAACAATTGCAAGGCTGAATAAGAAGGAAGATGCGGAAAAAGCCATTAGAGCTCTATCGGGCTCAAATGAGCTTTTGTTTAAGCCAAAAGGGCTATTTTTGGGGTATTTAGGAGATCATGGAACCGTGAATGAAATAATTGAAAACTTTCGTTTTAGATAGTCCAATCTGTTACAATTAAAGAGTGAGAATTGGCATAGACATATCTCAGATTGCATACAAGGGGACAGGGGTTGCAGGGTACGCCAGATCTCTGGTTGGAGAGTTGTTAAGGATTGACAAGGAAAATGAATACATACTTTTTTTCTCTTCGTTGAGGAGAAAATTTCCCCACAACGCTCTCACTTCGCGGGGCAAGCAAAATTTCAAAATCAAAGCTTTTAAATTCCCACCCTTATTGCTGGATTTGTTGTGGAACAGGTTGCATATCTTGCCGATTGAGTGGCTAATTGGAGATGTGGATGTTTTCATAACTTCGGATTGGACAGAGCCGCCAACAATTAGAGCAAGAAAAGCAACAATCTTATATGATTTAATAGTATATAAATATCCCCATGAAACAGATAGGAGAATTGTAGAAACACAAAAGCGGAAATTAAAATGGGTCAAAAAAGAATCGAGCATGATTTTTTGTATTTCCGAAGCAACTAAAAGAGACGCAATAGGAATTTTGGGAATTGAAGAAAAGCGATTGAAGGTAATAAAGCCAGGGGTATAATTGTTTAATTGCTGTATTGTTAAATTGTTATGACGATTGGAATAAATGGATATGAGGCAGTAGTACCGAGGTTCGGATATGATGAAAAAACGGGACTGCCAAGAAGAGTTGGGAGCGGGGAGTATTGTTTTGAGCTCTTATTGAATTTAAATAAACTGGATAAGGAAAATAATTACATAATTTATCTTCCTCAAGCTCCATCCTCCGATTTGCCCAAAGAGTCATCAAATTGGCGCTATAAAATAGTAAGACCTCGTAAAATGTGGACATTATTGGGCTTATCGTTAGAGTTTTTGTTTAAGCGCTCAAAGCCGGATGTTTTTTTCTCTCCAACTCACTATCTTCCTATTCTCCCGCCAAAAAATTCCGCTAGTTCCATCTTAGATGTTTCTTATCTTCGTTTTCCGGAGCTTTTTAAGAGATCTGATTTGCAACAACTGACTATTTGGACTAAATTTTCTATTAAAAAGGCTAAAAAAATCTTTACAATAAGTCAGGCTAGCAAAGATGATATAATTAAGGAATATGGAGTTTCGGAGGAGAAAGTCGTTGTTACATATCCCGGAATTAAATCTGAAATTCGCATACCAAAATCCGAAATAAATTCAAAATTCACAATGCAAAATTCAAAAGTTTTGAAAGAAAAATACGGGATAAGCGGCGACTACATCTTGTTTGTCGGGACACTTCAGCCAAGGAAAAATATAGTTAAGCTAGTCGAAGCATTTTCAAGATTAAGGAAGAAGGATATAAAACTTATAGTCGTTGGTACAAAAGGTTGGCAATATGAAGAGATTCTGCAAGCGCCGAAAAAGTTTAATATCCAAAATAAAGTAAAATTTCTTGACAATGTAACAGACGAGGACTTACCGGCATTTTACAAAAATGCCCTTTGTTTTGTTCTGCCAAGTTTGTATGAAGGGTTTGGATTGCCCGTTTTGGAAGCAATGCGGTATGGATGTCCTGTTTTGACAAGTAATGCTTCAAGTTTGCCTGAAGCAGGTGGAGACGCTGCCATTTATGTTGATCCTTTGGATGTGAACGATATTACTAAAAATTTAGAATTAATAATCAATAATGAAAAATTAAGAAAAAAACTTGTTGAAAAAGGATACGAACAGGTTAAGAAGTTTTCTTGGGAAAAAACAGCAAGGGAAACACTAAATGCGTTAGAGGGATTAATGGTTGAGGATAAATGATTAAAAAGATTTTCAACAGAATAAATACGGTAATTTTAGAGCTTGAAGTGTTTTTGCTTCATGTTGTAGGATATATTCCCTTGCATTTTGCCAGGAAATTATTCTACAGATTAGGAGGGATAAGGATAGGGTGGGGATCGGCTATTCATATGGGCGCCAAGTTTTACAATCCC
>Ga0209541_10006389_pt1 | contig 20105 bp, 27 predicted proteins | sample RifCSPlowO2_01_FD_184027 | JGI IMG/M metagenome (GOLD analysis project Ga0209541, IMG submission 184027) | Groundwater microbial communities from Rifle, Colorado - Rifle CSP2_plank lowO2_0.1 (SPAdes) (version 2) | ecosystem: Environmental > Aquatic > Deep subsurface > Groundwater | place... | reverse complement strand
ATGAGGTGTGTTAGGCTCTGAAATCCTGTTCCGGTTGTTTGGGCGTAAGTTTTTTTGCTAATGCCGAAATTCTGCGCCAAATTTTGAAAATAATCTGCGGTATGCAGAGGCGGGGTATAAAGTGTGGCAATCATATTGCCCATAAAGCCAATTGCTCCTCCCTCCTGCGGAGAAGGTAAAAAGCCGATTTTTCCGGTTTTTTGATCTGCTCCGAGACAAGATTGTTTTGGATTGACGGGATCCACGCCTGCAATTTGACAGGTTAAGGCACTCATAACTTCAATCATCACGCTTTGCGTCCAGTTGTGGAGATTGTTAGGGACATCAGGATTCGTGTTTGCAGCGACTGCAGCGCTCTTTGTTTGAGTCGGGGTTATTGTCGGGGCAGCCGCATGCGCTGAAGTGGCGGAAGATAGAAAATAGAAGGCAGAAAAGAGAAACAAAATGAGAAATGATAAATGATTAATGATTAATGAACGCAGGGCAGCAAACTTCATAAATATACGCTAAGTGCTAATTAACTAGGCGCTAGTAAATACAGTTTGTCTTATTTTGTGTTTTATGTCAAGCCCGCCCGCCAGCGACTTTGTCCTGTCGCAGGCGAAGTCGGGCGGGTTGAAGTTGCTTGAAAAGTCTTAATAAAGTAAAATACAAAAGGTAAGTTTACCCTGAGCTTGCCGAACGGGTGTCCGTAGCTTAATGGATAGAGCATTGGGTTGCGAACCCAACGATTGTGAGTTCGACCCTCACCGGGCACACAGACTTAATTCAAAATTAACAGGGAGGCGTGCAAGAGTGGTTTATTTGGCCGGTCTCGAAAACCGAGCGGGTCGCAAGACTCACAGAGGTTCAAATCCTCTCGCCTCCGCAAATGCGCCTGTAGCTTAACTGGATAAAGCGCAAGATTCCGAATCTTGTGAGTAGGGGTTCGAATCCCCTCAGGTGCACAAAGCATTTAGCAATATAGCAATTTAACAAATAAAGTCATATGAAATTTCAGTTTTCGGCAGGAGGCATTATCTATAAAAAAGCCCGTTCGGCAAGCTCAGGACAAGACGAAATATTTATTCTTGTTTCTCAACATTCTCAACATCATGGTTGGGTTTTTCCCAAAGGTTTGATTGATGAAAAAGAGAACAAGGAGCAGGCGGCTTTAAGAGAGGTAAAAGAAGAGGTCGGAGTTGACGGAAAAATTATCCGAGCCTTAAATCCGGTTACCTATTGGTTCGTGATGGAGGGGGAGAAAATTAGAAAAACGGTCTATTATTTCATCATGGAATACGCGGGCGGAGATATCGCCAAACATGATCACGAGATGGAAAAAGTTGAGTGGCTGCCAATAGAAAAAGTTGAAGAAAGATTAACCTATAAATCTGATAAAATTGTTTGGCAAGAAGCAAAGGGACTAATTTAAAAAGGAGAGGTCGCATAGTGGTCTAGTGCGTTCGCTTGGAAAGCGGATGTGGTCGTAAGACTACCGCAGGTTCGAATCCTGTCCTCTCCGCTATTTATAGAGTTGGCTATGCTTCCCCAACATTTCAAATACAATAATTATTTCATTTCCCCTTTTGAACTCGCTATATAAAGCCCTCCAGTCGCCGGTAATATTGATGCTGTTATAACCTTGTAATGTTCCTCTTAATGGATGATTTCTTAACTGAGGATCTAAGGGGTCCTGAATAAATAATTTAATTCGTTTTCTGAAAGCTATTTTTATCTCAAGTGGAGATTTTTTGAATTGCTTATCGAATCTCTTAGAAAAATCAATTCTTTTTGGCATTTTGTTCGCCTTCAATTATTTCATCTATATAGCTGATTGTGTCATCAGCAGTATCAAATGAGACAACTCTTCCCGCTTTAATATCTTCCCCTGATTCCCTTAACGCATCTAAGAGATACTGCGTGGGTTCCTCATCTGCAGCACTAAAAATTACTGTTTTTGTTTTTATAAGCTGTCTGAGCCAGGCATTTATGAGTGAGCTTAAACTAAGACCCAAATCCTTTGCCACCCTTTGAGCTCTCACCTTAACTTGCGGTTCTGTTTTAGTAATAATAACTGCCGTATTCATACCTAAAGTATATACATTAGATATATGCTTGTCAAGAATGAAAAATGGTAAAAGATTTATTTTGTCTCTTTTTCCAGAGGGAAGTTTTTGGAAAGCCAGTCTCCTGATTTTTCCATAAAATTTTGTCCTTGACAAGCGTAAAAGTTCCTAATACACTAGGAACTAGGAACTTTTAATTATGCCTACTTCGGAAAAGATAATAGATTATATCGTTAAAAATGGACAGGCCAGCGGTAAGCAGCTATCGGATTATTTAAATGAAATAACCCCACGCGCTATTCGTAAACAACTTAAAAAAATGTTGGATAAGGGAATTCTGAAAAAAATAGGGAAGCCTCCAAAAGTATATTATTCGCTGCGAACAGAGGAGGAAAATTTAGTTTTTAAGCCTGTTGACAAAGCAACAGTGCAAATAATTAATGAGAGATATCTTTTTATCTCTCCTTCAGGTGAATCAAAAGTGGGATGGGAGGGATTTTTAACCTGGTGCAAAAAAACAAAACAGGATCCGGAAAAAACTGCTAAAGAATATATTGCCACACTTAAAAAATTCGATAAATTTCGGAAGAATGGTTTCATTGACGGGATGCCTAAAATAAAAAATACATTTAAGGAAGTTTTTTTAGATGGGTTATTCTATCTGGATTTTTACAGTATCGAAAGATTTGGCAAAACGAAGCTTGGACAAATGCTTTTGTATGCCAAACAAAGCCAGAATAAACAGCTCATGCGCAAGCTTATTGGCAGTATTCGGCTGAAAGTTGTTTCTTTGGTTGACAAATACAATATTGAAGGCGTTTTGTTTATTCCGCCGACCGTAAAACGTGAAGTTCAGTTCATGAAGGAGCTGGAAAAAGAGCTGCATTTATCAGTAAGGGTTATATCGGTTTCCAAACTAAGAACAGATATTGTTATTCCGCAGAAGACTTTATCAAAACTGGAAGATAGAGTTGAAAATGCAGGGAACACAATTGTTGTGGATGAGGAGGAAAAATATGGGAATATTTTGTTAATTGATGATGCTGTAGGATCCGGAGCTACACTCAATGAAACCGCAAGGAAAATTAAAAGCAAAGGATTGATTAGCGGAAAAATAATTGGGTTGGCGATTACAGGCAGCTTCAAGGGATTCGATGTCATCAGCGAGGTATAGTCTCTTTTTCCAGAGGGAAGTTTTTTTCAAGCCACTGTCCGGATTTTTCCATAAAATTTTGTCTGATAACTTCTCTGTAGGGCAAATAGGGGAGGAGCGCGGATTTGATATGCTCGCGGTCTATTGTTCCAAGGGTTAAAGTTAGCTCACCGGGAATAAATGAATGAGTCCGGATATGCACCACATCTATTCCCTCTCTTTTTTTGAAATAAAAATCATATAATTCCTGCCAGAGAAAAAAATGATCTTCAACCGTGACGCCTTCGCTGGAAATTCTGTAGCGGAAATCGTGAGGGGGGATTGTAACTAGAGCAAAAGCTACAAAAACCAAGGACAAGACTACCAGCATGAGCATATATTGAGAAAAAAGAAACAAAATAACCTCGATTAAAAGCATGATTAAAAGACTGGTTAAATAGTATTGCTTGCCTCTTTTTCTAAAAGGCCTGCCGGGAGCAGTCCATTCCAAAATCGTTTCAACCGTATTTTGATGGACAGACTTTGGCCTGCCCGCAACGCCTGTGGCCCTGGCCGCCTCGCTTTGCTCGGCAAGCGGGCTGGCTTGCGCTGGCGGGCGGGGCAAGTCCAATGGTTCTTTGGGTAACATTTTTTCTCCTCCAACTGGCGGTTCTGGATTTTGAGCAGTCATATCTTTAATTTAACGCAATATTGGATTTAAGTCAATGAAGAAAATGCATTATAAGAACTTAACAAAACTGTTAGTTTTATCAACTAAAATATTTATGGGTTTGATGGACTTATCAATTAATTCAAATCCCATGACGATAATTTCTTCACCCTTTTTGATAAGCAGAGCGCTGGCGCCGTTCATACAAATAATTCCGGAATTGCGTTTGCCGGCAATTACATAAGTTTCCAGTCTTGATCCGGACATATTACTGACGACTAAAACTTTTTCTCCAATCCAAAAGCCGGCTTTTTCAATTAATGCTTCATCAATAGTGATACTGCCAAGATAATTGATATTAGCTTCTGTGACAGTTGCTTTGTGAATTTTTGACCTTAAAACAAAACGCATACTATTTTTTAAACCCGGGTTTAAATTTCATTCCGAGTAAGCTGAAACACAGCAAAACCGACAATCGTTGACAAAAAAGAAAAAGTTACAGCAGAAAGAATTAAAAATAAACTCACAAGTTAACTAATCGATAGTAACACAATTGCGATAATCGCTGCAATTATACCGGCAATTCCGACCATGCTTATTTTTTCTCCGAAAATTAAAACTCCTATCAATATTGTCGTAAACAGGCTTAATACCGACCACATTGTGCCAACAACAGATAGGGAATTTCTCTGCAAAATCGCCGGAAGCCATGCTAATACTCCTATCGAGTAAGCAATAAGAAGTAAAGCAACATAGGAAAATTTGGGACTAAGAGCAAATTTTTTGGACAAAAATTCACCGGCGGCAAAAAATAAAGCGGATATTATTAACCAAACAATATAATTTATTGAGGAAATAAATTTCATACGGAGAGCATGGGATAAAATTGGAATTTATTATATTCACAATTCCCAGCTTCTCTAGCATATTATATCTCAAGTTTTGCGTAATTTGTAGATTGCTCCGAGGGTGGAGGAGGTTAGAAATTATAGAGTATCCCGAGTACACATTGCAACAAACTAATGAGCTATTATCAATTACTATTGCAAGTTAAAGTTTTTTGATGTATAAAGACATCATGAAAAACGAGAGTCTTAGGGAACCACAGCCACGACACCTTAAAATAGGTAAACAATTTAAAATTTCCCCTCAATTAGATAATCCTCGACCAAGAGGTATATATCTCGTGCTTGATGAAATGCCAATTCATCTTAATGGTATTGGAGATGGAACAATAACTGTTTCAAAAACTACAACTTACCCTCCTGGCTACGTTGATACTCCCGCTGGGCCAATTGATGTTAATGCGCAAATGACTGGCAATGCATTAACAATAAATCCCGAAACTGCTCCAATAAGTATTATTTTCAGCCTACTTGGAAATTTAAAAAAACTTAGAGATGTTGGAATTGAATTAGATATAGATGGTAAGAATTATAAGGGAATTCTCACTGAAAGCATTAATAATCGACTAGGGGTAGAAGAGGGTGAAATCGACTTTTTTAAGTGGCAATGCCCATTCCCAAGCTTGGATATCAAACCTGCAACTCAACGAGAAAAAGCTATTTTCGAAGACTTGAAACAAAGTTCAGTAATTAAAGCAATGAGACCAGTACGGGCTATTAAGCCGTCTGTAGGAACATTATTCTTCCCAAATGACCCCCAAGCGTTTAAACGAGCAAGCTTTAAATTTGTAAGTAAATCCTAGTCTTTTTCGACACGAATTTCAGACTTCGAACCAATTTTATGGGAATATCAGAAGATTTATCAGAAATTGAAACAACTTATTTAGCAATAGATTGAACAACTTTTACAAAGTTAACAGCTTTCTCAACTAGACCTTTTAATCCTTCATTTATGTCAGTAACTTCTTGGTCGTCCTTAAGAGAAAGCAATTTAACTGCCGTAAGATTCATGGGGACACTGTCTCCATAGACAGCTACTTTCCTATTTTCTTGCTTACCTATAATATGATTTCCGTTAAGTACAATCCAATCAGGAGCATAGGAAGTTGCTTCCTCTATCTTTTTTTCAATGGGTTTTAAATCTTCTGGCCCATCCTTGACTGCTGCAATAATCCGAGTACCCATATCATTAGCGATCAATGCAATAAAGGCATCTTTACCAACAGGTCGTCTGGCTAATACCCAACCAGAATCCCAGATAGGGAGATTTTTTACTGGCACTTCTCTTCTAGACCTTATTGATCTATCTTTAGTTTCGATTTTTGGCATGTCGGAAGTATATTAACCCACATGTAAGAAATCAATACATTGGGGCTATGAGATAAGGGAACTCCCACATTCTCTTAGATTTATTTATGCTACAATTGGCCTCCAAAATTTATTCTTCCAGCTTGTGTTTCTTCATAAATGCTCTTCCTGAACCGGACTTAAGATGCTTTTCAAAATTAAAAGCGGTATATTTATTGGAAAACGCGAAATAGTTAATCAATTTTAGTGGTCTTAATCCTTTTGTAGCTGGAACGTAACCTTTTTGATGTCTAACAACTCTATCTTTTAAGTCATCTGTACAACCAGTATAGGGTTTACCATCGGAACATTTTAGAATATAAACATACCAAAACATAATTTATCTTAAGTGAATCTCTCCTTCGCAAGCTACTAAGCGGACATTGTCCGCCGTAGCTCGCTTCGGCGAGCGAAGGCGGAGAGGGCGAGATTCGAACTCGCGAGGAACTTTCGTCCCTGACGGTTTTCAAAACCGTTGCACTAGACCGCTATGCGACCTCTCCAAGAAGCATATTACATCAAATGTATGCTCAAATCTACACTTCCTTAAGCAGGATAACTTTCAATAACTTAAATTTTTTAAGTTTTTGATCATTAGTTATAAAGATCTCTGTTTTCGCACACTTTGCAGTTGCAAGCTGGATGGCATCCGGCAATCGAAATCCATATTCTCTTCTAATTTTTGCTGCCTCTACGGCAATCTCTTGATTTACATCAAAAACTTCCAAATTTGGCGTACTAAAAAGATCTTCAGTTAATTGTTTTGCTACATTTGAGGTTTTTTGAAATGATAATATTTCTATTAAGCTAACGATACTCGTAACAGCTTTAAGCTTATTAGCAAGTAATTTTTTAAAAATAGAGTCGGTAAATTTTACAAATTCAGAATTCCCTTCTAAATTATAAATAAAAATATTACTATCTAAAGCGACTAAGTTATTATTTACGATCCCACTCATTTCTTAAATCCTCGAGGTATTCAGTAGTGTCAATTCCTTGCCACGCATTTTTCATCATTCCGCGTGTTCTTTCAAGCCAATTTTTGGTCTCTGATTTTATCATAATATCTTTACCGTCAGAGTAAACAGTCATTTTTGCTCCGGGAATAATTCCCCGAATTTTACTTCGAATTTCCTTGGGAATAACTATTTGATATTTTGTGCCAACGGTGACTTGTTGCATAGCATAACCACGTTTGACGTGGTATGACGATTTTATCCTATTTCGTCATACTTGTCAAGCGGATAAATGCGTTAAACTTTCAGAAGGTATCCCACAACAATACCAATAACAGTTGTAATTGAGCCAATTATAAAAAGTTCAATCGCGCTTCTTAATGGTCTGTGTTCTACGAGATATCCCCTAAGGTAGCCGATAATAAAAAGACCAAGAAAAGAAGAAACTATAGCCAAAGTTCTGGCTGCCGGCTGATCAAAAATTATTGTCGGAACAATAGAAAAAGCTCCGCCAAGCAGATAAGCAACAAACATAATTAGGGCGCCTATGTAAAGATTGTCGGTGTGAGCTATTTTGTTTTCCCCAGTTTTGCACATTTGATGTACTGCCTTTTCGCTTGAGTACTGGCCGGCAGCCATTGAAGATGCCTCAACCGTTACTGCAACAAGCGCAGCTAAAATTATAATTTCCTTATTGCTAACTCCCGTAGAAATTCCGACCACAACTCCGGTGGTTGAAACAATTCCATCCTGCAGGCCGAACATTAAAGAGCGAAGATAATCTTCGTGTAAAATTTCTTTAACTTTTTTCATAGAAAATCTCTCCTTCGCGATCTACTTTGCGGACATTGTCCGCCGTAGCTCGCTTCGGCGAGGCAAAGGCGGAGGAGACAGGATTCGAACCTGCGCGAGCCTTACGGCTCAGGGATTTAGCAAACCCCCGCAATTGACCAGGCTATGCGACTCCTCCAGGCTTTAATTATAGCATTATTGCCAAGTCTTTTGCTAAACTATCTTGGTGGGATTTTTGGATTTTGTTTTTCCAAAATATTGTGTAAATTGCCGTAAAGCAGGGGATTACATTTGCGCCAATTGCTTTTCTTTTATCTCCTTTGACATTGAGATGATTTGTTTAGTTTGTAACAAGGGATCAATTGACGGGTTAACTCATCCGGTGTGCAAAAGCAAATATGCGATTGACGGAGCTTTTTGCGCAGTCGCGTATAAGGGTATTGTTAAAAAGCTGATCTACAATTTCAAATATAAGCCTTATCTCGCAGATTTAAGAAATATTCTTGTTGAACTTTTTTATGAATCAATTATCCAGCAGGAAATTTTCCAAAAAGCTTTTAAATTTTCGCCAATTCTTGTGCCAATCCCACTCTCAACAAAAAGATTAAGAAAAAGAGGCTATAACCACTCAAAACTATTGGCAGAAGGTCTTTCCAAAAGCCTTAATCTTAAGTTGGTCGAAGCTTTGCAAAGAACAAAAGATACAAAGTCACAGTTTGGTTTAAAACTAAAGGATAGAAAAGAAAATATTAAAGACGCATTTTCAATTATCCCCAATATCCCCGCCTTCGCCCAGCCTCCGCCAAAGCTTCGGCCGGCAGGCAAGGCCGACATCCTACTGGTCGACGATATTCTAACCACAGGATCCACTCTTCTTGAAGCAGCCAGGATACTTAAAAAAAACGGCGCAAATAAAGTCTATGGATTAACTTTAGCGAGAGATTAAACTTGTATTTTTAGAGTAAATTGCTATAAAATAGGTGGACTGTTTTATGGTTAAACCTAAGATTTCCTATAAATTACTTCCCAGTACCTATATCTTTCTGAATGATTTGGAAAAAGAAATTGCCAAAGCCAAAGCAAGTATTGATCTGCAATTTCTGACTTTTGAGGCGGACACAATTGGCAATCGCGTAGCGGAAGCCTTGTTTAAAGCCAAACTTCGGGGGATAAAAATCAGGTTTATTGTCGATCATTTTATTGATCTTTTTCATGGAGATTATTTTATCCATCGGCCAAGACTGAACCGGGTCTTGCAAAGCATTATTACCGGTAAATGGAAGAGTACCAAAAAGCTCCTTTCCTTGATGTCGGAAAGGGGTATTGAAGTAAAGCACACTAATCCTTTGGGTTTCTTGCGGCGCAAAGCATTTCAGAGAAATCATAAAAAAATAGTCACCATAGACAGCGATAATCCTGCGCAGTCAATAGCTTATATCGGAGGGTGCAATCTTTCAGAGCATAATGCTTCCTGGAATGATTTTATGGTGAAGATGAAAGGGGATATGATTCCAGTTCTCCAAAATGATTTTAATGCAACTTGGGAAGACAAGGATATTAATGGCAGAATTGAATACGGTGATGGCGTTGTTTTGACAGATTCCCCAAAGGGAAATCCTGAAATTATGCCGTTTGTCATAGATTTGATTAATAATTCCAAGAAGCGCGTGATAATCGAGTCGCCATATCTACGCGGCAAACACATCTGGAACAGTTTGATTGAGGCTTCCCTGCATGGAGTTGATGTCCGCATAATTATTCCGCTGCATGGTAAATTGGGCGCTCCGACCGGAAGATCTTTGAAAAAGTTAATAGAGAATGGAGTCAAGGTTTACCGGTTTAAGGAAAACAAAGGAATGACTCATGCTAAAGCGTTGTTGGTAGACAATGTTACAATGTTTGGCTCAAGCAATTTAAGCGAGTTTTTAGCCAAAAGGCTTTCCGAGGTGAGTATCAAGACTCATAACGAAAGCATGGTCAAGCAAATGGAAAAAAAGCTTGACGAGGACATGAGAATGTCAACCCTGCAGGAGGAATAACTACCCGGAAAATCAACGTATAAAGAAATTTTCATATGGATATATTAGCGCACCGCACCATTTTACCACAAAAAACCCCGCCCGTCAGGAATGGGAGGGAAGGGGAGATGTTTCCAGATAGTGCTTAATTTGTTTTTTGATAAATCTCCAACCCGCTCCGCTTTTGAGAAATTTTTCCCTGCCTGTCGCATCTTTTCTTTCAAGATAAGCTTCGTAATAAATTAATTTCCATGGGGCTTTGTCTTTTGTAGATATAACTTGTTTTTTATTATGTTTGACTAATCTCTCTCTCAAATCTGGAGAATAACCGATATAAAGACTTTTGTCTTTTTCACTTTGTAGAATATAAACGTAGAACACGAGATCATTATAGCAAGAACTAATGAAGAAACGTTGTCACGTAAAGTCGCCTGCGGCGACCACGTGACTGCCGTAAAATGAGGACTTTCGAGTTTTAGTTGCAATAATGGCTTGCAACGTGATCCCGATGTTTAACTTGTTAAACGAGGGATTTTACGTTGTGGAGATGTCGAGCAGTGAGCTCGAGTCCAAGAAATTACTTCAAAAACTTCTACAAGCTTAGTTGATTATTTTGAGTCGCGCTATTTTTTTCTAATCAACAAGAATAAATAGCGTCAAGGTTGATAAATACAATAAGGATAGAAACCAACTTTCCTCACCATCTCTCAACTGTATTTATGCTTATAAAATCCCATTGAGAAAAGACTTTATAAACAGTTCTTGAAGCTTAAGCTATTGCTAGCCTAAGACTTGGTCGAACGCCAAAAAGCTCGGCGAGAATTAAATCTCTTTCCGCTCTTAAGGCTGAAACGCTATTTCTAGCATTTAAATTTTGATCAGATTTTACGACGTCTGAATCATTGTCGGCTTGCTGTTTTTTAAAGTGCATTCTCGTCGATGCAATGCATCCCCAAGACCAAGAATTATACATAATTTTAATCTCAAAGTCAAGGCCATAAATAGCCTCAAATCAGCCTTGATTTGCCTCTTCCACTTCCTGCTCCACACTTCGCCCTTATTAATATTTGGGCTTCGCGTGGCAAGCTAAATAATGGGAGCAAATATATTTTTTAAAAATACGAAGTGTGTGCCGCGTAGCTTTAGCGAAGTGGTAGAATCATACTATGTACTATGTTTACGTTATCCAACTTCATGATGCAACTTATTATCATGGTTTCTCTAGAAATCTTAGGGAAAGACTGAAGGAGCATCAAGAAGGTTCAGTCTATTCTACGAAGAATTTGAGACCATTTAAGCTTGTATTCTATTCCGCTTTTTTCTCAAAAAAGAAGGCATTAGCTTTTGAAAAATACCTTAAGTCTAGCTCTGGGTTTGCTTTCAGGAACAAGCATCTAATTTAAGGTTTTTGAGAGAGTTTTTTGTAATTTATTCCTGGTTGGCGAGTTCTTCTGAGGTCTGTAAGTCGATATCGCGTTTCTTAATCGCTTCTTTTTTATCGTATTGTTTTTTACCTTTTCCAAGCGCAATTTCAACCTTAATAAAACTTTTAGTTGTATAGATTGAAACGGGAACAATGGTTAAGTTCTGGCCTTCGGTTTTGGATTTCAAGGCAATAATCTCCTTTTTATGAAGAAGTAATTTTCTTGTCCGTTGTTCGTCGTAGTTTTCCGGTCTGGAATATTGATAAGGGAATATCTTGGCATTTATCAAATATGCTTCGCTTCCCATTATCCGAACATGGGATCCGGTTAAATCGGCATGTCCCAAACGTACAGCTTTGACCTCTGCCCCATAAAGATTTATTCCGGCCTCAATTCTTTCCAAAATCTGATAATCAAAAAATGCCCGTTTATTAGTTATTTTCATTTATACGCTCCTTGTCTATGAATAATATCGCTAATATCGACTCTTTTTTCACCTTCATTAATAGAATAAATGATTCTGTATGGCCATGCACGCATGGATCTTCTGTCTTTCAATATTCCTTCCAATTTTTTTCCGGCGTAAGGATTTTGTGAGAGAATGTCAAGTCTTTTGCGGATTTTTGCTTGTTCCGATTTTGGAAGTTTTTTGTACTGTTTTTGCGCGTCTTTTGCAAGCCATACGTTCATAGTTTTACTTATCGAGGTCCTCTAAGCGAACGGTTTGGCCTTTTCTGATTTGATCTTCGCCCTTTTTAATTCTCTCAAGCGCGCCCGGGATGGCTAGTATTTCCGCTGTTTCTTCCAACGATTCCAGTTCTTCCGCACTAATTAAAGTTGCTTTTGGCTGACCTTTGACAGTAATTATAACACGATCCAGATACTTGTTTACTTTTGCAACAAGATTTGGAAGCTGTTGTCTGGCATCAGATATGGAGATTAAGTTAGTCATAATAATTGCAGTGTACAACATTATGTACATCCTGTCAATAGCCATTTTTGCCAAGATTGACTATAAGTTTTGATCAATTGCGGAGTTAACGAGTTAACGGATTAACGAATTAGGAAAATAACCCGTTAGTTTTCTAATACGCTAATCAAATAATTGATAAATTATATTCTACTTACCGATGATTATCGCCGCGTTGGTAGGGGAAGTGGATGGGAGGTCAGACGTTCCGGCAGTAATAGTGTAGTTTTTTGAAAGGTCTTTTTTGAAAAGATCCAGAACCTACATTAATTTAGATAGGTTTCTTTTTTTAGATCAAGAACAATTTTTATTGCCTCTTCGACCTCTTGTAATTTGATTTTTGGTATCACACCAATTTTCTTGATCAATCGTTCTTGGTCAATGCTTTTGATAAATACAGGCAAAAGTACAGATTTTTTATCTAAACCTTTAATTTTGTCTATCAATACCATTTCGATTCCTAAAATCGCAGGCATTTGAGAGCTGGCGGGAACAATAATTACATGATTAGTCTGATGATTTATAAAATTTTTCGATATGATAAGCGCCGGTCTTTTTTTATGTATTTCTTTTCCAAAACCAGGCTCAAGATTTATTAACCAAATTTCACCGCGTTTAATTATTCTGGCCATCCTTCAACCTCTGTTGCGCTCCATTCTTTGGCAACCGTTTTATAGAAATTATAGTTAGCCTTAAGACTTTTGCTTAATTCTTTTTCAACATCTCTTTTCTTCGTTAGCTTTTCAGAAACCGCACTAGCAATAAAGCGGCTGCGTTTTCCTTTAGAAACAGCTTGATTGAGATGTTTTAGAATATTGTAGGGCAAACTAATATTTATACGCTGTGTTTGCATAAAAAACTCCTTAATACACAACAATTATACACAACTTTATTCTATTGTCAATAGGTAAGCGCAGGGTAAATGTTGCTGAAACTGACTAATCCATGATTCATAATTCTTGATTCGCTATTTTCCAATAATAATTAGAGCATCTGTGGATGAATCTGGGGATAGGTCGGAAGAGGTTGATTTAATGGTATATTCTTTTGCGAGATCTTGCTTGAGGAGATTTAGAAAATTACTCTGGTCCGGTTTAACTTTAATCGTTACCCCAGTGTAATTATAATTATCCGCGTTTCCGGTTGAGGCAACATTGTAACCGAAATCTTTGAGTATATTTGCTGCTTTTCCCGCGGTACCTTCAACTCCGCTACCGTTAAGAACAGTAATTGATAGCTTACTTCGATCCAGTCCGGATTTGTCTATTGGAGAAACCAGGCTTAGTCCGTCTTTAATCTTTTTTAGTAAATCTTGAGTTTGCAAGCTTTCTTTAGATTTTGTTGGGAATTTATCTTTATTGTCCTGAAGGATTTTTTGCGCAGCCAAGAAAGAATCCCGCGCATAAGTCTTATTTAATTCTACAAGACCTTGTCCTTCGTCATATTTTTTCTGTGCCTGAGGATAAATTTGAGCAAAAAGAGCTCTGGATTTAGCTTTATTCTGTTCTTGGATGCCCAAAAAAACACTGGCAATTAATATCACGGCAATTCCTACAGCCGCAATTAAAAAGAGTTTTTTAATAGGTTGAATTTTCAGACTGGATATTTTTAATTTTGATTTAAACAAATCTAAATATTTGGTAACAGGAGAAACAGAAACCGGAGTTTCCCGATTGTCGATTATTGTTTCTTCGATTACAACCTCTTTTTCCTGCAATCCTTCATCAAGGTCATCAGGTGCATCCATGGGAGCAGCAGCGGGATTTTGGTATTTGATAACAATTGCCGAAATTTTTCCATTTTCCGCTTTGTGTATTTTTGGAGCAAGAGATTCTGTAATCTCGGAAGGCTCAATATCATTAAGGCTAGCATTGAGCTCTTCCTCTGTAACAACTTGTGAAAATGCATCTGTTGTCAAAACTATTAAATCATTCTCTTTAATAAATCCGGAGGAAGAGGCGAGATTTTTTGAACTAGCATTTTCTGAGACTAACGCCAGCCCAAGAGACCTTCCTCTTTTGATAAAAACTTTGGAGTTTCCCAGTCCAAATAGGTATAGAATATTATTCACGAAAGTCCCGGCAGCAAAAGAAATGGTTACTCCTTCAGCTGTATTTTCAAAAACTGTCGCAACAGCCTTTTTAATTGATTCTAAATTTTTATCTTCAATTACAAAAAATTCCTGTTCCAAGCGTTCCAGTAAATCTTTGCCGAGCATGTTTAAAGATTCTATCTCAGAAGGATCTTTCGTTTTTTCCAAAGATAAAACAGCAAAGAGCTTGCCCGCATTATATGCCTGAGACCATGAGTTTAAAGTTGGGGTTGCGACTATCTTCGAGAAGGATATATTATTATCCATTTTCTAAAGTATAACAATTGCCAATAAAAAAAGCGAAATTGCAAGGATGATATGAATTATTGAAAATGTTCTTAAAATGCCGCTGGCATAAGGAAGATGGAGAATCTGAGTCATAACTTTTACTTGAGTGAAAACAACAAAAGTGAAAACTGCATAAAATACGATTACGATCAGAACGACTATCTTGATCCAAAAAATTGGCTGAAGAAAATTAATAAGATTTATGTCCATATTTTATTTCAAATTTAAGTGACTTTTTCCGGTCAGATCTCCAATTATGTGCGTTGCCTCTCTTGGTTTGGGAACGCTAAGCGCTTCGAAATTTCTTTCATCTCCTGCTGTTTGAATAAAAAGGTCACCATAATTAAAAAAAGTTGGAATGAATCCTGACTGGGTATAGTTAACGTCTTGAACATGGGTAAGATTGGTAAGCGCAATGTTGTGGATAACGATATCGGAATAATCTATATCCACAACACGTTGAGAAGTGACAATAAATACGTTGTAAAACCAACGCAGAAAACTTAAGAATACGTAAGAGAAAATTAAGAGATAATAGAGTAAGGTAAAAACAACAGTGAAGCGGCCTGCGGCGGGGGTGGAAAGAAAATCCAGTTCAAAGCTTGATAGTAAAATTAGAATTATAAGAGGTAGCATAATAAGTATGGAAGCTATAAAAATCCATGACAAATTTGTTATCAAATGAGATCTCAGAAATAAAATTATTGACTCATTTTCTTTTTGGGTCTGAAAGGAAACGTCTTTTGGATAATGACTGAAGGTAGAAAAGGTGTGAGAGTGAGGCTTATTTTGCTTAGGCGCTACGAAAATATCTTTCATTTTCTCTCTACATTATACAAGGGTCCGACAATTTGTATATTAGCAGGTGCCCGTAAATTAAAATAGGTCTTAAAATCCGATCCGCCAAAGCTTACCGATCCGGCATCTCCATTAATATTTACAGAATTGGTCTGACCGAAACCAAAATCAACACCTACGGAGATTCCGGAGATATTATTAAATGGCGTTCCTCCTCGGCTTGATAATTCTTGCCTGACTTTTCCTGCATCCCAAGTATCCGTGCCTGCAGGATTTGGTTTATCGGTCTGATAAAGATGTTCTTTTGTTCCGGAATCCTTCTGGATTAGCAATAAAACATTTATTATATCTGCCATTTCTTCGGGTTTAAGCCAGGCTGTTTTGCCATAATCAGATCTTGAGCCCCAATCGCAATAAAACCAGGGTGAATCTTTATCATAGGCGTTATTTTGCAGATCAGAAAAACTTGCAATATTTGAGCCGGTATCCACAACTTTTTTTGTATAAGAAGTTCCGGACCATCCGTGTAAATCTCCTGTGTTGAATGCATATCCTCCATGAGTTGAGGAAAAAAATGCTTTAATAGGTTGTCCGCCTTGTACCATAACCTGTCCCGCAGTTGCATTAACTGCCTGATCCCAATTTCCTCCTTTTGGATCAGGTTTAAACACTTGACATTGCTGAGTTGTACAAATTGAGCCCTGTCCATTATTTGTATAAGCCAAAACATAAGACCTTACGGCAATTGCTTGGGCTTTTAGAGCGGCAGAATCATTATCTGTCCAATTGTCCGGCACTTCATACACTCGTTTTACATAATCTTCCAGAGAATAAGAGCCATAACCATCAACATTTATTGTTGCATTTTTATTTTCTATGGAATCAAAGTTATAATATGCATGAAGAATAGTATCGTAGCTTTGTCCTGCTTTTGCTCTTCCCCAAGCCCCATATTGATTTAAGCCAACTCTGTTAGGAACGCCATAAGTAAAAAGTCCAAATCCTCCTCCAAATCCCGGGTCTTTTCCATTGGTTAAATCACTCGAACATCCGCCGCCACTGAGAGCATAAAGAGGAATATTAAGACTTGCCAATCTCTCGTTTAATATTTGTTGCTGTCTGGCTGATAGAGTCGCGATTTTACCCGTTAGACTTGCTTGATATGTTTTTGCCTCAGAGACGACTTTGTCCAGCGAAATTTTGATAGCGTCTAACTTAATTTCTTCGCTTTCTAAATTTCTTTTTTTCTCTTCAAGATCGGTAATGGAAAGAGCAATATTGGTAATGATTACTTTATCCTGATCTGCTTTCGCTTTTTGGTAGGCAAGATTTTGTATTATTTCACTTGCTTGCGAGCTGGAAAGAAAATAGGAAAGCCAATTGTTATTATAGCCTTCAATATAATTCTTAGCCACTGTTTTGTCAAAAATTATTTTTTTAGCTGTAAGATTTTTGTATCCGTTATTTATTTCCTGCTTCTTTCTAATCAGGTCAGTTTCTATGAAGGCAACTCGTTCTTTGATATTATTAAGCTGAGATTCTAGAGGAGCGGTTGCTGCTTTGGATTGATTGTATGCAGCCTTTAAGTCCTGCAATTGCTTATTGATGTCATCCAGTTCGTCTCCATAAGCGTTACCAGCGTAAGATAAAATAAAAACAGCAAGAATGAGAAGTGTAAATAGTAATTTTTTCTTCATGGCAGCGCTACCATTATAACAAATGTTGCAAAACGAGGAGAAGATTGATATAATCGGGGCATGGAAGACAGTTCGTTTCAATCGCCTATCAACCAATTTAATTATTCTACGGAAACTCCAAAAAAACCAAAGAAATTTATTTATATTGTTATTTTTTTAATTATTTTAATTGGTTTTTTCCTAACTAAAAATTTATTTTTCGGATCTGATAAACAAAAGGAAGCAGCTGTTGCAACTCCAACCCCAACCGAATTTCAGTTCCCAACCGACACTCCGGCATTAAGTCCGACAACAGCGCCCGCATCAAGTCCGACTGTTTCTCCAACCGCCAAATCGGTAAATCCGGTTGATCAGTCAACGGGATTGGACAGAAGTATGCTTTCGGTTGAAGTCCAGAATGGCAGCGGAGTGACTGGGGCCGCAGCCAAAGCAGCAGATGTTCTTACGGGTTTTGGATATAAAATTGCGTCAAAGGGTAATGCCGGTAACGAGAATTATGAAAACGCAACTATTCAGGTAAAAAGCACAAAAAGCAATTTTCTGGCGCTTCTGAAAAAAGATTTGGGATTTAGCTACACGGTGGGGAGTACATCGGCAGATTTATCTTCAGATTCCACAGCCGACGCACTGGTGATAATCGGTAAGTAGCGAATCATGAATCAAGAATCATGAATCATGAATAAGCCAATTCCTAGGTCCCCTTGATTCTTTATTCATAATTCATTATTCTCTTTTTATGTATGAAATAATTCCGGGGATTTTGGAAAACGAATGGAATAAAATTGAAAGAAAAATAGAAATCGTTAAGCCTTTTGCGAAGTCAATTCATATTGACATTATTGACGGAAAGTTTGTTCCCGATACTACTTTTTTAGACCCAGTCCCATTTGTTAGATACAGTCAGAAGCTTTTTTTAGAACTGCACATGATGGTGGAAAACCCAATTCAATATTTGGAGCTTTATGCTAAAGCAGGTTTCAGAAGATTTATCGGACATATTGAGCAAATGCCGGATCAAACAGAATTTGTGGCAAAAGCAAAAGAATTTGGAGAAGTTGGACTGGCAATTGATGGACCAACGCCATTGGAAAATATTGAAGTTCCTTTTTCTGATTTGGACTCCATCTTAATAATGACAATAAAAGCAGGAATGTCAGGGCAAGAATTTAATCCGGAGTATTTAAAAAAAATTGAGATTCAACGCTTCGCTCAGAATGACATTAGAATAGAAGTTGACGGAGGAATAAATGACCAAACAATTCGTCTGGCAAAAGCTGCCGGCGCAAACCGTTTTATCGCCAATAGTTTTTTGTTTAGCTCGCAAAATCCCCAAGAGCGATTTAATTTGCTTACTTCGAAAATAAAATAATTCAATATTGACAAGGTGCCCCTCTTGTTGTATAATGCAGTATATACATGATTATCGATAAGGTTGTTGCGGAATTTGAATGGGATGAGGGCAATAAGGACAAACCGAAAAAACATGGGGTTACGATTGGGGAAGCGGAAGAGGCTTTCTTTGACGATAACAAAGTAGTTTTTAGCGACTGGATACATTCAGCGAAAGAAAAAAGATTTACCTTATTGGGCAAAACACGAAGGGAGAGATTGCTCAATATTATATATACTATTCGGAGGAAAAAAATTAGAATTATTACAGCAAGAGACATTAACGGGAAGGAGGTGCAATTATATGAAAAAGCAGCTTAAAATTCCAAAATTCAAGAATGAGGATCAGGAGGCAGATTTTTGGGCAAATCTAGATCTCTCGGAGTATTTGGAGCCCTCAGATTTTGAACGGGTTAGTTTTCCTGATCTTAAGCCCACCTCCCGCTCTATTTCAATTAGGATTCCGGAATATCTGATCAATAGAGTTAAGGAAAAGGCAAACGAAATCAATATTCCTTACCAATCGCTGATAAAGCAGTATATTAAGAAAGGTGTTTTTTCCGTAAACTAAAGGTTCAAATTGAACTTGACAGAAAAGGGAAAAAAGTGAGAAAGTAAATTAGGAGCCCGCCTAAGCTTACTTTGCGACTTTTCAGTTCTGTTCGAACACGTCGCAAAGAGCGCTTGAGCGGCGGGTCTAAGAAGTTCTAATTCCTCTCGCCAGTTTGGCGAATCGGAAAGAACTTCTAAGAAAGCGGGGTGAGAAAAATGGCGGATGAAAAAATGAACGGAAAATGCTGCTCAGGTCACGCAGGCAAAAAATATATGCTTTTTGGAACTCTGAGCATAGTTTATGGAATCATAAATTATTTAACAGCTGTAATGGGCTGGCAGGCATATATGGCTTGGATAACAGGTGGAATTATTCTTCTTTTAATTGCCTGGGCAAAAAATTCAATGAAAAGCTAGTTCTGCAGAGCAGAATTGACGTTTAATCCTTAGCGGCTAGCTTGTAATTGAGGTGTAGGAGTGGGTACGAAAGTGCAATTAACTGAATTTTCTGTGCCTTTGATAAAGTATTCTTTTCTGCCAATGCAGTCTTTTTGTATTACATTAGGCGGAACAGTTATTTTATTTGAGTTGGAATTAGAGAGAAGATTTACCATAATGTCGTGCCAGATAGGCGCTGCTCCGGTGATTCCTGAGGCTAAATACTGACTCATCGGACTGTTGTCGTTATTTCCAACCCAAGCTGCTACCACAAAATCCGGAGTATACCCGATTGTCCAGTTGTCTCTTTTGTTGTCCGAAGTTCCTGTTTTGACGGAAACATTATGATTTGGAATATTTAAAGGAGAGTTAGTTCCAAACTCCATTGCGCGCGCAGCATTGTCTGCCAAAATATTGGATATAATAAATGCAACTCCGGGGTCAATTATCTGCGTTTTTTCTCCGCCAGCCGGCGGATTATTTTTTTCTTCCAAAACATTTCCTTTAGAATCAGTGATTTTAAGAATAGGGTTAAGATTAACTTTATATCCTCCATTTGCCAAAACGCCATAAACAGTTGCCATATCAG